>Ga0209640_10001773_pt1 | contig 18585 bp, 12 predicted proteins | sample RifCSP10_1_FD_184018 | JGI IMG/M metagenome (GOLD analysis project Ga0209640, IMG submission 184018) | Soil microbial communities from Rifle, Colorado - Rifle CSP2_sed 10_1 (SPAdes) (version 2) | ecosystem: Environmental > Terrestrial > Deep subsurface > Rock core/Sediment | place: Rifle... | reverse complement strand
GCGTTTTGCCAAGCGCCATTCTGGAGAATGTCGTTCCCAGGGAGTGCTCCCCCCAAACTGACCCACTACCCCGACTTCAACAATTTTGCGGACACAACGACACAACCTTGCCGTCCGGCAGGGTGATGATGCGTATCAGCCCTTTGAGAGAGCCGTCCCTGGCGCGGCTGGCTTCCACTTTAACCGTCTTGCCGACAGCGGCCTCGAAATCGGCTTTGATGGCGTTCAGGTTTCGGAAAACGTTGGGCGCTGGTCCCTCGAACGACCATGTCTCCGCCTGGCCCTGGTCGTTCTTCGCCTCCACGGACAAATAGGTGTGGGGATTCCTCCAATCCAACTTGGTGAGCGTGCCGGTGCGTGTGAATCGCTGGTTGAAGTCGAAGAGGGCCGACATATTGTGATGCGCCCACGCCGCACCCGCTGCCAGCATCACCCCCAGGGCGATGCAAGCACTGATTCTATATTTCACGAAGATGCTCCCTAGTTTCCGGCGGGCTGCAAGTACAGCCCGCACCCGTAGCTTGGCCTTCTCTTGTCTCGAAGTAGGACGGGTCCGCCAAAGTATAAAGTGCGGACGATACCGGAACTCTAGTCTTAGGGTTTGGGCCTGTCAAGCAGCGGAGAAGCATCCCTACCGACGACAGGCGACAACGAGAAACGGCGCGACCCGTGGGATATTCGAGTTGCGATTTGCCATCCGGGCAAAGGCCTCAGGTCTCCCAAAAAGCGGGCGACCCCGCGGAATCGACCGGGGCAGGCCTGAGCTACAGCAAACACCAATTGCTGCGCCTGGGCCGAGCATTAGTTCCACCGCAAAACGCCTTCGGCGTACCTGGTTAATCCGCGGAGCGCTCGTAATTCAGGTACGGGCCCAGCCAGCGCTCGACGGCGCGCAGCTCCAGCCCTTTGCGCCGCTGGTAGTCGAGCACCTGGTCGCGCCCGATCTTTCCGACGGCGAAGTAGCGGGCCTGCGGGTGCGAAAAATACAGGCCGCAGACCGAGGCCGCCGGCAGCATGGCGAAATTCTCCGTGAGCCGGATGCCGGCGGCTTTTTCAGCGCCCAGCAAATCGAACAGAGTGGCCTTCTCGCTGTGGTCCGGCTGGGCCGGGTAGCCGGGCGCGGGGCGGATGCCGCGGTAGCGTTCGCGGAGCAGGTCGGCGGGCGCCAGTTTCTCGTCCTGGCCGAATCCCCAGGCATCGCGCGCTTGCTTGTGCATCCATTCCGCCAGCGCTTCGGCCAGCCGGTCGGCCAGGGCCTTGGCCAGGATGGCGTTGTAGTCGTCGTGGGCCTTCTCAAATCGCTCCGCCAGTTCCGCCGCGCCGATGCCGGCGGTCACGGCAAACGCTCCCAGGTAGTCCTCGAGGCCGGTCTCTTTGGGGGCGATGAAATCGGCCAGCGCGTATTCGGACTCGGATTCGGGTTTTTCCATCTGCTGTCGCAGCGTGCAGAAGGTGGCCAGCAGGCGGGTGCGCGAGGCATCGGCGTACACCTCGATATCGTCACCCACGCTATTGGCCGGGAAAAATCCGGCTACGCCGCGCGCGGTCAGGAGCCGCCCGGCGACGATTTCGGCCAGAAGCTTCTGCGCGTCGTCGAAAAGTTCCTTGGCGCGCGGGCCCACGCGCGGGTCCTCGAAGAGGGCTGGATAGACGCCCTTGAGTTCCCAAGCGTGGAAAAACGGCGTCCAGTCAATGAGCGGCACGAGCGCCTCGAGTGGAACAGATTCCCACACGCGCGCCCCACGGAAGGAGGGCACCGGCGGCTGGTAGCTGCGCCAATCAAACGACGGCCTTCTCCGGCGGGCCTCGTCGATGGAAACAATCGGGGCAATCTGCGGGCCGCGATAGCGCTCGCGAATCCGCTCCTGTTCCCGGCGGTTTTCCTCGATGAAGGCGCCGCACTGTGCGGGGTTTTTCAATTTGGCGACGACGCCAACGGCGCGCGACGCATCTTGCACGTGGATCACCGGGCGCCCGTAGGCCGGCGCAATCTTGACGGCGGTGTGGGCGCGGCTGGTGGTGGCGCCGCCGATAAGCAGCGGCACCTGGAATCCTTCCCGCTCGAGCTCGCCGGCCACGTGCACCATCTCGTCGAGGGAAGGCGTAATCAGGCCGCTGAGGCCCACCAGGTCCACCTGTTTTTCGCGCGCCACCTCCAATATCTTGCTTGCCGGCACCATCACGCCAAGGTCAATCACCTCGTAATTATTGCAGGCCAGCACCACTCCCACGATATTCTTGCCGATGTCGTGAACGTCTCCCTTCACCGTGGCCATCAGCACGCGCGCCTGGGCCTGCCGGCCGCCGCGCGCCAATTTTTCCGCTTCGAGATACGGCAGCAAGACGGCCACGGCCTGTTTCATCACCCGCGCGCTTTTCACCACCTGCGGCAGAAACATCTTCCCGGACCCGAAAAGGTCGCCGACGATATTCATGCCGTCCATCAGCGGGCCTTCGATGATGCGCAGGGGACTCTCGTATTGTTGCCGCGCTTCTTCGACATCGGCCAGGATGAACTCGTTGAGGCCGTGCACCAGTGCATGGCTCAGGCGCTGCTCGACGGTGCCTTCGCGCCAGGCGTCCAGGCGCGCTGCGGCCGGGCCGCGTTTCTCGACCGTTTGCGCGAACTCCAGCAGCCGCTCGGTCGAATCCGGGCGGCGATTCAGCAACACGTCCTCGACTCTTTCGCGCAGGTCCGCGGGAATCTCCTCGTAAATGGCCAGTTGGCCGGCGTTGACGATGCCCATGTCCATTCCCGCGCGGATGGCGTGATAGAGGAACGCGGAGTGCATCGCTTCACGCACGGCGTTATTGCCGCGAAACGAAAACGAGATATTGCTGACCCCGCCGCTGACCTTGGTTCCGGATAACGTGGCCTTGATTTGGCGCGTGGCCTCGATAAACGCCACGGCGTACTGGTTGTGCTCCTCGATGCCGGTGGCCACCGTCAGGATGGCCGGATCGATGATGATGTCCGAGGGCGGCATGCCGGCCTGCTCGGTGAGGATGCGATAGGCGCGCGTGGCAATGGCCAGCTTGCGCTCGGCGGTGTCGGCCTGGCCCTGCTCGTCAAAGGCCATGACGATGACGCCGGCGCCGTAGCGGCGAATTTTCCTGGCCTGTTCCAGGAAGACGCCTTCGCCTTCCTTGAGGCTGATGGAATTGACGATGCCCTTGCCTTGCAGGCATTTCAGGCCGGCTTCAATCACGGCCCAGCGGGAGCTATCCACTACGATGGGCACGCGGGCGATGTCCGGCTCCGAGGCCAGGGCATTGAGAAACGTGGTCATGGCCTTCTCGGAATCGAGCATGGCCTCGTCCATGTTGACGTCCAGCAACTGCGCGCCGCCTTCCACCTGCTGCCGCGCAATCGCCAGCGCCGGCTCGTACTCGCCGCGCCGGATGAGCTCGGCAAAGCGCGGCGAGCCGGTGACATTGGTGCGCTCGCCGATGTTGACGAAGTTGGTGTCCGGACGGATGACCAGCGCTTCGAGGCCGCTGAATCGCGAATAGGGCTCGGGCTTGGGCGGAACGCGCGGCGGGACGCCCCGCAGCGCCTCGCCAATGGCGCGGATGTGCTGCGGTGTGGAACCACAGCAGCCTCCGGCAATGTTCAGCCAGCCGTTGCGCGCAAACTCGCCCAAGTCCGCGGCCATGCGTTCCGGCGTCTCATCGAACCCGCCGAACGCGTTGGGCAGCCCGGCATTCGGGTAGCAAATAATTGGAATCGGCGCCAGGCGCGAAAGCTCCTCGATGAATGGCCGCATCTGCTTCGCGCCCAGCGCGCAGTTCATGCCCACGCTCAGCATCGGCATGTGCGAAACTGAAATCCAGAACGCTTCCACTGTTTGTCCTGAGAGGTTGCGCCCGCTGCGGTCCACAATCGTGACCGAGACCACCACCGGGATGCGGGTTCCGCTTTTCTCGAAATACTCCTCGATGGCGAACAACGCGGCTTTGGCATTCAGCGTGTCGAATACCGTTTCCACCAGCAGCAGGTCCACGCCGCCCTCGACCAGGGCCTGGACCTGCGCGGCGTAGGCGTCGCGCAATTGATCGAAGGTGACCCCGCGCGCCGCGGGATTTCCGACGTCCTGTGATACCGACGCGGTGCGCGGCGTGGGGCCCATCGAGCCTGCCACGTAGCAGCGTCGTCCCGTCTCCGCGGCGTAGCGATCCACGGCGCGGCGGGCGATTTGCGCGCCGGCGCGGCTCAAATCGGACGCCCGGTCCGCCAGGCCGTACTCGGCCATGGAAATGGCGTTGCCGTTGAACGTGTTGGTCTCGATGATGTCGGCGCCGGCGGCCAGGTAGTCGCGGTGCACCTCCTCGATAATGCCGGGCTGTGAGAGATTCAGCACCTCGTTATTGAGGCGCAGGTCCTTGGCGTGCCGGGCAAACTCCCGGCCTCGATAGTCGGCCTCGGTCAGCCGGCGCGCCTGAATCATGGTGCCCATGGCGCCGTCGAGCAGCAGAATGCGCTGCCGCATCTGCTCGGCCAGTTCTGCGCGAATCTGTTCTCCCCGGCTCATCGATTCACAATCGCTCCATGGCAATAAGAACGGCGGCGGTTGCGCGCATCGTCCGTTTTTTCAGCGGGCTGTCCGCCAAGACTGAGGGCGGACCCGCACCCGGCACCGGTTGCAGCAAAGATTGTACAAAACGTTGTACCAAATTACAGCGAGGCAGGGGGAGTGGAAACGCGCGCAACTTGCGCCGGGGCCGGACAAATGAAAGTGGAAATCAGCAATAGTGAAGAGGATCAGCCTTTCTTCTTTCCGCTCTTTCTCTAACAGTTTGTGGAAAAAGTTAGAACATTGTCATTCCGAAACTCGGCGGGTTTTGCCGAGGTGAGGAATCTGCTTTACTTTCAGCAAGTGCAGATCCCTCATCCGCCGCGGCGGATTCGGGATGACAGCTTTTCGAGTTTTTCCGCAATATCTCTAACCAGCGGCGCGCTCCGCCTCGGCCATCGGCTGGCCCGCGAATTCCGCCTGGATCGGGCCGGGAATCAGCCCGGCTTTCACGCCGCGGTCCAGCAGCTCCTGGACGGCGGCGCGGCCTTGCTCGCCGTAGCCCAGCGTCCAGCGGTTGACGTACATGCCCACAAACTTGTCTGCCAGGTCAGCATCCATGTCGCGCGCGAATTGCAGGGCGTAATTGAGCGCCTCTTCGCGGTGTTCCAGCGCGTAGGCCACACTTTCGCGGATGGCCTGCGAGATGCGCTGGGCCACCTCCGGACCGAGGGCGCGGCGCACGGCATTGCCGCCGAGCGGCAGAGGCAGCGCCGTCGTTTCCTTCCACCAGCGGCCGAGGTCCACGATGCGATGCAGGCCCAGTTGCGAATACAGGAGCTGGCCCTCGTGGATGATCAAGCCTGCGCGCACCGATCCATCGAGCACCGCGTCGAGTATCTTGTCAAACGGCGTCACCACGGCCTCGAAGCGCGGCTCGCACAGCCGCAGCGCCAGGTAAGCGGAGGTGCGCAGTCCGGGCACCGCGATGCGCTTGCCCGCCAGGTCCTTGCGCTTCATGGGCGTTGCGGCCACCACCATGGGGCCGTAGCCCTCGCCGAAGCTGGCCCCGGAATCGAGCAGCACATATTTTTCGCGCAGGTACGGGTAGGCCGCGAAGCTGATGGCCGTGACGTCGTAAGTCTCCTGGTCGGCGGCCTGGTTGAGCGTCTCGATGTCCGCCAGCGCGTGCGTGAACTTCAGCCCCGGCGCCTTCACCCGGTTGGTGGCCAGAGCATAAAACATGAAGGCGTCGTCGGAATCCGGCGAATGCGCCAGCTTGATCTCCATGAGCTTGCTGCTCGCTTTCGGGGTCGCCATCATCACAGTCGCCTCAACATGATCCATTGGTCGGTTTCCCTTCACTGGTCCGAGGGAAGGCCCTTCCCTCGGGGAACATTCCCGGCGCCACGCCCCCGAAAACCGGAAACGCTCAACCCCACGGGGAGCGCTGGAGGCTCATGACACAGGAAGGAACGACCGGGCGAACTCCTCAGACTTTCGTCAGAACTCGGGGTGCCCCACGAATCCAGGGGAGAGATTAGCACAGTTGCACCCGCACCACAAAGCAGCGACAGGCTGGGCAGTGGGTCAGTTTCCTGGATAGGCGTTTGCAGCCAAGTGGATTACTTCCGAGTGCGCCGTCATCCGCCCAGAATGTCTGGATTGAGAGGCACAGTCGTCGGTTCTTCGGTAATCGCAAGCCGACGAGACAGGACCGATCTGCCAAGTCTGAGGCGAATCCTGCCAGTTTCAGAGAGTTGCTTCGACGAAGTTCGCGACCCTTCGGTCACAGAGCGAATGGTCTTGGGCTTATGCCAGGCGGGCGAACGATAAGTCCTGTGGATCGACATTCCGATGAGGGTTGACTGCACTTGGAAAGCGTGAAGAATCGCGATGTCGGACCCAATTCGGCCCCAACCGCTCAATTGAGCTACAATGGCCACTGTATTAGCGTCAAAACAAACAGGTTGTCGGTTCCCCGGTAGCTCAATGGTAGAGCGTTCGGCTGTTAACCGAAATGTTGCAGGTTCGAGTCCTGCCCGGGGAGCCAACCTTTCAATGAGTTGCGGACAGCAGAGAGATCGCGCAATCGCCGTATGCGTGGGTGTCTCTCCCTAAGACCGGCCTGACAGCGGTATACTCTTCCGGCTTTCCATTAAGGAAAATGAACGTACGCCCTGTTCTAGGAGGAACGATTCGATGATGCGCTTTGTTCTTGTAGCTCTCGTTGTCTTGAGCGTCGCGTGCAGCCGTTCGACCGACACGCCCCAGGACTCTGCCGCCGCCAAAACCGCGCCCTCTTCGGCTGCGGAATCCACGCCTGCCCCATCTGCTCTATGGGTGGTGACGGAAGGCATTGAAACGCCGGAAAGCGCCTACGTCGACCCGGCGTCCGGTTTCATCTACGTGTCTCAGGTTGCGGGGGCGCCGGACGGGCGTGACGGGAACGGCCGGATCGTGAAACTCGATCGGAAGGGTACGATGGTTTCGGCGACGTGGGTGACGGGTCTCAACGCGCCGAAGGGCCTTCGCAGTTGTCAGGGAACCCTCTGGACGGCCGACCTGGACGAGGTCGTCGGCGTGAATATCGCCAGTGGCCGCATCACCTCACGAGTGAAGATCGTGGGCGCTCAGTTCCTCAACGACGTGGCGTGCGGCGCCGGCGGCACCGTATACGTCTCCGACATGCTCGCGAGCCGCATCCATGCGATCCGAAACGGAGCGGTGTCCACGTTTGCCGAAGGCGAGGACCTCGAATACCCGAACGGGTTGCTGGTCGAAGGCGACCGGCTGATTGTGGGAGGCTGGGGCAAGCCCGAGGCGGATTTCTCAACCAAAGTGCCGGGACGGCTGTATGCGCTCGACCTCATGACGAAACAAAAAACGCTCATCACACCCATGCCCTTCGCGAACATTGACGGGGTGGAAAGCGATGGCCGCGGTGGCTACATCGTGTCCGATTGGGTGGCCGGGAAAATCATACACGTCATGCGCGGCGGCGAGTCCGAGGTGGTGGCCCAGTTCGCTCCCGGCACCGCCGACATCGGCGTCATTCCAGACGCCAATACGGTTGTGATCCCGCACATGAACGACAATCGGGTCGCCGCCTATGGCCTGCCGGAGGCGTTCCGATAAATGGACCTATCTGCACCTTCCAACGTAGCTGTTCGGCATGATCTGACCGCGAATCCGCCGAGCGTCAAACATAAGGAGGTGTCCGGTGACGTCTGATGCCTGGGCGCGGTGGCAGCCGATCACGTTGAGCCTGCTGCGTATCGTGGCGGGATTGCTCTACATTCCGCACGGCGCCCAGAAACTGTTTGGAGCGTTCGGCGACCAACCTGCCGAACTCCTGTCGTTGATGGGGCTGGCGGGCGTGCTGGAAGTCTTCGGCGGCCTGATGATTCTGGCGGGTTGGTACACGCGGCCGGTAGCCTTCATCCTCTCGGGGCAGATGGCAGTGGCTTACTGGCTGCGGCACGCACCGGACGGGTTCTGGCCCATCCTGAACGGCGGTGAATTGGCCGCCTTCTACTGCTTCGCGTATCTGTTTCTCTCCGCCGCCGGCGGCGGCAATTGGTCCGTGGATGCCTGGCGCCGCAAACGGCAAGCTCCCGCGGCCTAGGTCCCGCGGCGCCGGCATGTTCTTTGCTTGACAGAATCACTGCTTTCTTCAAACCTGGAATGCGGGTGGATTTGTCTCGGAGCGAGGTGCAGACAGGCCATGTCTAATTTTGCACAGCGGATGCTGGGGGCGGCGAAGTTCCGGGTGGAAATCTTTGAGGAAGTCGAAGCCGATCACCATGCCACCGCGCAAGCGCTGGCGGTCGTGGTGATTTCGAGCGTGGCCGCCGGCGTGGGATTTTCGCGCACCTGGAGTTTGCCGGCTTTTGTCGTCGGAGCCGTGGCCGCGCTGCTGGGTTGGCTCATCTGGGCGGCGCTCACCTACTTCATCGGAACGAAAATTCTGCCCGAGCCACAGACCAAATCCAACATCGGCGAGCTGCTGCGGACGACGGGCTTTGCCAGCTCTCCGGGGGTATTCCACGTGCTGGCCCGGCTACCGCTTATCGGGGACGTCGTTTCATGGATTGTGTCGGTGTGGATGCTGGTGGCCATGGTGATCGCGGTACGCCAGGCGCTGGACTACCGGAGCACCGGCCGTGCCGTAGGAGTTTGCGTGATCGGCTGGCTGGTTTACGTTGCTGTGGCGTTGTTCTTTGGGAACCAGCCAGAGCTCCAATAAACCGCAGAGCGAAGGAGATTCGATGTCCATCCTGCAATTCCTCGGACTCGGCAAGCGGCTGAAGGACGATCGTGGCGAGCGACCCGCCTCTTCCGCCGAGACGGAAACCGTCCGCAAAATTGTTTCAGCGCTCGACCGCATGGAACCCGAGCGGGCCCGCTTCATCGCCGCCTTCGCCTTCATCCTCTGCCGCGTGGCTCGTGCCGATCTGCACATCAGCCCGTCCGAAACGCGCGCCATCGAGCGCATCGTGGTCGAGCGCGGCGGGCTGCCCGAGGAGCAGGCCATCCTAGTCGTGCAGATGGGCAAGACGCAGAGCACTCTTTTCGGCGGCACGGAGAATTTCCTGGTCACCCGTGAATTCAACCGGATCGCGACGCACGAGCAGAAACTGGCCCTGCTGGATTGCTTATTTGCCATCGCCTCCGATGAAATGATCTCCACCGTCGAGGACAACGAAATCAGCCGCATCTGCTCGGAACTTCAGATCAGCCACGATGAATTTATCTCCGTGCGCTTGGCCTACCGGGAACATCGCAAGGTCCTGAAGAAGCCCGCGAAACCGCAGAGTTAGCCCCGTTGGTATCGAGCCGCGATGCGGGTTACACTGCCTGCCTGACGGTCGAGGCCCGCGCCTTTTCTCGCCGCAGACCTCATCGGATGGGCGATTTCTGACCGCTCCGGACTTGATCAGGTGACCTAGTTGCGAAAGCTATTTCATGATCGTCGAATCTTGTGTTCTTGGATGTGTTGCTGCGCTTGCTGTTGTTTCTTGACCGCTGTGTGGCCAGCCTATGCTCAGCGGCGACCGACCATCCAGGGCGTCGTGCTGGATTCGAGCGGCCGTCCGATTCGCGGCGCGGAGATCGAGTTCCAGTCCGCGGTCGAGAGGAATCTGACGACCACGGATGCCGAGGGTCGCTTTACGATTACTGAAGTCGAGGGCGGGGGAACATTGCGCGTGACGTATCCCGGATTCCGGCCGGTTACGTTAGCGATTGAGCCCGATTCTCCTGCCGGTTATCCTGGGGAAATCCGCTTGGTCCCGGCCCCGAGCGTACAACGCATTGAGGTGTCGGCGCTGGGGGAGGAGATCGTTCCGGCCCTGCCCAGCAGCCAATTCTCTCTCTCCAGACAGCAGTTGGACGTATCGGGCAGTCTGGTGTTGGACGATATCCTCCGGCAGGTGCCTGGTTTTACGCTCTTTCGTCGTTCCGGAAGTTTGTCCGCCAATCCAACAGCCCAAGGTGTGTCCTTGCGCGGCGTGGGCGCCAGCGGAGCGAGCCGCGCCCTGGTTTTGGCCGATGGAGTTCCTCTCAATGATCCGTTTGGCGGATGGGTGTACTGGAATCGAATCCCTACGGCCAGCATCGAGAGCGTGCAAGTCTTCAACGGGGCGGCTTCGGATCTGTACGGCAGCGGCGCCTTGGGTGGGGTCGTCAATATCCAGAGTCGGCGCATGCGGCATTCGTTTGCCACCGTCGAGGCTTCCTACGGGAACGAGAAGACGCCCAAGCTTTCTTTCGATGCCGGATGGCTGTGGGGGAAGTGGGGCTTGGCCGCCGCAGGCCAAGCTTTGCGCACGAGGGGATATGTCCTGGTCGCCGAGGGGCAGCAAGGCGTTGTGGATACGCCCGCCGGAACAGGTGACTTGACCGGCTCGCTAAGGTTGTCGCGGCAACTCGGTGAACGAGGCGGCTTCTTCGTGAGGGCCAGTTCGTTTGGCGAGAGCCGGCGCAATGGAACTCCTCTGCAGATCAACAACACCCGCATCCCGGCTTTGGACCTGGGGGCCGATTGGTCCCAATCCCGTGCGGGCTCCTTCTCGCTTCGGCTGTACGGGTCGTACGGAATATTCAATCAGAACTTTTCCGCCGTCTCGGCAAACCGCGCCTCAGAGTCTCTGACCAACGTGCAGAGAAGCCCGTCTCAGCAGCTTGGCTTTGCGGGCCAGTGGCAGCGTACCTTCAGCGCCAGGCATACTCTCAGCGCGGCCATCGAAAGCCGCGGCGTGCGAGGACATAGCGCTGAGACAACCTTTGGCGCCGCTGGTCCCACGGCTCTCGTGGACGCAGGCGGGCGCCAGCGCACCTTAGGTTTTCTCGCCCAGGATGCGTTTCAGTTTGCGCCGAATTGGCTGCTCACCTTCGGCGGGCGCGTGGATCAATGGTTGAACAGCCGCGGTTACTCCAGCCGGATCCCCCTCCTTGCGGGCGCGCCGACGGCCAGCGCCTTTCCCGATCGGTCGGATACGGCGTTGAGCCCGCGCCTCTCCTTGCTGCGCACGTTCGAGAAAGGCATCGCCGTGAGTGCCTCGGTCTATCGCGCGTTTCGCGCGCCGACGCTCAACGAGCTGTATCGCAACTTCCGAGTGGGCAACGTCGTGACCAACGCCAATCCCAGTCTGCACGCGGAACGCCTGACGGGCGGAGAAGCAGGTATCAGTGTGCGGGGATGGGCCCGCCGTCTGACGTTTCGCGGAAACTTGTTTTGGAGCGATATCACCGACTTGGTTGCCAATGTGACCCTTACCACGACGCCGACGCTCATCACCCGCCAACGGCAGAACATTGGTGTGACGCGAGCGCGCGGCTTGGAGCTCTCCAGCGAAGCCCGTCTCCCCAAACGCTTGCAGCTTGTCTGCGAATTCATTTTGACCGACAGCTCGGTTCTTCGCTTCCCCGCCAACGCGGCGCTCGAAGGATTGCGGATTCCTCAGGTGCCAAGGAACCAAGTGAACGTTCAACTCAACTACTTGGGTCGAATCTGGACCGCGGGATTGCAGGCGCGATTTATCGGACAACAATTTGACGATGACCAAAATCTCCTGCCGCTGGACCGTTTCTTCACGCTCGACGCGGAATTGTCTCACCGTTTGCGGCCTCAGGTGACACTCTTTGCCGCGGCCCAAAATCTGACCAACGTTCGTTACCAGGTCGGCCGGACACCGGTCTTGACGGTTGGGCCGCCGGCGCTGGCCCGCGCAGGAGTTCGTTTTGACCTGCCTTGACCCGTCCGGAGGTGAAGATTCCCTGACCTCCGAGGGATTCCACCAGATTCAGCGGTCTTCCTGGCTCGAGAATTCGAGGTGGCTATGGGGCGGCACTGTTTTTCTGAGCGCTTTTCTCTTGTTTCAAGTGCAGCCGATCCTGGCCAAACTGGTCCTGCCCTGGTTTGGCGGCGCGGCGGCGGTGTGGACCATCAGCCTGGCGTTCTACCAATTGACTTACCTGCTCGGCAACGCCTATGCCCACGGCCTTATTCAGTGGGGCGGCCTGAGCTTCTCATCGCGCCTGCATGCGCTGATTCTTCTGGCCAGCCTCTTGCTCCTGCCGATCCTCCCGAGTCCGTTCTGGCAGCCCCAGGGAGGCGAAGAGCCCGCGTGGAGGATCCTCGGTCTTCTGGCGGTCACCGTGGGACTGCCTTTCTTACTGCTTTCCGCGACCAGCCCGCTTCTGCAAGCCTGGCACACGCGCGGCCGTGAGGGCGCGCGCCCGTATCGCTACTATGCGCTCTCGAATGCCGGCTCGCTCCTGGCGCTATTGAGCTATCCGCTGCTGGTTGAGCCGCTTCTGTCTACGCGCCGTCAAGCCTTCGTCTGGTCGCTGGCCTATGGCGGATTCGTTGTTCTCTGCGCCGCGATGGCTTTCCGCCAGCCGGCCGGCAAGCTTCTGCGGATGGGGCCGCCGCCACAAGAGCGGCCGGATTGGAATCTGCAACTGCTGTGGGTGGCCCTGGCGGCCACCGCCTCCGCGTTGCTGCTTTCCATCACCCATCACATCTCGCAGAACATCGCCGCCGTCCCGCTGCTGTGGATTGTGCCGCTCTCTCTCTACCTGCTCAGCTTGATCTTTTGTTTTGAGGGCCATCGCTGGTATCGCCGCTCCCTTTTCCTGCGGTTGCTGCCCGTGGCGCTGGCCGGCATGGCCTATGCGCTCTCCCCGGAATTTGAAAATTCCGGGCCGCTGCTTCAGGTGCCGCTGTTTTGTGCCGGCCTGTTCGTTTGCTGCATGGCGTGTCACGGGGAGATGGCCGAGCTGAAGCCCCGTCCGGAATTCTTGACTCTGTTTTATCTGATGGTTTCTGCGGGAGGGGCGCTGGGTGGAATCTTTGTCGGGGTGGTGGCCCCGCGCGTCTTCCGCGGATTTTACGAATTGCCGGTGGCCCTGGGAGTATGCGTGCTCTTGCTCTTGATCGTGCTGTATCGCGAGCCGGAAACGTCTCAGCAGAAATGGGGCCAGCCGGCTCTCTTGGTGGCCACCGGCGTGACGGCGCTGTTGCTGGTGTTTCTTTTCCACGTGACCCGGCTTCAGGACCAGCAGGCTCTGATCATGGTCCGTAATTTTTACGGCGTATTGCGGGTCAATGATGTGGCCCCGGGCGCCATCCGGCCGGCCATGAGGCAGCTTCGGAACGGCACCATTGTCCACGGCGCACAAATTTTGGATATCGCTCGCCGCGACGTGCCCACCACCTACTACGGACAGCAGTCCGGCGCAGGCATCGCACTCCTCTTGGCCCGCCAGCGAGGCAATATACGTGTCGGGGTCATCGGGCTCGGCGTAGGGACGCTGGCCTGGTACGGACAGGAGGGCGATCACTACTCGTTCTACGAAATCAATCCGCTGGTCATCGATCTGGCCCGCACCCAATTTGATTTTGTGCGCGAATCCAGGGCGCAGATCGAAATGATTCGCGGCGACGCGCGCCTGTCTCTCGAGAAACAGACGCCCCAGGAGTTCGACGTTCTGCTGGTGGACGCCTTCTCGAGCGACGCCATTCCCGTGCACCTGCTCACCCGTGAGGCCTTCGAGCTCTATTTCCGCCACCTCAAGCCGCAAGGCGTGCTGGCCATTCACGTCTCCAACCGCTTCCTGGACCTTCCGCCGGTGGTCGAAGCGGGTGCGCGCGCCGTAGGTGCTCGCGCCATCAAGATCATTAATCCAGAAGACCAAGCGAGCGTCGTTTACAAATCGACCTGGATGCTGCTCGACCGGCCGTCCAGGCCCGCCGGTGCTGCGGGCGCTACGGCGGCGCCCGTCGATTCTCTGCCGCCTGGGACGGTCCCGCAATCTGAAGAAAGAATCGTGCGGACCTGGACCGATGACTACAGCAATCTGCTCGCAATTCTGAAGTAGGGCGTCGGGCCGGCTCGCGCGGGCGCCGGCGAGGCTAGGCCCGGTCGGCACCGGGATTCTTAGGGCAGGCGAACTAGTTACCGGAGATCGTTCCCGGCGCCTTCTCACGCAGAGCAGGCATGGCGACTGCGGACGATTCCGGGCCCAACTGGGCGCGCGCGATGGTGCGCGCCGCCAGCGGTTTGAGCCAAAGCAAAGCCAAGAAGGCAGCCAACAAGTCGCAAACAATCATGGCCCAGAAGATGGGCGCCCACCCCCACTGGCTCAATCCGACGGCCGCGGCCACGGGGCCGGCGAGTATCGAGGCCATTCCCTTGGCCGTGTACACAATGCCGTAATTGGTGGTGGCCCAGGTCCTGCCGAACAGATCGCCGGTGATGGCGGGAAACAGCGAGAAGATCTCGCCCCAGGCGAAGAAACACAGCCCAGAGAGCAGAATGAACCACAGCGGACGGTGGATCAGAAGGAGCAGTCCAAAAACCGCCAGCGCCTCCAACGTAAACGCGATGAACATGGTGTTCTCGCGGCCGATATGGTCGGACACCCAGCCCCAGAAAGGCCGCGTCACCCCGTTCAGAATCCGGTCAATTTCGATGGCCAGCACCAGCGCGGTCATTCCAAAAGCCACCACTACCTGGTCCACTCCGTAGGCTCTGGCAATCGGATTTAGTTGTGCGGTCACCACCAAACCGCCAAACGCCAGCATGGTCATCATCACGTAGATGAGCCAGAAAGATCCGGTGCGCACCATCTGCGAAGGCGTCATGTCCACCGCGGAAGCGCGCACACGTGCTGCGGCCTTCTTCGGGTCCCAATTTTGGGGAACCCACCCGGCGGGGGGCTTGGACATGAAAAGGGCTGCGACCACGACGAGCGTGCCCTGGATAATCCCCCAGACCACCAGAGTATGCCTGTATCCCGAGGTCTGAATCATGTTGGAGATCGGCCAGACGGTCAGCGCGGTTCCCACCCCGTACGCCCCGGAGGTCAACCCGACGCACAATCCCCGATGATCGGGAAACCACTTCAGCGCATTCCCCACCGTGCCGCCGTACACGACCCCGGCGCCGACTCCGCCCAAGGTATACAGCACGATGAGTTCCCGCACCGAAGTTGCCCGGCCTGCGCCGACCCAGCCCAAGCCGACCAGCACCCCGCCGATAGCAAGCATGATGCGGGGGCCGATGCGGTCTACCAGCCAGCCTTCAATCGGGACCAGCCAGGTTTCCGCCAGGATGAAAAGGGAGAAAGCCCACTGCACCATGGGCAGAGTGGTGTTCAGACTTTCCGTGAGGGGCTGGGTGAAGAGCGTCCAGGCGTACTGGAGGTTGGCGATGGCCGCCATGGCCACGATCCCCCAAAAAAGCTGGAGCCAGCGATTTGTGACGTTCGGTGCGGCGGGGGCAGTGGCTGCAGGAACTGAGCCCAAGACTCACGCTCCTCACGAGAACTTACAGCGACAGCGGCCTGAATTCACGCGCCTGGAGCCGAATCCTTGAAACCGACCCATTACAGAACTGAGTCTACGCCTTTTCCAGTTCGGTGCGGAACGGAATCACACCGGGAATCAGCCACTTCTCCCACATCTGGTCAATCTTGCTCTGGAAGTAGTCGAAGTCCTCTTCGATGAAGTGGGCAAAGCGGCCCTGCCTCAACAGATAGTCGCGCACCGGGAGACGCTTGAAGCGCCCTGCGGCGATTTCCCGGGTCTTGCCATACAGCCGGAGCACTCCGTTTTCGATCTCGTAGAGAGGCCAGACGCCGGTGGTGACAGCCAACTCGCCCAACTCGTGAGACTGGATGGGGTCATAGTCCCAGCCCTTGGGGCAGGGATCGAGCGAGTGAATAAACGTCGGCCCGCCAATCGAGAGCGCCTTGCGGACGCAGTTCATGGCCTGCAGCCCGTAGGACATGTCCACGGTGGCGATGTACCTGCACTCCGGATGGCCGGCGGCCAGCATTCCCGCCATGTTCTTCTTCCAGCGGTGGTGCATAATCCGCTTCACCTTGCCCGGTGGGCTGAAGGTGGTGTTGGCCCCGTAGGGCGTGCTGCCGGAAAGTTGGATGTCGGTATTGGCGTACGACTCGTTGTCGTACATCAAGATGAGAAGGTTGTAGTCGGGATGGGTGAGGGTCGCTGAGATGGCGGCCAGGCCCATATCGGCGCCGCCCCCGTCACCGCAAAAGGCGATGACGTTGATGGGCTCCTTCTTCATCTTGCCCTTGCGCATCAGCGCTTTCAGACCCATGGCCGTGCCTAGGGCCGCCGAGCCGCTGCTGCCCAGTTGCGTGTGCATCCACGGCACCACCCACGAGGTGCTGTAGTAAGTGGTGTTGGCCACGTACATGCACCCGGTGCTCCCCAACACGATGGTCCGCGGGCCTGCGGCCTTGGCCATCATCTTCATCACCAGGGCCGATTCGCAGCCCTGGCAGGTGCGGTGGCCGGAGGTGAAAAACTCCTCCAGCGGAATCTTCTTCTGGCCCTTGAAGGGCTCTAGCATCGGAAGCGGATAATCAATTGTTGACATGACCTGGTCCTCCTCGCCGCCGGAGCGGCGCCGGATGCAATCGTTTACTCTCGAACTCCAATCCAATTCGTCAGCGGCGCGGGTTTGCCTGCCGCCGCATCGTAAACAATTCCTGTCATCTTCTCCACGTCCGGCACGGTGACTTCGCGCCCGCCCAGGCCGCAAATGAAGTCAATCATCGGAGGCCGCTTGGCGCTGGGATAGAGGGCCGCGCGCACTTCGGTGGCCAGCACGCCGCTGTGGTAGGGCGAACCGAGCGAGAAATCACGATCGATGACGCCCACGGCCTTGAACCGCGACAGGCACTTCGCCAATTCTTCCGCGGCAAACGGCCGGAACCAGCGAACCCGCACGAACCCGACTTTCTTGCCTTCCTTGCGCATCTTGCGGATGGCCACCCGGACCGGCGTGGACAAAGTGCCCATGCCCACCAGGACCACATCGGCATCCTCGGTTTGGTACTCCTCGAAGAACGGGTTCCCGTAGCTGCGGCCAAAAATTCTCTCGAAGTCCTTGTAGGCTTCGCGAATCACTCCGGCCGAACGTTCCATGGCCGCGGCGGTCTGGCGGCGAATTTCCATCAACCAGTCCTCGTTGGCCTGCGGTGCAACCGAGATGGGATTATCCGGATGGAGCAGGAGATCGCCCCGGTCGTATCGCGGCAGGAAGGCGTCGGCCTTCGCCTGGGATGGAATCTTCACCAGGGCCTGCGAGTGGGTGAGGAAAGCGCCGTCGCAACTGATGGCGCACGGCAAAAAGATGCGGCGGTCCTCGGCTACGCGGTAGGCGATCAAAGCCGTGTCCAGCGCTTCCTGCGCGCTGTCCACCCAGACCAATTGCCAGCCCAAGTCGCGCACCGCCAGCGCGTCGTTGTGTTCCACGCCGAACGCGCCGGGATCATCGAGCGCGCGGTTGCCCACCATGCACACCATGGGAACGCGCAGCGCCGGCGTCACCGTCAGACACTCGAAGGCATACATCCAACCCACGCCGCTGCTTCCGCAGAAAACGCGGGCCCCCACGGTCGAGGCATGCTTGACGATCTCGAATTGCGAATGCTCGCCCTCGGCCACCACGTATTCGCAGTCCAGGTCGCCGTCGGCGATCAGCTTGGCGATGTACTGAATCACCGTGTCGTAAGGACGGATCGGGTAGCCGGTGATCACGTCCACGTCGGCCAGCTTGCAGGCCACGGCGATGGCTTCGCTGCCGGTAATGAGCGCTGTCTTCTCGACGTCCTTGCCCGCGCTTTTTTCCACACCTACTACTGCCGTCGGTGTCATGATGACTCTCCCTGGAAGAAGCTCAGTCCTGCCCGGCGGCTTCGAGCACACCGGGAACCTGTTCCTGGTACTGCCCGCGATAGCGGAAACCGTGAGATCGCTCGGAACGGCTGGCGATTTTCTCGTCCAGCCACTTGTGATAGCCGTCCTTGTCCTTCCGCCAACTCTCCCACTGGCTGGCGTTGTCGCGGAAGGCCACCTCGCTGACCATGGTCACGCACTTTTCCACCGGGCAGACGGCTTCGCACACGCCGCAGCCGCAGCAGGATTCCATATTGGCGTCGTACAGGCCCTCCGGAGTCACGTCGAAGCAGGAGTCCGGACACTGCAGCCAGCACAGTGTGCACTTGATGCAGGTGTCGAAATTTACCACCGGGCGCATGGTGCGCGTGGTGAACTTCTTAAAGGTAGGATTGCGCGCCGGCTGAAATCCGCCCACCTTCTTGGTGATCGGGTCTTGCATGGTGTGGCCCTGAGCTATGGCGGGAATGGTGATCCCATCGCGCATCTCCTGCCATTTCGGCTTCACAAATGAGAATGGTTCCGTGGGGTCGCCCTGGTCGGGCCGTACCGTCACAGTGGTGACCAGTTCGTAGGCCCGCGCTGCGGACGTGGCCTTCAGCGGAGTATTGGTTTCCGCGAGAATCACTCGCTTCAACGACTCCAGGCTGAAAAGTTCCGGCAGGACTTTCGCCACCGCGCCCAAAATGCGCACGTCGGTGTGGTCGTCCTTGTACACCCACAAGCCCGAGTAGCTCGGGATGCCCTTCAGGATGGCCAGCTTGTACGGAGTCTCCTTGCGATGACACATAGCGATGAGGGTTTCGGGCTTCTCCGGCGAGGTAACGATGAGGGTGCCGTTCGGCTTCA
>Ga0209640_10001772_pt1 | contig 18587 bp, 13 predicted proteins | sample RifCSP10_1_FD_184018 | JGI IMG/M metagenome (GOLD analysis project Ga0209640, IMG submission 184018) | Soil microbial communities from Rifle, Colorado - Rifle CSP2_sed 10_1 (SPAdes) (version 2) | ecosystem: Environmental > Terrestrial > Deep subsurface > Rock core/Sediment | place: Rifle... | reverse complement strand
CGTGTTAATCAGATGAAGAACTTTCATAAAAAATACCTTCCGGGTTTGCCGATTTACGACCCCGTGTTTCCACCGTCAGTCGTTTCTCCCCTACAGGTCACCCCGAAATACGGCGCCGTTTGGCTTGAAAAACTGTCTCGCCCGCAAAGATGAGCCCTCGCGTGAACACGAGAAGAGTCAGTGTCTGCGGCCACACCTCTATGGACACCCACGACATTTGCAGGCCGCAGATGAGGGCGAGCACATATACCGCCGCTTGAACCCGTCCTTGACGAAATTTGACATAGAGTGCTTTGGCAACAGCGCCGTAAAGCGCCATCACGATCGGCACTCCCCACAGACCAAAGTTTAGATAAGCATCGCCGATCAAAGAAGCATTGACCGCCCATTTGCCTTCTTCCGTCATGAATCCGACGAGGGTTTCGACGATGAACACGCCAGCGCTCCGGCCAGGAATGTAGACCAATTTGTTCAACGGCCAGGTGAACGCGCCAAGAAACGTTTGTCCGCCGAGAACACCCGGACCGACGGCAATTGCTCCGGCTAGGCTATGCAGTTGTCCCAAATCCGTAAAAATACTTGCCGCCAGATACTCCCGCAGAGCCTGGAAGGATAATGCCTCGGCGAAAGCCCGCGCTCCCAACTCGCCGCGGTAAAGCGCCCCCACGTAAGAAACCCAAATTACCGAACAGATGACAAAGGCCGCGATGAAAATATAGCGATTGGTTAGGGTGATTTTAGGCCAACCTTTCTTTTGCCGATAAAGATACCAAAGGAGCAGCAACCCTGCCGTAAGCGAGACTACGGCGCGACTTCTACCCCCCAAGATCCAATAAAACAAAGTCGCAGACACCACCGGCACTAGCGCAAGCAGGGTCCGTCCGCTTGCCAGGTAATGGCAAGACAAAAGGACGCTTCCGGCAATCAGCAGATAAGCGACAAAAAAATATTTTCCAGTGCCCGATTGAATGGTCGTAGCGCGGAACGCGCCGCTCGAGATAACGTCCAAAGAAGCGTTGCTGACGAGAAAAACCGACAGCGCAGCGAACCCGACAAGCATGCCGACGAATGCCGCGGGTTTGACTCCGGGGACTAGACTAAAATTCAATCGCTCGCGCATGGCTTGCAACTTAAACGGTTGGACCAAATACCAGCCGACAACAGCTGCGACCAGTCCCATTACGGCCAGCGCGTGTCCCCAGCGCCAATCGTCGTTGGTTAGTTTCAAGGCCTGAAAAAACAATCGGACGGTTTCTGGAGGGTCGGCGCCATTAAGCAGGAATGCAGCGGGTAATAAGTGACGCAAGAAGCCGATGGCGCAAATGAGGCAGAGAGGATTAAACGAGTCGCGCCAAACCTGAATCGATGTTACCAAGGCGATCGCAATGGCCGCATAGGCCACCGGGACAAACACCGGCAAAAGCCATTGCTGACCCGAGTACAACGTGATGAGACCCAAGAGAAAGGCAAACCACACAAGCCAGAGGGAAAATAGCCCGCGGCCATCGGTTATGTCGGAAAAGTAAATCGAACCAGTGAGACTGCCTTCACGGCTGAGCGCCAACATTGTTTCTCCTGTTTAACGGCTTTCCATGCTTTCGCGCTGTGCGCCTGTGACGGTTGGCCGCTTGAGCGAAGCCAAAAGATTCACGAGCCGTTGAGCGAGGCTGTCAATGCAGTGCATCGAGACGACCTGCTCTCTTAAATAGGCGCCGATTCTGTCGCGATCCCGTTGAGATAATCCAAGCACCCAATTCAAGCGTTCCGCCAGGTGAGTCTCATCACGATAACGATAGAGGAGTTCATCGCCGTAGCGCCCCAGGGTTTCCCTAAATCCTTGGTTTGCGACCAGCGAGGGCTTGGCGCAGCTCATGGGTTCCAATGCAACCTTGTCACCGAATCCGGTCGGCGACATATTTACGTGAACCGCACAACGGCGATACCAGGCGGGCAGCTTCCGCATCGGCAACGGCGGTTCAAAGTCAACGATATCATCGAGCCCTAACTGTTTAGTTTGGTCATAAAGAGAACGGACGTAAATCTCATCCTGGGTTGTCGCAGGGCCGCCGACGATGACTACTCGAAATGGCGTCGATCGGGCTTGCCTGAGCAGCGCTGCCGCGCGCAAAAGCGTGGAATGATCCTTTACGGGCGAGAGCCGGCCGACACAAAGGATGATGGGAGGCTCGTCGGTTCGCTCTCCTTCGCCCGGTGAAAAAATATCGACGGCAATGCCCTGACCGATGGGCGTCAGCTTATCGTGCTTGTAAGGATAGGCGGTGGCGATACTGGAGACGACTTGGCTCGATAGCTTGTGTGCCGTCTTTAGGATCCAATTCACCGCAGGGTGCGCGTACCAGGTAACGATCGGGATGCCTCGTGCCTTGAGCAACGGCGCGCCGAGAATCGTAAACAGCGGTATCATGTGCGAAAAACACGCGTCGATCCGGTCTTCGCGCAACACCCGCCGCAGAATCTTGTAGAACTCGATCACTCGACGCCCTCTGCTGTACCCTTTCTCCTTGCCCAGCGAATGAACCCGCACGTTCTTCGTGGCGGCCAGGCGGCCGGCCCGCATCGTAATCACATGGATAAACTCCACACGCTCGGCCAAGGCCTCGATCCAGGACGTCGTAAAACCCAAAATCGGGTCGTCGATATCGGTGGCCAAATTAAAGATTAAAAGCCGCATATTTTTCCGATTTGCCCATCGTTTGCGCCGCTCGAAAGATCTGCCGATAACTATCCAAGTACATTTCCGTAGAAAAAAACTGTGCCGCAAAGGTGTGCCCTTTGCGGCCCATGACACGCGCCCTCTCCGGATTTTCAAGAATCCAGCGAATCCGTTCCGTAAGCATCTCTTCGTTTCCTGGCGGCACCAAAAAACCGCTGACGCGATCTTCGATAACATCGGGGATGCCGCCCACGTCACTACCGATCACCGGTGTGCCGGCCGCCATCGCCTCGACGATGACACGCCCGAGCCCTTCGGATGAAGACGGCAGCACCAGCACAGCGGCGTTGCCCATCCATATCGCCAACTCCGATTGGGGCATGGCGCGCAGGAATTCGACACGGTCGTCTAAATCGAGGTCGCACACTTGTTGCCGCAGTGCCTCGGCATAAGTCCTATTTTGGGCGCGGCCGACGATGACCAAACGAGCCTCGGAAAACTCCCCGGCGATAGGAACGAAAGCATTGACCAATCGATGAACTCCCTTGAGCGGCGTCAAAACGCCGACGTAAAGAATGCTCCGAAGGCGCTGTTCTTCTTTGTCGCGCCTGCCGACCAGCAGAAATGCCCCGATGTCCGTCCAGGCGGGAAATTGAACGATGGTTTTCCCCGGCGCCCATCGTTCCAGCTGTTGACGCGTCGAGCTCGATATCGCGCGCAACAAATCCGCCTGGCCCAGGGAGAAACGCGCCGCGCGAGCCATCAGGAAACGGTAGAGTTTAGAAAAGGGCACCGAGCGCTCCAGGAAAAAACTTTTTTCAAAATCGCCATGGACTTCGACGACCAACGCGATCCGACATCCCAGCCAACCCGCGATTTTCTTAACCACAGCCACGGCAAAGCCCTCGTACGGACTTTGGGCTACGAAAATCCGCACGCCATCGCGCAAGATCAACCACAACGCGAGGACGGATCCGCCGATCCACAACTCCAGATAACGTAGAACCGGCAGCGGCAGTTCGGGTAGAAGATAGAAGCGCGCGTGTTCCGTAAAGACCCGCGGGCTCAATCCGTGGGCAAATCCGATGACGAATATCTGGCCACAAGATTCCATCGCGGCGAACTTTTTCTGGTTCGTCGCATCCAACGGTCGGCCGTAACGCGCGCCGCCAAAGAAGCACGCCTGCATGCTCATTTGTCACCCCCGTAAAATATCCACCTACACCGGCAGCAAAACCGACCCATAGAGCTTGGTTTATGCAAAGTGTTTTCCCGCTCACCCCAACGCCGCTCGTCTTTCCGGCGAAAGGGCCAAGCCGACCCGAAGCCGCGAAAAATCGTCCGGGCCCGCTCCGTCGTAACGGTGAAAAGAATTTCAAATAAACGGCATAAATATAGAATCACGGCGGGATAGATCAGGAAGTGACTTAGCGCGTGGCGGAGTCGATCTAGCGCGGCGCGGATCAAGGGCCGCCGGCCGAGTCGAACTTTATGAAACTCCACCACTGATGAAAGTCTCGGAAAGAGCGCCGTGTAGCTCAATGGATCAGGTGCCGGAAACCAAACCGTGAGGCAGTCGGCTCTGTGGTGCATTATGATGCGCTCGCCTTGTTGGTTGGTTGATTTGGCCCCAGTCGGTAAAACACGCCGATCATGGCCAATGTAAATGCAATCTTGCCGAAAGCGACAAGCGAGGCCATGCCCGAAAAACCCCACCTCTGAACAAAAATCCATGCCAGCCCGACGACAAAGATCGACTGGAGCGCGTATCCGACGGTCCAAAAGCTCAAATTGGCGGACGCGTAATAAAATGAATTCAGCCAAAAAAACATCGCGCTTACGGCCGCGCCTGCCATCATGATCTGGACGCCGCCGGCCATAGGAGCATAATGGGCGCCGAATAACAGGGGAACGAGAATCGGATAAAAGGGAATCGTAAAGAGAACCAACAAACCGACCGGCAGCCCGGCACGAAGGGTCCAGTGCCGCAACGCTTGACGGAGATGAGTGCGAGAGCCACTGCACCAGCGCGCCGACAACACCGGGTAGGCCACCTTACCCATGGACGTCTCCAGATAAGAACCGACCGCGACAATACTCGTCGCTAGACGGTAAAATCCCGCTGCTTCTGTGCCGCGCAGGTGGGCCAGCACCATCAACGGCACTTGGCCGATGAGCCCGCTCCACGTGACGACTAAATAATTCCAACCGAACAGACTGCTGATTTCTTTGCGCAATGGCTTGAGGCTCGTAATCGAACCTCGCCACCAGTGGGTCGACCGCTCGCGGTGAAAAACCGAACTGGCCGCGAAAAGAGCGATCACTCCGATCAAAAAATGTCCGGCCGCTGCGCCTAAAACTGCGCCAGGAACGCCAAAACCGGCGGCGATCAAGCCGATCACCAAGCCTGCCCCGAGACCTTGATCGAGTATTTGCAGCGCGGCCACCCAGCCAAACTTTTCAAATGACACGAGAATCGCGCTGCTGGTGCCGTATAGACACCAGACCGGAAACGCGGCGGCAAACGCCACCATGAGCGGCGCTGCTTGCGGCGCATGAAAGAACGTCGCTGAGACCCACCCTGCGGTCGCCGCGACGAGCACAAAAGCAAGAAGCGAAACAAAAATATCCACGGCATATCCCAACAGACAGATGCCCTTGAGCATGTCGTCATGACGCCGCTCGCGAAACGCCGCGATGTAGCGAGTGGTGACCGAGCCGGATTTCACGCCGACCAGTGCGCCGAGCAACATCGGATACGACACCACCACTGCGCTCAGGCCAAAGTCGTTTGGCCCGAGAATCCGAGCGCTGACAACGCTCGTGACGAGACCAATGGCTGCGGCTGCATATTGGGCACCGGCGAGCAACATCGCGCCTTCGGCCATAGGATGCCGAGCCGTACGTTGAGCCCCGACCATGAGATTTCCGGCCCACGTCCCCGCGCTCGCCGCGCCGGTAAGGGCGGGAACTGTCATCTTGCCAATTGCAGAGGCTTTAAAAACTTCAAGCAGTTTCATTGAAGACGCCTACGTCTAAATTTGTCTGCTCCCGTCAATGCCCCACGCGGCTTTGACGGCTCTGATCGCTTCGAAGTGGCGAGCTCTTTTTTTAGTGTTTCCGCATGCAACAATGGTGAGGGGACTCGCGGTTTCGACGCTCGAAATGAGGTTGGCCATAGATGATTCAATCTCGCCGACATGCAGTGCATCGATATCATGCCGATGCTCGACGGAAGCATTCACATCGAAACCGTCCACCTGGATCGAGGGACCGTTTCCAATCAATGGCTTCAACCGCGGACTTCCCATCGGCGGCAAGCATGACAATCCGAAGCGCCGGCAGAGAACGGCCACCTTATCTAATTGTCCGAAGAGCGCGAGCTGATCCATAAACCACTTTTTCGTTACTTAAGATAATAAATACTGTTTACAAATTGACGCGCTCCGACAGCCCTGAGTTGCCGCGGGATACGGGAGTTGGTTGCTGACAGAGACCTGTGAGCACCGCTTCGGTTTTTTCGATCATCGTCGATGGTCGAAAACGCTGCAGTGTACGCTTGCCGTTCTGCCCTAGCCGCGCCCGCTCTGACGGCAAGGATAGGAGTTGCTGCAGAGTGTCTGACAAACCGTTTTCGGAATGGGACGGGATGAGCCGGCCGTTTTCGCCGTCGCAAACCAGTTCCGGTGTGCCGCCGACGGCCGTCGCCACCACCGGCATTCCAAGACTCATCGCTTCGAGCACCGTGTGCGGCAAACCTTCGTGGGTCGAATGGAGCACAAAGATATCGCAGGCCGCCATCAGGGACAGCGTTTCCTGCTTGGTCTTCTGCCCCGCGAAATAAACCCGATCGACCAACGCCTGCTCACGCACCAGAGCTTGTAGACGCTCCCGTTCCGGGCCATCGCCGACGATCACCAACCCGAGATTCGGCAAATCGCGGACGGCGCGAATGATGCGATCGACTCGCTTCAGGGCGATGAGCCGGCCGACCGTCACGAGCTTGAGCTCGGTTGAAATCGGTAGAGTCACTGGAGACACCGAATCGGTTTTTACCGCGTTATAAATCGTTACAATTTTTTCTGGGTTCACGCCCCAATCCGCTAGCGCGCGGCCGAGATAACGGCTCGGCACGATTACGGCGTCAGCCGCGCGCGCGCAAAAGCTTCTTAAAAGTTTTAAACATTCTACCTTGAACCCGAGCCGGTGGCGCTGAAAGTCTTCGAAACTGCTGCTTACCCATCCTTGATTGGTCGCGCGCTCCCATGCCCAATCGCTGACCCATTTCTGCGCCAGCGGTTTTCTCAGAAAAATATTCGCCAGAACGGTTTCCGGAAACAGTCCATTGGCAAAGATCACGTCGGCGCCCGAGCCGTTACGAATCAAAGCTGCGATGGTGCGAAGGACGCGATAAGGTTTGAAGAGGCCGCGACTAAGTCGCACGACCCGGAAAGGATAAAGCTTGCTCTCGTCTTCAACCGTTTCGCTGAGCGTTACCACCGTGACTCGGTTTCCACGTGATACTAATGCGGCCGCCATAGCGGGGACATAGGTTGCCGGTCCGCCGATATCGGGTGGAAAAATTCCCGTGACGATCAGCACGTGGAACCGCGGCGAATTTTCGGAGTCGTGCATTATAGACTCCAGTAAAGAACGTCGCTCCTGGCTCCGGCATCGCGATGAACCCCCTTCAGATCGACGAAAACAGCCGGCTTGCCGCCATTTCGCATTAGGCCCAGGTACGCTTCGGGTGGCATATCGAGAAACATGCGGTGCGGTACCGCCAAGACCAGAGCATCGAATTTCTCTTTTGTCGCGAAGGGATTTTTCACGCCCCGCATGTGGAACTTCTGCAGCTCGCCGGGCGTGACGAACGGATCGTAAACATTCACGTTGATGCCGTTGCTCTCCAGTTCCTGAACGACGTCCGTGATCCGGGTGTTGCGCATGTCGCTCACATCTTCCTTGAACGTCGCGCCGAGGATCAGCGCGGAAGCGCCGCGGACCACACGTCCGGCGCGGATTAACAGCTTGACCGTTTCCTGGGCAACGTAGCGGCCCATGCAGTCGTTGATCCTGCGTCCGGCGAGAATGACCTCGGGATGATAATCGATCTCTTGCGCCTTGAAAGTGAGATAGTAAGGATCGACTGGGATGCAGTGGCCGCCGACCAGACCCGGCTCATAGTGTAAAAAGTTCCATTTGCTGCGCGCTGCCTTGAGGACTTCTTGAGTGTCCAATCCCATGCGGTGGAATAGGACCGCGAGCTCGTTCATCAAGGCGATGTTCAGGTCTCTTTGCACGTTTTCGATGACCTTGGCCGCCTCTGCGGTGCGGATCGTGGGAGCCTTGTAGATACCCGCTTTCACGACCAAACCGTATATTGCGGCGAGCTTTTGTGTGGTCTCCTCGTCCTGTCCCGCCACAATCTTGGTAACCTTAGCAAGCGTGTGTTCCGTATCCCCTGGGTTGATTCGTTCCGGAGAGTAGCCCACTTTGAAGTCCCGTCCGGCCTTGAGTCCCGACTCTTCCTCAATAACCGGCAGACAAACTTCTTCGGTGCAGCCCGGATAAACGGTGGACTCGTAAACCACCGTTGCGTTGCGCGTCAGATTTCGCGCCACTAGCCGGCTCGCATCGATCAAACAGGACAGGTCCGGTCGTTTGGCTTTGTCCACAGGCGTCGGTACGGCGATGATAATGACGGACGCGCGCTGCAAGAGCGAAGGATCACTGGTGAACACCAAGAGTTCCTCCTGCAAATCGGTTTTGCCTAGCTCGCCGTTGCGATCTGCGCCACTGCGCAGCTCCCGAACCCGTTTCTCGTCAACGTCAAAACCGATGGTCGGGATCACTTTGCCAAAGGCCGAGGCCAAAGGTAGTCCGACGTAGCCCAGGCCGACTACGGCAATGCACTTGGGTAGATGAGTTTTCATAGCTTTCCGGCTCCCTCCTCGATGAATTCAAAACGCAGTTGTTTGAGCCACAGTCCCTGCTTCGCGCACAACGAGCGAATCCGCTGCGCATGATCGTCGGCGAGTATGTCGCGCGATGAAATGATGCAGCCGCGCACTTGATTGCGCTCGATTATCTGCGGCAGCTTTTCCGGCCCGCCGAAAATCCGCAGACCTAACACGCTACGCCCCTCTTTGCGCGGATCGTCGTCAAGAAAACCAACCGGATGGTAGCCGACCTGCGGATTTTCTCGGCATACCCGCACCACGACCTCACCGTCATCGCCTGCTCCGTAAACCAGCACCGGGACTTGATCCGGCCGCGGTCGAGACATGAAATATCCGAACAGCGGAAAGGAAAGACGGCTGCCGGCCATGCCGATAAAAAGCAAGAGACTGTAAAGAATGAACACGGCTTTGGAGTAACCGGCAAAACCATAAAACAGCACCAGCGCGGCGACGGTCAGTAGCGCGCCCAAGAGCACGGCTGCCGCGATGCGCACGAGATCATGGAAGCCGGCCCGGCCCCACAGCCCCTGATAGATGCGAAGGAAAAAGAACGCGAGATAAGTGGCCGCCGCGACCACCGGAAAGGAGCTAATATAGAGAGTCAACAACGATGGCCTGAAAGTGAACTCAAAGCGCAGGGCGAAAGCCAAGTAGTAGGCGAACGCAATTAGGACCAAATCGAGAAGGATCTCCATCATGCGGCCCTTGTAGGCCAGCGCCGTCAAGAGGAGCGTAACCTTCCGGTTCGGCCGCAAGCGCAGGTCCTCCTTATGGGAAACAATTTCCACCTTGCCTAGGTAAGCGGTGAAAAGCGTAAACGTCAGAATGACCAGAGGAAGAATGGCTAAACTCACGGCGTAAGCGAATTGCTTGATCAACACAGCCGTGGCGCCGGCGATGAGCGCCATGACATAGAGCAGCAGCACCGCTTGCGATTCGCTGAGCCCGAGCACGACGAGCCGGTGCGAGGCATGGTCCTTGCCGCCTTGGGAGATCCGCTGCCCGCGGAACAAGCGCGTTACGGTGACCAGCGTGGTATCAAGGATCGGCACCAGCAAAATGCAAGCGGGAACCGCGACCAGGGACAGAATATTGGAAGCCTGCCCGTTGGCATGGACCGTCAGCAGACTCAGCGAGGTTCCCAGAAAAAGACTGCCGGCGTCGCCCATGAAAATCGACGCCGGATGAAAATTGAACAACAAAAAGCCTGCTAACGCACCCGCGAGAGCCAGGCTCACAACCAGATAGTTCTGATCACCCTGCTGAGAGAAAAGATATGCCAGGTAAAGCGCCGCGATGAGACCGATGCCGGCGGCGAGACCGTCCATATTATCGAGCAAGTTGAGCGCGTTGGTCAGGCCGACGATCCAGACTGCGGTCAACAAAGCATCCAGCACTCCCCATGAGAAAAAGCGCAGATGATAGTCGAAGAAGAGCGCCGTTGAGGCAGCGATAATTTGACTGAGTAATTTGGTCGCCGGCCTCAACTGGTGGACATCGTCGTAAACACCGATAAAAAACATCCCGCCGACAATCCCAAAAAACGGCAGGATCGACGACAAATCCGAAACCGAGAAGAGCGCCACCAACAGCACCGAAAAGAAAAACGCCAAGCCGCCGCAGGTCGGTGTCGGCGCGCTGTGCCACCTCTCGTGACTCGGCACGGCGATACAGTTCCAGCGCTTGGCTAAGCGGCCGGCAATGGGCACGCCCACCACCGTGAGGATGAACGAAATAGCCGGAATGAGAAAAATCCCGGCGCTCTGCCAATTGACATTCATATGGATGAGACCCGTCAAGGTTCCGGAGCGCCCGCTAAAATGCGCCTTCCATCGCCAGCTCGGGTCGGGTCACCAAGTTCGAGGGGATTTCCACCTGATAGTAATCGATCACGCTGCCGACGATTTCCTCAATATTTTTGGTCGGCCAAAAATTGAGCAGGCCTTTGATCTTAGAAATGTCCGGCACGCGCCGTGGCATGTCTTCGAAGCCCTCTCCATAGGCTTCACCGTACGGAATGTAACGGATCGGCGATGCGCTCCCGGTCATCGATTTGACCAGCACCGCGAGATCGCCAATGGTGATTTCCCGTTCGCCGCCGACGTTATAAATTTCGCCGATCGCTTTGGGATGATTGCTCAGCCGGGCAAGCACTTGAACCACGTCGCTGACGTGGCCGAAGCAGCGCGATTGATAACCGTCGCCGTGGACCGTTATGGGCAAGCCGTTGAGCGCTTGACGCACGAAGGTCGGCAACACCATGCCGTAGCGTCCGGTCTGGCGCGGCCCTACCGTGTTGAACAGCCGCGCGATGATAACGGGAAGCTTTTTTTCTTTCCAGTAGGCGAGCGCCAGAAACTCGTCGATCGCCTTCGAACAGGCATAGCTCCAGCGGCCTTTTTGCGTGCCGCCCATGACCAGGTCATCGTCTTCACAGAAAGGGATCTTGGTCGATTTTCCGTAGACCTCGGAAGTACTGGCAATCAGCACTTTCTTTTTCTTCTTGTTGGCGAATTCAAGCACCACCTCGGTTCCTTTGACATTGGTTTCGATGGTACGCACCGGGCTCTCGACAATGAGCCGCACCCCTACCGCCGCAGCCAGGTGAACGATCGAGTCGCATTCATCGATCAGCTCCGCCAGTAGAGACCGGTTGAACATCGTGTCGATGATGTATTCAAAGCGCCGCTTATGCTTCAGATGTTCGATGTTGTGCATTGAGCCCGTGCACAGATCGTCGATGATCATCACATGGTGTCCCTCGTCGAGCAGCCGGTCGGCCAAATGAGACCCCACGAACCCCGCTCCTCCGGTAATCAGATAACGCATAGAAAGATTCTCCCCGTAAATGGTTCAACAAACGCTCGCGCCCGCTTCACGCAAGGCGCATGTTAGAGTGGTAATCGCCACCGTAATATTCGTAGTAATCCTTGTACTCGGCGCTGCGCAGGTCGACGCGGTTAAGCAGCACGCCGAGAATTTTCGTACCCTCGGTCCTGAGCTGGGCGAGTGCCGTCTTCACCACATAATGGGGCGTCTCCTGAGCGCGCACCACGTACACCACGCCGTCGACCATCGTGGAAAGAACGATGGCATCGCTGACCGGCATCACAGGCGGCGAGTCGATCAGAATGAAATCGTAAAGATCCCGTAACTCGGCCAGCGTCTGACGCATCTTCTGTGATCCGACCAGCTCCGCAGGATTAGGCAGGACGGAGCCGCAGCTCAGCACCGAAAGATTGGCGATCGAGGTCAATTGGATCGTGCCCTCGAAATTTTCTTGGCCGACAAGCAAGTCCGCAAGCCCGCGCTCGTTTTCCACCCGCAGAACGCGGTGGCAAAAGGGCCGGCGCAAATCGGCGTCGATAACCAAGCAGCGATAACCGAGATGGGCGAACATGATCGCCGTATTCGTCACCGAAATCGTCTTTCCTTCGCCAGCGGTGCTGCTGGTGAATAAAATAGTCTTGGGTGGCTGCCCAGGTCGCGCATAGAGGATCGAAGTTCGCAGTTTCCGATACGCTTCGGTGATCACGGTGAAACGTATGTCGGCGGTGATAGGGCTTTTGCTCGGGACGCAGATCCGCGAATCGAGCGCAGGCGCGCGCCCGGAAAACGGCAGTTTCCATCTGGCCGCGTTTTTGGGCAAGCTGAAGAAATCAGGTACGACCACTAAATTCGCCAGGTGCAAATGCCGCTCGATGTCCTCCGGCGTGTGCAGAGTGTTGTCGAAAAACTCCTTGAGAAAGGCCCAGGCCAACCCCCCCATCAAGCCGATCATGGCGGCGATCATCAAAGTTAATCTTTTCTGCGGTTGTGAAGCCAGGCGCGGAATTTCCGCAGCATCGAGAATGGAAATATTGGAAGCAGGTATTTCCGCCGCCACGCCGATTTCTTTCATACGGTCCAAGACGCTGTCATAGAGTTGCGTGTTGGTATTCGCCTCGCGTGATAAAATCGCGTATTCAACGGAAGCATCTTTCAGAGCCAACGCATCAGACTTTTGCTTATCCATCTGCCTTCTCAGCTCGTTCTCCTTTGCCGCGGATGCGTAGTACGCCGAGTTGATTCCTTCCACGACGTTTTTGATTTGCTGGGATAGCCGGTGCTTCGCCTCTTCCAGTTGCGCTTGAACCTGCGCTAAACGGGGATACCCGGGCCTGAATTGGGCGGCGAGGTTTGCCTGTTGCCCTTCGAGCGTAATGACCTGGGATTTCAGGTTTTGAATGAGCGGATTATTGATGACCGCGGGAAGCGAGTCGTATTCTCGCTGCTTGATCAGGCGGGCGTGCGCTTCTAAACCGATGCGATCCGCTTCGGCTTCGGTGAGACGCTTGTTCAGGTCGGCCAGTCGGTCGACGACGATATTTTCTTTGTCGACGAGCGAAATAATACCCTTCCCGCGTCGAAAGCGATTGAGAGCCTCTTCCGAACTTTGCACCCGCTGCTTAAGCTCCGCCAATTTGCTTTCGAGAAACTTCTGAGCCTCCTCGTTGGCGCGCGACCGTAGCTTCATTCCTTGGTGGATGTAGGCGCTGACATGGGCATTGGCAATGGCGGCCGAGAGCGCCGGGTCCTGTGTGCTGACAGCGATATTCACCAGCCGACTGCGTTTGACAGGTTCGATTTCCAACATCTGCCCGTAGCTATCGATGACTCGGGAATCGACGCCCAACAGGTCGCCCGGCGTAGCGCCGGTTTGCGCGCCACTGCGGTTCCAGGGAAAACGCAGATCGGTCCAAAGCTGTTGAACGAAACCGGTGGAAGCGCTGGCGAAAACAGGATTTTTTTCCAATCCGAGGGCGCGGATTACCTCGGCGGCCAGGCTCCGGCTGCGCAACATTTCGTACTGGGTTTGGTAATAATTATGCTCGTCGGACTCTATCGATTCGGAAAGAACCTGCTGGATGTTCACGACCTGGGGCCCTTTGCGTTCAATAAGCACCTTAGCCTTGGCGGTGTAGATTGGCGTCGTTGCCAGAACCAGCACCGTTGCGATGCCCACGGCCACCAGCAAACAACCGGCGATTCTCCATTTGTGCTTTCTTAGGACCTGCCAATAATCGCGCATGTTCGGCGCCGCATCGCTTTCCACCAATCGGGCCTGAGACAGCGGATCGTCTTGCTCTTGATCCGGAACTATATAGATCGTGCCACGCTTCGAATACGGTGAAATATCTTTCATAGAATGACCTTCAAATCTGTTTCAAAGCTGAGAAATCAGCGTATAGGGATACTCGCGCCCACGTTTATCATCGTAGTAAAGAAGCGATACATACCGTAGGCTGCCAATCTCGGCCCGGAGGAGGTAACATCGATGAGATCGCCTTCTCGGATCGGCAGATCGGGCTGCGCGCCTTTTTTGATCGCGTCGAGATCCGCGATTACGGTAGTTTTTTTTCCCTGTTTATCCGTCCGTATGAGTTCAACCGATCCGGTGTCGGCGGGATACATGGGTCCGCCGGCGGCGGCCACGGCGCCAAGAATCGTTAAACCGGCAGTGATCTTGTACGACCCTGGCTTCTCGATCCATCCCTGCACCAGAACCTCACCTGCACCGGGGACCATGATGATGTCGCCGGCGCGCGCGGGCATCTGCAAGTAACGCTCCTGGCTGCCCCGCATGATGCTATCGAGGCTGATAGTGATCGGATCGACGTTTTTGAGAATCAGTGGCGACGGATCCTGCCTGATAATGCTCACAGGCAGTGTTTCGACGACTTTTTTGGCTTGTTCGGCATCGACCGGCTCGGCGGGGACCAGTAATATCCGTTCCGCCGCTTCGGCCTTCATGCCACCGGCCTGCGAAATCATGTTCAGCAAGGTATCCGAGTAGCTGGCCAAATTGTAAAGGCCGGGTTTCTGGACGGCCCCGATGACCGCGACCTGGCGGCTGCGAAACTCTTTGACGAACAAGTTGATCTGCGGATTGCGCATGTAATTTGCGTCGAGCCTTCGGCGGATCTCATCGCGCAACGCTTTTTCCGTCATACCGGTTACAGTGATCACACCAACGAACGGTAACGAAATCGTTCCGTCTCCGTTAACGCGCTCGGACATATTTTTAATTTCTTCCATGCCCGGAACATTGAACTCAATGACATCGCCGGGACCGATCGGATAGTCGCTGACAAAGCGCTCTTGCTGGCGCTGCTCCCAAAGCCGATTCAGTCGAGCAAGGTCGGCAGTTTCTTCCGCGCGCGACACTTGCAAAGCGTTCGCGTTATCGACTTTGTGGCTACCGGTGGCATTCAGCGGCCCTGGTTGAGTAGCGGAACAGCCGTGAACGATGAGGAGCAGCCCACCTCCGACGAGAGCAGACAAAGCCAAGGGTATCCTTGATACGTCTCGCGAACCGCGGCGAGAGCTATCCCAGTTTCTTACTATTCTTCGCGCCATATTGAATTTCATATTGAATTTTACCCCACCGTGAGTTAGCGTTAAAAAGCAACGGGGCGGACTAGCGCTGTCATATGACCGGTCCATCGTTTTTACCGACGCGTCTCTTTGCGGGACCTTCGCCAAAAGTTAACCCGCAAAAAGAAGTTGCTAGCCTCCCCGTTGCTAATCTCTAATACCTATTCCATCGACATTTTTCCTTTATTCACCAGCCACCTGCAAATAATAAAAGTATCTATCTTTGTGCGACGGCACCTAATCTCAAGGTCGACCGACATTTCACCGGGTGAGTCACGGCCGCTAGCCGGTGGCCAATCCTTTCGCTTCGATGGGCTTTGGCCCGCCGCCACGTTGGCCAATAATAATCGTCGCCAATTTTGACATGGCAAAGGTCATGGGGCATGCACCCTCTGAGAGTAGTGACGCTCCCATTGCCCCGAATTTTTGTATAGGCCATTTCTTGATGAAGCTGCTTGACCGAAAACTGTATTAGCATCACCGCCCAGGGTTCTGCTTCCGGCTTAACGCATACCATACGCTCATTCGCGCGTCTGTCTAAAATTGGACTCACTGAAAAAAATTGGGCCATCGCCGAGTCCCCACCCAACGGTCGTAAGTTTTCAGCAATGACCGGTCCTGGAAAAGCGCCAGTCAACGATTGCAGGTCTGAGTGAGGCGCCTTTCAGAATTTCCGCCAAAACTAAATGAGCAAGATGGTAGGCCTCTTTTGTGTCAGCGGAATATTCAAAGGCGACATCGCTGATCGCGGCTATGAGATCTCCCAAGGTGGTGTTGATTCCGTTTCCGTTATGATTTATTTTCACGCTTCGTCCATTCGCTTCAAAGAACAGGAACGATATGAAGTTTCTTTTGAGACGCGGCCCCTGACACGGATAACTAACCTATTCTCCAACGGTTGGTAGCACTCCAAGCTCGTTCCCGCCGGTGAGCCGCTGGACTCATAGACCTGTTGCCGTTGTTGTTTTTAATCTTTCCACGGACAATAGATTTGTAAGACGCGTTTCGAGCGCGGCAATCGCGAAGGGCTTGGAAATGAAATCGTCAGAGCCCAGCGCAAGACAGCGCTGCCGGGCTATGTCGTCGAGAAACGCGGTCGTCGCAAGTAGGGGTATACTCCTGTAGACACGATGGTTTTTTAAAATTGCCGCGAGCTTAAAGCCCGTGATATCCGGTAAGCGCATGTCCACGAGAATGACTCTCGGTGTTTCGCACTCAAATTTGTCCAGCGCTTTCGGGCCACTCTCAGCAAGGATTGACAACGCCGTGGGGCTAAAATATGTTGTTGCTGGCTTTGACCGGCTGGGGTCAGGACGAGGACCGGTAAAGGTCCAGAGAGGTCGGGTTCAACGGCCATTTGATGAAGCCGATGGAGTACGACACCTTGACGCAGTTGCTGGCCTTGTCCGACGACCAACTGAAAATCAAGACACCTGATTCACCGGAGCAATATCCAAGCGAGAAAAGATTATGACCAAACCAGCGATGAAGCAGAAGGCGCCCTTACGCACCCTCTCCAAGGCGCCCACGGGCATTGCCGGCTTGGACGAGATTACCGGCGGCGGATTTCCCCGAGGCCGGCCCACGCTCGTCTGCGGCAGCGCCGGCTGCGGCAAGACGCTCCTGGCGATGGAATTCCTGGTCCGGGGGATCACGCAGTTCGGCGAACCCGGCGTGTTCATGGCCTTCGAGGAGACTTCCGAGGAACTGACCCAGAACGTCCGCTCGCTAGGCTTCGACCTCGACGACCTGGCCGAGCAGAAAAAGCTCGCCGTGGACTTCGTGCGCGTCGAGCGGAACGAGATCGCGGAGACCGGCGAATATGACCTGGAAGGGCTGTTCGTCCGTCTCGGCTACGCGATCGACTCCGTCGGCGCCAAACGGGTCGTGCTGGACACCATCGAGACGCTCTTCGGCGGATTATCCAACTTCGCCATCGTGCGCGGCGAGCTGCGCCGCCTGTTCCGCTGGCTGAAGGACAAAGGCGTGACCGCCGTGATTACCGGCGAAAGCGGCGACGGCACGCTCACCCGGCACGGGCTGGAAGAGTACGTGTCCGATTGCGTCATCCATCTCGACCACCGGGTGACGGAGCAGGTTTCGACCCGGCGACTGCGGATCGTCAAGTACCGGGGCACCACCCACGGCACCAATGAATACCCGTTCCTGATCGACGAGGACGGCATCAGCGTTTTGCCCGTCACGTCCCTGGGGTTGCAGCACGAGGTGAGCGCCGAGCGGGTTTCGAGCGGCGTTCCGCGGCTGGACACGATGCTCGGCGGCAAGGGCTACTTCCGGGGCAGCACGGTTCTTGTGTCCGGCACCGCGGGCAGCGGCAAGACTAGCCTCGCCGCCCACTTCGCTGCCGCCGCCTGCCAGCGCGGGGAACGGTCCCTGCACCTCACCTTCGAGGAATCCCCGAGCCAACTGCTTCGCAACATGCGCTCCATCGGCATCGACCTGGAGCCGTGGGTGAAGAAGGGTTTGCTGCAATTCCACTCCACCCGCGCCTCGATTCACGGCCTGGAAATGCATCTGGCCTCCATTCACAAGTTGGTGCGGGAATTCCAACCTCGCGTGGTTATCATGGATCCGGTCGGCAGCATGGTGGCGGCGGGCACGCGCCGGGACGCGACTGTGATGCTGACCCGGCTGATCGACTTCCTCAAGCTTCAGGAGATCACCGCGCTCTTGACCAACCTGACGAGCGGCGATGAGGCCCTGGAAAAGACCGACGTGGACATTTCCTCCCTCGTGGACACCTGGCTGCTCTTGCGCGACCTGGAGCTGGGCGGCGAGCGGAACCGGGTGATGTACGTCCTCAAGTCGCGCGGCATGGCCCACTCCAACCAGATGCGCGAGTTCCTGCTGACCAACCGGGGCGTGGAATTGCAAGATGTGTATATTGGCGCGGAGGGCGTGCTGACGGGCTCCGCGCGCCAGGCGCAAGAAGCCAAGGAAAAGACCGCCGCCTTGCTCCGACAGCAGGAGGTCGAAGGCAAGCAGCGGGAGCGGGAGCGGAAGCGCGAGGCGCTGGAAGCCCGGATCGCCGCCATGCGGAAGGAGTTCGAGGCGGAAGACGAGGAGGCCAAACGGATCATCGGCCAGGAGCACACGAGCCAACAAGTCGTCGAACAGGACCGGGAGAAGATGGGCCGTAGCCGTAAGTCCGACACCAACGAGACGCCCGCCCGTTCCCGCAAGACACCGAGGAGTCGCAAATAAAAAAGGCGAGCAAGTCAGACCAGGCGAAAGCTCAAGTAACCGACCCGGCGGTCGAAATGGTCGAACTGCGGTTGTACATCGCCGGGCAGACGCTGCGTTCCGCCGCCGCCTGCGCTAACTTGAAGAAGCTCTGCGCGGAACACCTGCCGGGCCGCTACAAGATCGAAGTGATCGACCTTCTGGAGCACCCGCAACTGGCCGCCGGCGACCAGATCGTGGCTGTCCCGACGCTTGTAAAAATGCTGCCGGAACCGCTACGCCGGGTCGTGGGCGATCTCTCCAACACCGAACGCGCTCTGGTCGGGTTG
>Ga0209640_10001771_pt1 | contig 18588 bp, 16 predicted proteins | sample RifCSP10_1_FD_184018 | JGI IMG/M metagenome (GOLD analysis project Ga0209640, IMG submission 184018) | Soil microbial communities from Rifle, Colorado - Rifle CSP2_sed 10_1 (SPAdes) (version 2) | ecosystem: Environmental > Terrestrial > Deep subsurface > Rock core/Sediment | place: Rifle... | reverse complement strand
GCCTACAAACAGGGCGATTACGAAACTGCCGCTAAGGAATTCCTGCCACTGGCGAAAAATGGCGATCACAGGGCCATGTATGCCCTGGGCTCCATGTATTCTGCGGGGCACGGTGTCCCGCAGGATTATACTGAAGCTTTCAAATGGTTTCAGAGGGCGGCAAAATACGGACGGCCTGATGCAGAATATAAAATCGGCTTGTTGTATCTGAACGGGCTGGGGACTGAAAAGGACGATCGCAAAGCCATCAACTGGTTTGGCCGGTCTGCCAAAAAAGGATTTGCCAACGCACAATTCCGGTTAGGCGAAATGTATGCTGCAGGCCTGGCTGTTCAGCAGAATGACATCAAGGCCTATGCCTGGTTAACGATAGCGCTGGAACAAGGTATCACTGACGCCAAGATCACTCTCGACAGGGTCAGTGCTAACTTAAGTCCGGAACAACTCAAAGAGGCGCAAGATCTGGCCCGGTCCTACCGGGATCAATATGTAAAAAGATAGGAATCCGGACTAATTTCATTGCCTGAAACTGACCATTAACCTAATATCCTGATTAATAATCCAATCTTCCGGGTGACACAACTGTGACTGATATAGAACCCAAAAAACCTGACCCCAGGAAACTGGGAGACTTTCTGGTGGTATCCAAAGGCGCCATCAGTAATGCCGTAGAAAAACAAATCTCAACCTATGCCAGCAGTGGCCAGCTTAAACCTATCGGTGAAATTCTGCTCGAGCAGGGCATTATTACCAAAGACGAACTTGATAACAGCCTGCGTAACCAGCGTATTGCCCGGCTGGCGGGCTGTCCGGTATTTGCTTCGTTAACCAAAACTGAACTTTCCGCACTGAGTAAATATTTTACGGAGGTAAATGTTGCCCCGGGTGTACAATTTATCATGCAGGGGGAAGAAGATCCGTCTATGTATGTTATTGGATCCGGGCTGGTGGAGGTTTACAGAGTAGATAATGCAGGCAATGAATTTCCCATAGCACAGGTCGGTGAAGGTGAACCTATCGGTGAAATGGGTTATTTTTCAGGTGGCCGGAGAAATGCGTCTGTACGCGCGATTCATCCGGCAATATTACTCAAGGCGAAATATGAGGACCTGACACACTACTTTGAGAATGTCCCCCGCGTCGCAATGGCGTTTACCCAGGTAATTGAATACCGGCGCAAGGAACTGGAAAAAATTACATCAAATAACGAATAAGTATTCTGTCTTCCCGGATACTGCCCGCATTCCTGAAACACAGTTTAAATCTGATACTGGTTTCAATGTTACAGTAATTTTATATCCGCTATATACAACCGGCATGCTGTTGACAGGTTGCGTTTTCTTTGCATAATTTGCTTAAAAATATTCAGGATATTTTCGATTAGCATTATTTATGGCAAACAAATCTATCCCGATCCGGCTAAAGGCGTTTTCTGTTCATCTTTCCGTCAGCGCCATTGCATTCTTAATCATTCTTTATTACATATTGTTGCACTGGTATCCCAAGCCCCATTTTACTGTTAATGGCGGCTGGCAGGGGATCAGAATCATGCTGTTTGTCGACTTCGTCCTTGGACCATTTCTGACACTATTATTATTCAATCCCGGGAAATCACTGAAAGCGATCATATTTGATTTATGCATGATCGGAATTATTCAAATCAGCGCATTTACCTGGGGCGCATTCGCTGTACATTCCCAGCGTCCGGTTGCGTTGTCATTATCGGACGGCGTAATCTATCCCGTACTTGAAGAAGAACTGACTTTGCAGGAAAAATCACCCATCGATATACAGGCAATGGACACTGGTAAGCCACCTGTTGTATATGCACGGGCTGCCGTCACCGAAGAAGAACAGGCAGGTGCATTTGCCTATGAATTTATGGAAGGAATTATTTCTGCAAAATTATTTTTTCTTATGGAACCCATAAAACAACATATAGAAAAACTGTTTATGGCCTCCCTGGAAAACATGGAAAACCCACCCGAAAAATTCCTGCACATTAAAGAAGATTATCTGAAAAACAATAATTATAAAGATGGTGAACTGGCCTTTGTTCCATTTCAGGGAAAATACGGGAATTCACTGCTCATTTTTAATCATGACGGGGTCATCATGGATTCAATTCCGGATCCGCGATAAGTCAATTCACGATTATTCATCTTGATTATACACTGCCCTGACTTGCCGATGTTTCCCCATCATTCGGCGGTAACGGGGAAAAATAACCTATCATCAACATCAATATGCCCACCGTGATAAAGGAAACAATCTGCTCAACCGTGCCTGAATCTTTCATATCGACAAAAAAGAGCTTTAATACGACCAGTGCAAGTAACGAGGCCCCGGCAAACCAGGGTTTTCTTGCGGCCTTCCATGTTGCAAATCCCATGGTCCCCAGGGCCACCAGCGTCCAGATAATTGATATGCTCGTTTGAAAGACAGATGAATTAAATAATGCATGCAAGTCATACCTGACATCAGCATAAAAATGCACCGTATGGGCAACCAGTGAATTAACCCAGATAAAAACCAGGCCAGCCAGAATATACATCAAGGTATGAATATTACAATTATATTCATTCCGGATCTCGCCGGTATTAATTTGCCTTAACCATTCATAGATTATCAGCATGGTAAATAACTGTGCGATATCCAGCGGATTAAGGACAGGCATGTATTTTAGTGGTGCTGGATTGCCTTCCTGGAAACAGGCATAGATCACCCACATAGCAAGATAAATACAAACCGGGGCCGTTCCAATATATAAATAATTTTGCCTGTACGGCCGGAGCGGCCACTTTGGTTTGTCTTTTAACCACAGCAAAATAAATATGGTAATTGCAGGAATGATTCCCCAGGCGACATTTACCCAAAGATCTTGTGCGATAAATACATCACCGGCAAACCGGGCAATGGTCCAGGTTACTAAAAAGGCAAGAAACCACATTGTGCCCGCATGCCAGTGACCCAGTATCCTGGCTGACCACACTCGCTCATGGTACCAGAGCAGGAAATATTGCACGGCAATGGCCGTGTTCCATGCAATGTAACCCAGGTTATAAAACGGATTGTCCCGGGAGTCACCAATGAAAGAGATCAGCAGCAATAATACAATGACGGGCAAATGCAGGATTGACGTAGATTCCGCAGTATGCCAATTGAGTTTTCTTGCCAGCAACGAAAAAACCAGGGCGCTGACAGAGATAAAGAATACCGATGCATGTAACTCATACTGATATGGCAGATACCTGTCGATCTCGTTGATGCCCGCACCAAACCACCATAACAATCCCCAGGCCAACAGGAGCACATTGAATGGCTGCTCCCAATCTGCAAGTTTATGTTTATGTTGGTCTAAAACATAACTGATAAACAATCCCGCCACTGCTATAAAAACTGAGCCGATATAGGCACCGTTCAGCACGGCAGTTCCCATGCCCGTACCTTGTGTAGCAATCAGAAATGCGATGGCGCCGCCAAATTGCAACAATAACCCGAACAGGCGTGGTAGCAGCCTTAGCTGGCGTATGCCTATCCAGTAAATTCCTGCACCCTCAAGTGCCCAGACTGTTGCTGTCCAGTGACCATCCAGTACAAAGGGCACCGTCAGACTGGAAAAGATCACACCTAATGCGAGAAATGCCTCGGCCAGCAGCTTCAACGACACCGTACGCCTGAGCATGTGTGTCAGCAGGAGATAGAATACCCCCATAACCAGTGCCGACCAGGCTTGACCATAACGGAAATCGCCCACGAGTGCACTTTGCAGGGTGAATCCGATTAATGGTGTGCCAAACACCAGGGATCCATCAACCAGACCTTTCAGTACAGGCGGCTGCCGTAATGAAAATAATATCGAGATGCCCACATAGAAAACAAAAAACAGGATCAGGAAAGGTTGGGTCGAACTGAAATATTCGGGCTGGTAATACTGGTAACCCCACAATGATGCTATCACGAAGGTAAAAACAAAACCCAGCCAGTTCAGAAACCGCCAGGCCTTGAACCAGGCGAGTCCGAAAATCCCGGCGTTCAACAAGGCATAATATGAAAACAGGATTACATGGCTGCCCTGTCCTGTAGAATTCAAAACCGGCGCAAGGAAACCTCCGGTAGCGGCAAAGATGGCAAGTGAATGTGCATTCTGCAACCACGCCAACCAGCCGGACAACAAGACAAGTACGAACATGGCCAGGAATCCGGCCAATGGTGACATTATTGTATAGATATTAACGGCGGCGTAGATGGTCAGGAACAAGACGCCTGTCCCGCCACCTTGCAAAACCAGAGCATAGGCTGGTTTCTTTACACGCAAACGCCAACCCATAACACCCATAATGATGCCGCCGGTGCCTATTGCAATCAGACGCAAGCCAGGTGGAAAAGCATTACGCTCTACTGCGTAGCTGATCAAAAAGGCGATCCCGAAGAACAAGATGATCACACCGGTCTTCACAACAACATTGCCGGAAGTAAAAAACTCTTTCAAATAACCGGACACTTTCCCCGTGTAATCCGGGACCACAAATTCCTTTACTGTATTTAGCCCTGGTGCCTGTGGTATTTCATCCCGGACAGACGGTTTATCATCAACGGCTGGTGGCTTTCCAATATTTGGTTTTTCCAGGTTGATTTCAGCTTCATTGATTTGTTGCTTTTGCTGATCTGTATCTTTAACGTCAACATGGCTATCCATCAGATTTTCCCGTATTGTCCGGAGTTCCCGTTCAAGCATGCCCAGACGGCTGTTCATCTGCAGGACTGCACCCCCGACAAAACCGATGATGAAACCGGCGACCGCGCCAACCCATTCCGCCAATATTGCACCCAGATACAGTCCCAGAAACCCGAATATCCACTTCATAAGCAATCCTTTAAGCCTTAAATCAGTGTTGTTATATGGTTAATTGTAAATTAGCATATAGAAATAACAACATATTAAAAACAGATTACTTGATACATTTAATCTTGTAACCTCAGGTATCCCCAATCAGATGAGAACAATCAATCAATGGAACATTTAATCGAGTACGGAATATTTTTCGCAAAATTTATGACAGTCATTCTCGTCCTGGTGATCGTTGCAGGTGGAATATTTATCATGATATTCCGTTCCAGAACCGGTATGGACGGTCATCTGAATATTACCAACCTGAACAGTAAATTCGAAACGATGGGCCTCATGCTAAATTCGCAAATACTGCCCAAGAAAGAATTTAAAAAAACTGTCAAGGAACATAAGGCCCTGCTCAAGAAAAAAGACAAGGGAACTGACCTGGACAAAAAACGCAAACGTGTATTCGTGATTGATTTCAAGGGTGATATCCGGGCGACAGAAGTAACTTCATTGCGTGAAGAAATCACGGCGATTCTCACCGTTGCAACTACAGGTGATGAAGTTCTGGTCAAACTGGAGAGTGCCGGTGGTACAGTACATGGCTATGGTCTGGCTGCGTCACAATTGAAACGCATACGTGATAAAGGCATACACCTGACGATAGCTGTAGACAAGGTAGCAGCGAGTGGTGGCTATATGATGGCCTGTGTCGCGCACAAAATTATTGCAGCGCCGTTCGCCATTATCGGATCTGTAGGTGTTCTTGCACAAATGCCCAATTTCAATCGCCTGCTGAAAAAACATGATATTGATTTTGAAGAGATAACAGCAGGTAAATATAAACGCACCCTGACACTGTTTGGTGAGAATACTGACGAGGACCGTGAAAAGATGCGGGAGGAACTGGCAGACATACATCTGTTATTCAAGGAATTTATCCATGAAAACAGAAGCCAGGTGGATGTGGAAAAAATCGCCACGGGTGAACACTGGCACGGTAAACGGGCACTGGAACTCAAACTGGTGGATGAATTACGGACCAGTGATGATTATCTGAGTTCATCTGTGAATACTGCGGATATTTTTGAGATTGATTATGAACGTAAAAAATCGATGTCTGAAAAAATAATTTCATTCGGTATAAAATTGCTGGATCACTTTTCCTGAACTCAGGAAACCTTTCTGACCTCCTCTGCGATGATCTTGATCCCCTCTTCAACTACACGCGTTTCCATGGAATAGGTAACACGGATGCATTCATGCTTATGCTCCCAGTCTTCTTCAAAACCGGGGAAAAAGTGATGCCCGGAGATCACCAGCACCCCCCTCTTCTTCAACCGCTGATAAAGTTCTTCTGAACTTATCGGCAGTCCCGGGAACCACAGCCAGAGGAAAATCGCACCTTCCGGCTTATGGATATAATAATTTATTCCGTTGAATTCCTTGTGTACCAAACGTACAGCATGCTCCACCTTGTTTTGATAATAGGGTTTGATAATGGTCTGACTAATACGTGTAATCTCTCCACTCTTTACCATATCCAGGACCAGCGCCGGACCAAAACTTCCCAGGGCAAGATTAAGTACCGCGTTCATATTGGTAATGACTTTGACGATCTCTTCTGACGCAATAATGATCCCGGTCCTTGTGCCCGGTAATCCAAGCTTGGACAGGCTCAAACAAAGAATTGTGTTTTCTGTCCAGACAGGATTGGCCCCGGTAAAGATAATATCCGGAAACGGGAGGCCGTAGGCATTATCAATAATAAGGGGAATGTTCCTGTTGCTGGCAATCTCAAGCAGATGCCGTATCTCGTCATCTGTGAGTACATTACCGGTAGGATTGGTTGGCCGTGAAACACACAATGCCCCGATATTTCCACCAACCTTTAATTCACGGAAATTCACACGATATTTAAATATATGATCATCGATGATTTCTATCTCCGGACGGCAGGAAACAAAAAGATTATCCACCAATCCGACATCTGTATAACCAATATATTCCGGAATCAAGGGCAACATGATCTGTTTGTTGACACCATCACTGAATTCACCGGCAAACATATTAAATAAATAGAAAAAACCGGCCTGACTGCCGGCGGTGAGCACAATATTTTCCGGCCCGATGTTCCATTCCAGTTCCGAACGTAACAGCCTTGCCAGTGATACTATAAATTTCTGTTCGCCCTGTGGCGAATCATAGTCGCCGATCACATGGGCAAATTCAGCCGGGTCTGCCAGTATTCTCTCCAGTCTTTCATGGAAAATTTGTTGTACCTGCGGAATGTGACTGGGATTTCCGCCACCCAGCATTAACACATTCTGATCACCGGAAAGTGCCGCGCCGAGATCTTCCATCAATTGCACGATACCGGCATGTGAACTGAATCGGCTTGTAAATTTTGAAAATTCCATGCAGGGAGATTTTACGGAGAGAGTTTATTACCGCAAGTTACGCAATGTCAGCGCTTCTTCGCCAGGCCTTTCCCTATCAGCAACAGGCGTATCACCCGCTCACCGGCAAATTCCAGATGTTTGCGTGAATTTGCAAGCGCAGTGGCCAGATCCATATCACGTGCTGCTGCACTTTCAAGACCGGCAATACCATGGACAAAAACACCGCGTGCATCATCGGCAAGACTGCCACCAATAGCTATACAGGGCACCTTGCAGGCGCGGGCAGCCTTGGCCACACCGGCGGGTGTTTTACCAAATGCTGTCTGGAAATCAACCCGTCCTTCGCCGGTAATCACCAGGTCTGCACCCTTGAGATGTTTTTTCAAACCTGTGATCTCGACCACCAGATCAACACCGCGTTTCATCCGGGCATGGGTAAATGCCAGTAATCCTGCTCCCAGCCCACCGGCCGCGCCGGCACCCTTCTGCTTGATGACATCTTTTTTCAATTGCTGTTTGATCAGATCAGCGTAATGTTTAAGATTGCGATCCAGGGTTTTTACCATTACCGGGGTCGCTCCTTTCTGTGGCCCGAATACACGTGCTGCCCCGGTCTTTCCACAAAGAGGATTGGTCACATCACTGGCTATAATAAATTTTGTTTTTCTGATCCTGCGGTCAACAGCACTGATATCTATATCCCTGATTCTATCCAGCATGCCACCGCCAAGATGTGCTTTAATCGATCTGCCCCCACTGTCTAAAAAGCGAACGCCAAGCGCCTGGGCCATACCGGCGCCACCATCTACAGTCGCAGAACCACCAAGACCAATAATGATGGTTGTTGCTCCCTTGTTAATGGCGTCTATGATCAGTTCACCTGTCCCGTAGGTGGTTGCCTTAAGTGGATTGCGTTTATGACGTGGCACCAATGGCAACCCCGATGCCTCGGCCATTTCTATCACGGCTGTTGTCCCATCACCCAGTATTCCGTAACTTGCCCTGGTTTTTTTGCCCAACGGGCCAACGACCTGCTTTTTAATCATTCTTCCGCCGGTGGCATCAACCAGGGACTGAACAGTACCTTCACCGCCATCCGCCATAGGCACTTTAATACAGCGTGCCTTGGGCAATACTTTTTTTATCCCTTTCTCAATACACGTGGCCACCTGCATGGAGGTCAGATTTTCTTTAAAGGAATCGGGTGCAATAACGATCTTCACTTTGATTTACTCTCTAATTTGTTATAGTTTTTCTGCGGGCCTATATTACGTTAACTGGATAATAATGAGAATGATCAATCCTCATTAATCCCGGCAAGACCGGCTAGCATCATGGTCAACCCCTCGACCACCCCGGCCATTTTCTTCAGATCCAGTGTCCGCATGACATCCCCGACAGTATGATAATGAATATTCCGGAATTCAGCCGTATCCGTCACCATCACTGCCGGGTAACCTGCATCCCAGAATGAAGCATGATCGGAACGCCTGATGTCCGGCACCAGTCTCTCTGACATAATCAGACCTTGTGCCGGAAAATCTGAATGACGCCTGAAAGCATTGAGTGATTGCCATAGTAAACAGCCAGACTGAATGTTCCCCACAAAGGCAATAAAATTTGCCTGGTCCGGGTAGAACCAGCTCAATGGAACCGGATAACTCTGGCTGCCGGGTTTGTCCGAATAGTATCCGAGCATTTCCAGTGAATACATGGCGACAACATTCTCTCCCTGCTGATGTAATAGACGGGCATAAACCCTGCTACCCATCTCATCTAAACCGGCAAAAGGCTGTTCTTCATTGGTAAAGGCAACGAAACGGACAGTGCGTTCAGGATTCAGTTTGACAAGGTTGCGTGACAACTCCAGCAAGGCCGCAACACCAGAGGCATTATCGTTCGCACCGGGTGATAACCAGACCGTATCGTAATGGGCGCCGACGATGATGATTTCATCCAGTTGCTTACTGCCCCTGATCTCGGCGATGATATTATGATAAGTGTTATCAGCATAAGATTGCCGGACAGGCTGCAAACCCTCCGCAATCCATTCCTGCTCGATGTAATCAGCCGTTTTTTCTAATGAGCCGGTATTCTCAAAATGGCGCTCGCCGATTTCCTCTGACAGGACCCGGATATGCCGGTACAAGCGTTTTTCAAGACAGCCTGCATCGCAGACGAGGTTATTTGTTGAAATAATTTTATGGTTGCCGGTGATATAAATGATTGTGAGTATCGAACCCAACAAAATACAAAGAGTAAGAATAAAACCAGGCCATGATTTAACCATGGCCCGATTTAGATGATATTGTCATTTCGAGCGTAGCGAGAAATCCTTGTCTCGACTTCAAGGAGAGATCTCTTGAATGATACTTTTGATCCCTCACTACGTTCGGGATGCCTGCGGCAGATTTCTCACATTCGTTCGAAATGACATTAAATGTTAAATAAAGAACCTGTTTCAAAATCAAGCGAGCGCAGCCGAGACAAGACGAAAAGGGATTCAAAAGCGGACGCCTGCATGGATGCAGGCGGTAGAACGAAGCAGGAAGCCAGAGTCGAGTGTACACGATAGTCTGCCGCTTCCCGGCCCCGCATTTTGAATCCGTTTTCAACGCCGTATCGGCAAGCGCAGCTATTTTGAGGCAGGTTCTAGAACGGATTCCAGGATTTCTCGCGTTTATAATGCATATACCCGATATTCACCCCGGCTCTTAACCCGACACCGAGACGTATGGGTGCAAGCACAATTTCGTCCACTTGATGATAATTTGCCCCGACTCCACCAATATAATAGAAACTGCCATCAATCGCGGGGAAACGCTGGAATATGGCATCAATGGACGGCAAATCGTAAATCAGGACAAAGACCTTGGACAGGTTGCCACCCGCATCAAAACCGATTGAAGGTCCAGACCAGAATACAGGGACACTGCCGCCTGCCTTTCGCTGTAACGTGCCTTCGCCGAACCGTGCTCCAACAACCAGTGCACCGCTGCCTTCAGTTCCCTTGATATAGGCATTGGGTCTGCCATGTTCTTTGAATATTTTTTCAATGACATCTGCCAGACCCTCAGCGCCCGCACCAAAAAAATCACCGGCTTCCTGCAACATGGTTTTTTCTTCATAGGTGTCATCTTCTTCGGCAAAGAGCGGGCCTGATACACTCAGAGAAAAAATAAAGAACAATGATAAAAAATACCTGTAGATCGAGTTATTTAATTTACTGATTATCATTTATCAGTCTCCCAGTATTGCATCAGTGATGATATCTGCAATAACACCGGTATCTATCGCAACCAGTAACACGTCACTGCCGACTATTCTTCTTTCATAGCCGTGTGGCGGGGGTGGTAATTGTTTTATCAACCCATCCGGCAAATACTGTTTTGCTATGCCGGGCGGCAGTGTACCGCCACGAGCCAGTTTCTTCTGGATGCCCGGTGGCAAACCCTTTTTCTTTGGAGGTCCGCCTCTTTCTTCATAGACCACAGGTTCATAAACATGACCCTTGAAATATTTGTAAATCATCTGTCTTTCAAATTCATGGAATGCGGCATGGACACCGGCCCGTAAAACAGCACCTCCAACATCATCCGCATATACGGGTAGGGCGGTCAGTATCAAAAAATTGATGAGTACTATTGAAATAACGTAACGCATAGTTCTTGCCCTCAATTAAATAAACCGGATTATTTTTCCTTCTTGTCTTTCTTGTCCTTGTTTTCTTTGTCCTTATCCTCCTTATCCTTGTCCTCTTTCTCATTCTTCTCCTTGCTGCCGGCATAGGCCTGTCCATGCTCGGCACCCTGTTCGGACTGATGTTCACCGGATACTTCCGGGCCGCTTTGCCTGTTTTCTTCGCCGGCAAACACCAGTGTATTGAATCCCGATAACATCAATATTACATATAATACAGACAGCAAAGTTTTCATGTTCTTTATCTCCTTTCGATACATATCATCTGACCCGAAGTATAAAACCAAAGTTGCTGCCACCCCGTAGTAATAATGTGAAGTTAATCATAAATTCCAGTATTCATGGCAGCCTGGAATAAGTATACATATTCCGAACCAGGATTGCTGCATCGCAATGTAGTGCAATCCCCAATTCCACCAGCCTTGAACCTTGGATTAAATCGGGTATCCAACAGGGCGGACTGAGTATAACAGCATGGTGATTACTGGCAGGTTTGGCCATGAGCGACTAGAATAGCGCGCTTTGAATTTGTAAGAAATTGCCCTTAATAATAAATCCGGAGACAACACGATGTTGAAATTTTTCAAATCAGGTTTGATTGCATTACTGCTTATCCCCGCCCTGTCACTGGCGCATGGTCCATCACGCGTCAAGGTTGACCATCAAATCGAGATTAACGCACCTGCAGATAAAGTCTGGGGGATTATCAGCGATTTCTGCTCAATCAAGGACTGGAATCCGGCTGTAACAGCATGTGAAAGCGACAATGGCAATCAACCGGATTCCGTCAGGACCATTACCCTGGAAAATGGCCAGAAGATGAAAGAAAAGCTGGTGAAATTCAACGCTGAAGGGACCCTGTACCAGTACATGCTGGTAGAACCGAATGTCGATGCCTTCCCAATCAATACACATGGCGCCACGATTAGCGTCAAGGATGCCGGTGGCAAAACTATCGTCGAGTGGAAAGGCGCATTCTACCGTTCCTTCCCTGGCCCAACGCCACCACCCGAGTTGAGTGATGAAACTGCGGAAAAGGCCTTGTCAGCATTTTACAATGCCGGACTTGAAAATATCAAAAAACTTGCTGAGTAATTATAGATAAAGTACTGAGTACTGAGTGATGAGTAACGAGTTTCAACAGCACAGATTAGTGTAATCTGCATAACCATTAATGTCCTATAAATCCATGATTGTCGGCCTGTTGTCTGTTTGCAATTTGCAGACACAGGCCGGCACCTTTGCCCTGATCACCAACCAGGGTTCCGATAACGTCTCTATCATCGACCTGGACCAGAACAGGGTCATCGCCACTGTGCCTGCCGGTCACCGGCCGGCCGGCATTGCAGTCAGCAATATTGATCATCGTGCTTATGTGACCAATCCCGAAAGCAAGGATGTTTCCGTGATTGATATCCAAAACAGGAACCTCATAAAAAATATCCCGGCAGGTGATGGCCCCGTGGGTATAGCCTTACATCCTGATGGCAGTGAAGTTTATATTGCGGACTGGTACAAACATGAAGTTTTTATACTCGACTCGCGAACGCTGGCGATAACTTCATCTATTCCTGTGGGTCACTCGCCTTCCGGGATTGCTGTTTCTCCTGACGGGCTCTCCATGTATATAAGCAACCGTGATGACAATAATGTCATGCACATCAATATTCCTGAACGAAAGATCGTTGCCACTATCATGGTAGGCAAGGCACCGTTCGGGATCACCATTTCAGACTCCGGTGATCAGGTTTATGTGGCCAACGTGCAGAGCAGTGATGTCAGCATTATCGACAGCCGGACGGACACCGTCATTGCAACAGTGGCTGTAGGACTGTTTCCTTATGCCATTGCCCATGATCAACGCGGTAACCGGTTATTTGTTACCAACCAGCGAGATAACGATGTGTCCGTGGTCGATCTGGCAAGCTTCAGGGAAATTAAAAGGATTGCCGTGGGTGAATACCCGGAAGGGATCGATATTCATCCATCAGAGGAATTTGTTTATGTTGCCAGCTGGTTTGATGACAAGGTTTCGGTCATTGACCTGAAAACACTGGAAGTGATTAATGAAATTGAAACCGGCAAGGGCAGCCGCGCTTACGGGAAGTTTATATACAGTGTTGAGGACTGAGTGCTGAGTGCTGAGGATTGAGTACAGAGTACAGATCAAATATAACATCTAATCAAGCCGAACTTGACTATGAACAGAGACTATTGACCTGGCACAGTTTTAACGCCTGTGATCGCAAGAATTTCAGGATAGTTACTCACGGCCTTTTTAATCTGTTTTGCCATGCGCCGGATAATAAAGGCCTGTTGCAACTGCGCATCCATAATGATCATGCTTACCTGTCCTCTCGCACCGGCGTTCAGTACGGTGTGCTTGAGGTCAATATAGGTGTTCTCCAATACCCCGAGTTTTTGTTCCATGGCCTGAATGTTAACCCTGTGATCGCTTACACTGGCATCAACAATGATATCTGCGGCTTCACGCTTGAGGCGGGAGATCAGACTCCTGAGATGTTCATCATCGGGCAACCTTATCTTGTGTTGCAACTCGGCAATATCACAGGCATAACCGGTAATGACACTGAATTTTTGTCCGGACTCCATGATTTTTGGCAGGATACCGGTGATGTCCGCAGCTAAGTTGGCCTGATTCAATCGGGCAGTAAAATTTCCGATTTCAGATACCAGCTTGATACTGTTTTCATGTTCCAGCCCGAGTTTCTGCAGGGAGACATGATCAGCACCCAATGCCTCTCTGGCGGCATTGACAGCAATTAAATTGACACGTCCCAACTCGCTGAGGAGCGCATTCGCAGCCAGCATGGGGACGGCAAGAACGGTTGCATCAAGAAATTCCGGCTTTCCTTCAATCTCATCCTTTGTAATAAACCGGGTATCAAGATTATTCACCAGTTTTTTTGCAAATGGCCATATCAGGATAATGCCCAGGATGTTGAACAGCGTATGGAACATAGCCAGAGTAACTGCTGGCGTTTCTGACAAGTCCAGCAGATCCTGGGTAATGTGCACAACATGCAGTAATGGAACGATAATCATGAGTGCAATCGTCGCAGTCAGTAGGTTAAAAATCACATGACTTGCGGCAACACGCTTTGCCGTTGATGTTGCTCCCAGTACTGAAATGATTGCTGTCGTTGTCGTCCCCAGATTAGTACCGATGACCGCTGCCGCTGCGACAGAAAGTGGAATAAATCCGCCTTGTGCTGCACTCAGGATTATCACCATGGCCGCACTGGATGACTGCACCAGGGTTGTCAACAGGAATCCAATCAACACATAAATCAATAAGCCGATAATAATATGATCAAAAACCTGTGGAAGCTGAAAATCTGTGCCGAATGTCTCAAAGCCATCTTTGAGAACATCGATGCCCAGAAAGAACAATCCAAAACCCACGATCGCCTGACCCAGTGCACCTCTTTTGGCGGTGCTGCCGGTCAGACGCAGCAGCATGCCGATACCAATCAGAGGTAAGGCGAATACATCGATACTGATCTTGAAGCCGACCAGAGAAACTATCCAGCCGGTCATGGTGGTACCTACATTACTGCCGAATATCACCCAGATGGCCTGATCGAGTGTCAACAGACCTGCATTTGCAAATCCGATCGTGGCCACGGTCACGGCACTGGAAGACTGGACCAGCGCGGTAATGGAAAAGCCCGTAACCAGTCCCCGCATGCGGGTATTGGTCCAGCTGTGCAGAAGATCACGCAGTGCTTCTCCCGCAGCCATTTTCAGACCATCGGTCATCAACCACATACCGGCGAGGAATAATCCCAGGCCGCCCAGCATTACACTTATCGTAGTCATTTATTATTCGAGTCGTTATTCCACCAGGCTGATATTTGGCCTGCCCCAGGTTCTGCGTACATCCGGTTAAGCTAATGTAGCTTGTTTTTCATGGTCTATCGGACTTAAATATCCCAAAGTCGAATGTCGTCGCCGGGAATTATAGTAGCGTTCGATATAATCAAACACATTATCTCTAATTTCTTCCCGGTTCCGGTATATTCGTCGATGAATGTGCTCAGTCTTCTTGCTGGAAAAGAGACTCTCCATGCCGCATTGTCCCGGCAATCCCCGCGCCGCCATAACGCCATCATCAAGGCATCGGTCACCAGCTCTGCTGTCATCTGTGACTTCATCGGCCAGGACCGGCCCGGCCTTCTCATTACACCGCGATGATTATATCGAGCTGTTCCTGACGTATAATTTCCAGGGAGAAATTTGACTGATTCAAATCGGCAAAGCGGGAACACTGGTTATTGAATTGCTTTTTCGGTAATGTTGCTTAACAGTTTGAATATAAGGAGGTATACCAAATGACCCGCGTTGTGATATATATTATTATCTTCCAGATTTCCCTCACGTAACTAGCTGGATTTCGATGGAAAAAATGGAAATCCTGGCAACATATCGAATTTGTTGTTTCTTTTGAGTTGGCCTAAAAGATGAGAAGTACAAAGCTACATACACGATTTAACAGATTTATAAAAGATATCTCTATTCACACGCCATTTACAAAAATGGTGCTTATGTTGATCGTACTGTGGTTGTTGTTTTCCGCTGGCGTGTATCTGGCAGAGCGGGGTATTGGAGGGGCGTCTATCAATTCGTATGGAGAGGCGTTGTATTGGGGGGTAGCCGCATTTTCCACAGCAGGAATTGCGGATACACCGACATCCAGTATTGCTCTGTTAATTGGTGGCTTATGGATAGTTATCGGTTCAGTATTGTTTTTCGGGACCATCGTGGCAACTGTTACAACCTATTTTATGAGGCCAATGCAGCGCCCTCATAAAAAGATAATCGATACGATAGAGTACAACCTCGAACAGTTAAATGATCTGACGCTCGATGAGCTCAATTTATTGAAGGAAACAATTGACACACTGATCGTTCATGTTGAGCACATAAAGGAGAAACAATCAAAAGGATAATCGAAATTTAACAATGGCTTTGGAAAACTAAACGGGCCGGAGTATTTAATTTTAACCGGTTGTATTTCTTACCAGTCCGATAAATCGATCCGGTCTGGATTGAAAATTAGACGTAAAATGGCGACATGCCAGCAGGATTCAGAAAAATATCACACCCGGCCGGGACTGAAGCACGAACGCTTTTCCAGACAATCTGCGCTGTTTTGTTCTGGATCATTACCCAGACGGCCTATGCTTTCGATCAGCTGGGGCTGAACCTGGATCGCATCGAATATGACAGCCTCTCTGCAGACAATGTTTCCGTAGCATTAATTTTCGGCCACGGCGAGTCTGCAACATTACGCATTTCCGCAACCCGTTTGTCACTGTCCTCTTCCCTTGTATTCGAACAACTGGAAATCAACTGTAAAGAGGGTTCCCTGACTGCCGCCATGCTCCGGTGCAGTGAGGGTATTTATTACGCACAGCATCAAGACCACGGGGAAATTAACGGACGCCTGAGTTTGAGCTACCGCCTGGATGGCAGCGCAGGTGAAATCGTGCTGGACAGTATCGCTGCCGGTGATGGAACGATTGCAGGCAATCTGACATTTAATGCCGGCGGTTGGGAGGCCGGGATACAGGGCAACAAGTTAGCCCTTACGTGGCTGCGCAAAATGGTTGAACCTTTTGGCGTATGGCCCCCGGATTACAGTGATGAGCGCGGCAGCGTGGATGTCGATGCGCGGATACAAGGCCGTCATGCGGATGTGCACCATGTACAGGGCATCATCCGCACCCATGCTATCAGTTTCTACGGTGTGAATGCGGCAGAAAATCTTTCCAGTGAAGTGAGTTTTGACGTGAACGCACTGGAGGGATGGGACATCAAAGCCGGGGGAAATCTCGGCAACGGCGCACTCTATGTGGAACCCGGGATCAGTATGGGCAATGTCCGTCCCGGCATTGCGCTGGAAATTACGGATCAACCGCTGCGTTTCGCCGTCGATATGCATCTTGATCGGTCGCTGCAACAGGTCAACCTGCATCGGCTTGATATCAGTCATCCGGGCGTGATGACTGCACGGGTGCAGGTGGAAGCTGAACTGGGCGAAGAAATAAACATTAACCGTGCGGACATTGCATTGACGGCCACCGACGCCGGTAAATTTTATACCACCTGGCTGCAACCCTTCCTGCTCAATACGCAGTTCAATGCCCTGGAAATTGCAGGCACCCTTGAAACCAAAGTGCGAATTACGGCCAACGAACTCAGGCATCTGGACCTGCACTTTGACGATCTGCATGCCTATGATGGCAATGGACGTTTTCACATCGCCGGACTGGATGGTGCGTTCAGGGTCACCGACGAGGCGATACCGATACAATCCGGCATGTCATGGCGTGGCGCCGGGATTTACCGCATCGATATCGGTGCCGGAAAACTGGCACTCGAGTCCAGGGACCAGACTGTAAATATCATAAGCTGGGAAGATGTTCCGGTGCTGGATGGCATGCTGCAAATTGATGCGTTCAATATTATTAATGTGGGCAGGAATGACATGACCATCAGGATCGACGGGTCGCTGACCCCGATCTCCATGACCGATTTCACCCAGGCCATGGACTGGCCGATCATGTCCGGTCAGCTGACTGGCGCCATCAATGGTCTCACCTACAGTCAAGGCAACCTGGTGGTTGATGGCCAGATTAACCTGGGACTGTTTGATGGCAACGTGGTCGTGCGCAATCTGCGCATCGAAGATCTGTTTGGCCTGGCGCCGGCGCTGTATGCAGATATCGATATCGACAAGCTTGATCTGGAACTGCTGACCGGGCATTTTTCCTTTGGCAAGATCCAGGGTCTGATAAGCGGTGGGGTAAATAAGCTGGAATTGAAGGCGTGGCAACCGGTGTATTTCGAAGCGGCACTGGCAACACCGGAAGATGATCAAACCCGGCATCGCATCAGTCAGCAGGCGGTGGACAACCTGGGGTATATCGGCGGTGGCGCGGTCAGTGCCCTGTCGAGCGGGTTTCTTCGGATATTCAAGGAATACTCTTACGGACGACTGGGCATCAGTTGCCGGTTATATAATGGATCGTGCGAAATGGGCGGCGTCGGTGACACGCCGGAGGGATTTATTATCGTCTCCCGTGGCGGTCTGCTGCCGCCCTGGATCGAAGTCAAGGGCACCGGGCATTCCATTACCTGGGTTGCACTGGTTGAAGGTTTGAAAACCATCAGTAGCAACAGGCCTGAATTCAAGTAAGCTATACATTATGAACCATAACCCGATGTTGGAATCTGATTAATCAGGTGCTGCAGAAAAAATTGGCAATACGAACAGAAATAAAGAGGAATCGAGCAATGACTTATACGCGTGAATTCAGGCTATTGGTGCTTTTAGTATTTGTGACCGGTTGCATAACTGTGAATGTCTATTTTCCTGCCGCCGCTGCAGAACAGGCCGCGGACCGGATCATCAAGGAAGTCTACGGCGACAAGCTGGAAAAAATGCAGCCGGACGCGCCGGCACAACCCGATGATCAATCCTCTTACGAAAAATTACCGGAACAGGGAGTCGCCACACGCCTGCTGGAATTCCTGGTGCCCTCAGCTTATGCGCAGGAAGCCAATATGGATATCTCCACGCCCGCCATCAACAAGTTCAAGGCTTCGATGACACAGCGTCAC
>Ga0209640_10001770_pt1 | contig 18589 bp, 17 predicted proteins | sample RifCSP10_1_FD_184018 | JGI IMG/M metagenome (GOLD analysis project Ga0209640, IMG submission 184018) | Soil microbial communities from Rifle, Colorado - Rifle CSP2_sed 10_1 (SPAdes) (version 2) | ecosystem: Environmental > Terrestrial > Deep subsurface > Rock core/Sediment | place: Rifle... | reverse complement strand
CCCCGCATAGCGGTCCTAGGCGCGCGGAGCGCGCCAAGAGATACTGGCAACCAGCCGAGGGCTCTGCCGGGATATCAAGGGCAGAGCCCTTGGCTGGTTGGAATTCTCGCGGTCAAGTTTTCTAGCGCACTCCGACGCCTCTGGGCGACGGCGCCGGCCTCGCGAACCGCGCCGCGTCGATCGCCACATTCGGCCGCACCTCGCTCAGCTCGAAGACCGACCGTCCGCTCAGCCAGCTCACCGTCCAGCGGTGCGGCATCTTGACGCCGGCCACGTCGCGATAGTCCCCGTAGTCGACCTGCGTGACCAGGCGGCCGACCGGCGACTCACTGAAGCGCACGAGCCGAACGAGGAGTCCCGACTCGGCATCGAAGCACAACGTGGCAGTCGCGCCGCCGGGGGTCGTGCCCTGCACCGTCAGCGTCTCGCGATCGTCGATCACCGCAGGAGGACCGACCCGCCAGCCCCTCAACGCCTCCTTGATCCGCCCGGGGAAGAACAGAGACGCTTCCAGTGTGACGCCGTCGAGCTCCTGCCCGGTGATCGCGAGCAGCGGCACAGGCTTCTCGGCTTCCGGCGCGGCAATCCAGCCGGCCCGGCCGTCGACTGTCGTCGTGCTGTCGCCGTTCAGAGTGTGGACGATCGTGGTGCGCTGCCCGGGAGCCCGCGCGTAGACGTCCATCGCGCTCTTGTCCGCATCGTCGAACCCCAGGTAGAAGCCCTTGGCGACGAAGCTGGTGAGCGAGGCCAGACGCTCGGCCCCACCGAGCGCCTGAACGTACTTGTCGAGCACCTGATTGGCGGGCGGCTGCCCGGGCGCCTGCTCGAACGGATCGCCCGGCTCATCGGGGGGCGGGGTGCCGTACAGCAGCGCGAGGCTGGGCATCACGTTCGGCTTCGAGGTGCCACGATGACAGGTGTTGCACGTGACCACCTGCCGGCCACCGAAACTCCCCCGGTTGATGCCAGCGACCATCTGGACCATCCGGCGAGCGGTCCGCTTGAGGTCGTTGTCGTCGGCGTACCTCGCCCAACTGCCGCCGCTCTCGTCCACGTGGCAATCGGTGCAGTTCATCCCCAAGGCCGCGGAAAAGAACCCCATCGTCCCCATGAACTCGTCGACCGGAATGCCCTTGAGCACCTGGACGTTCTTGAACACCTGCTCGGCCATCTGCGGTCGAGAGTCAGTCGTCTGTCCGGCCACACCGACGCTGAACATCCACACGGTGATCGCCGCGACTCCGCTCAGTCGCCGAACCCGAACGTGAACACGAACGGAGAAGCGAGAACCGAGAAGTGTGAACGACGCCGACGCGTTCCTATTTCCAGCCATCCATCGCCTTGCGTTGCAGCGAATTCGGACCGAGCTCGGCCAGCTCGATGCCGAGCCCGTTCAGGTCGGTCACGTTGGCCAGGATGGCACCGGAGAAGGCGCTCGGCCCTCTCGGATCGGTCGCCGTCGCGCCGCGCTGCCGGAAGGCCTCGACCGCCGTCTTTGCGTTCTCGACGTGGAGGCCGAAGTGCGTGAGCCCCGCGGGACGCTGGGCGTTGGCCTGCTGCAGCTCGAGGAACGTGTTCCGGCTGATCTGCATGTAGATCGCCGTCGGCTGACCCTGCGGGTTGCTGTTGCGGAACGCTTCCCGGAATCCCAGCTTCTCGGTGTAGAACGCGGCCGCCTGCGGGATGTCCGGGACGGCGATGGCGACGTGATTGAGTTCGACAACGCCGGGGCGATTGTTCTGAGCCACCGTCGTCTGCACGGCAACTCCCACCAGCAGGCCAGCGACGAAGAGAACCAGACCTCGCATGGATGACTCCTTTCCCTTGATTCACCAATAGATCCCGAAATCAAGAATCGACAATCAACAACGAATCAACAATCCCCCAATCACTAATCAAGAATGTTCTATTTAGGACTCGGCGGCTCGGGCGACGGTGGAGGGTAACTCCAGGTCTTCAGGATGTTCATCTGGTTGTCACAATACGAGTCGAGGAGCTCCGTGTCCGCCTGGAGGAGCAGCGGGATCGTGTTCGTCCACGGCTTCACGTATGCCTTGGGATCGTCGATGGTCACGGTGATGGCCAGGTGGCCGAAGTCGGCACGCCTCCACCGTTCAGTGACGTGCAAGGCGTCGCTGTTCGGGTACGCCATGTTGGCACTGAGCCACCCGCGATCGCGGAACCCGATGCTTTCGACGACGAACGTGTCACCGTCCCACCTGCCAACGGAGTAGCCGAGCCAGGCGGGCTCGGTGTCGCTCAGCTTCGGCAGGGGCCGGCCGTCGGTGAAGATCTGCCGGAAGGTGTTGCCGACGAACGACTCGTGCAGCACGATCGTCATCGACGGCGTGTGCACGATCTTGAATGGACTGCGTGTGTAGACTCGCGGCACACCGAGCGGCAGGCAGTAGCCGTACGGATCGTCGACGTGATTGCGGTCCCGGCGCACCTTCTGCACGCCAGCCGCCCAGGGCGTCATCTCGATCTCTCCGGGTTTCAGGCCTCTGCCCAGATCGTGGAAGTAGGTCATGTTTCCCACGTCCCAGATGCCTGAAAAGTCCGGGCGGCCGTCGGCCTGGCGCGGCGCCGGCGCGGCGAGGTTCGGCTTGCCACTGGGCAGGCGCGGAATGCCCGGCGTCGGATGGTTCACCCACTGCGCGCCGGTTGTCGCCGTCAGCAGCACCAGAATCGTGACGGTGGCGAGCCCCGAGCATCGTCCTCTCATACCGGTCCTCCCCCTCGCGGGTCGAAGTGTCACGCGTCACGCCGATCTCGCTCGGCGCCGCCAGGCGGCGTCGAGACTCCAGGCGCCAGGCCCTGCCGCGCACAGGAACAGAAACAGGTAGCAGAACAGAATCGAGGCTTCCATCCCGGGCTGAGCGAAGCTTGGCCAGAAGCCTCGCGGGGCCCAAGACCGGAAGTACGCCACGGCCATTTCGCCGGACAGTATGAAAGCGACGGGCCGCGTGAAGAGCCCCAGCACGATGAGCGGCCCTCCGAACGACTCGAGCCATCCGGCCAGCCCGCGGATCGACATGATGTCGCGGTCGATGCGCCCGCCGCCAACGCCGTAGAACTTCTCGAGGCCGTGCATCAGGAAGAGCAATCCGGCGGCGATACGCAGCAGGCCCAGCGCCCGCGGAGCCCACGTCGTGTCGGAGGACGCCTCACCTCTGGGATCGCGCAGCCGATCCAGGCTCCACGCGCCTCCGCCGGCGGCGGCCAGGTACAGGAAGAAGAACGCATTGAGCAGGACGGGATCGCCGCCGTTGCGGTGGGTGTACGGCCCCCTCTGGAGCGGGCCAACGACAAACAGAATCAGATAGAGCCCGGCCAGCACGAGGGACACGCGCCGCGTGAACAGGCCGAGCATGATGAGGACTCCCGCGGGCAGCGCCACCAACTCCAGTATGCCGGGGAACGACAACCTTGCCGCATTACTCGCCTCGGGATACGCAAACATCTGCTCCATCCCATGCCGGAGCACGAGGAAGCCGAACACGATTCGAGCAAGGCTCTGCAGATACGGCGTGAGCCCGGCGGGGACCATGATCGAGGAAGTGCCCGGCATCTGTGGCCTATTTGCCCATGCTCTTCTTGTATTCCTGCGCCTCGGTCGCCGAGCAGATCATCTCCATCAGATCGGTGTTGGACGGGATCAGTCTCAACGCCAGCCTGTTTCGGGCGACCCATGGCTTCGTATACGCGGTCGGATCGTCGACCGTCACGGTCAATTCCATCGTGCCCTGGTTCACGCGCCGGTAGCGCTCCTCCACGCGCATGTCGTTGCTGTGAGGGTTGCCCGCATTGTCGAGCCAGGTCTTTTCGTCCATCCCGATCGTCTCGACGACGAAGGTGTAGTCGTCCTCCCACCGGCCGATCGAGTACCCGTACCAGCGCGGGTCCGGATCCTTGGGCAGCGTGCGCCCATCGGTCCAGATCACGCGGAACCGCTTCTCGAACATGTAGAGCATCAACACCTGGTTCGGCGTGTGCACGACCTGGAAGGGCCGCAGCTCGAACAGGAGGAGGCGGGGGAAGCCCGCCGGATCGCACATGCTCGAGAGCGGGTCGTTGATCTCCCCGATGAGGGCCGCGCGTGGGCCGTCCCCCGGCTTGTAGGTACTGACCTTCTTTTGTCCCCAGGCGGTCAGAGGGGACGTCGGGGACCCGCGTGGCGCGATGCCCGCCCCGCCGGCATCCCAGATGCCGGTCAGATCACGGGGCGGGGCCGGCCCGGTCTGCGCCGGCTGCTCGTTGCCGATCATGCCGTGACTGTTCCAGACCTGCGCGTTCACAATCTGAAAGAACGCGAGACCCACCACCCACGCGACGGCCACGGCGATCAGACGCTTCGACATGTTCGAAATCCCCTTCAACACGACACTCGACAACAGATCTACCGCGGGGGCTGCGCCGGAGCCCGGGGGGCCGGCGCCTGCGATCCCAATCGCTGGCCGTTCGGCAGGACCACGCTCCTGATACGACCAACAGGTGCCCCGCTCTTGACCGGCTGCAGCGTAACCGTGACGACGTCACCGACCTTGAAGGAGGTGCGCGCCCAGCCGCTCCTGGACATGTCCGTCGGATTGCCGGTCTCGACGACCCAGTTGCGAACCGCGCCGCTGTCGTCCTTGGCGTCGAACTTGAGGAAGCAGTGCGGGTTGGCCCACATCCACTCCGTCACCGTCCCCTGCAGTGTGATCTCGCGCGTCGTGTCGAAGCTCGCCCCCCCGTGGTGGGCGGCGAGCCACGCCGGCAGCACCAGCAGACCAACGGCCGAAAAAACCACGCCGAGCCACTGATTCTTCACAAGCGCCTCCGTCCCCGTAATGACGCCGGGTGTGATTTCCAAACCGTTGACCGGGAAATCACACCCGGCGTCATTTCGAACCAGCGCTCACGATAGGTAACGCTGCCAGGTCTGTCAACCGACGATCTTCAGGAACTGCTCGTGCGTACCGACTGCCCCGTGGACGGGCACGTGCCGCGACACGTCCAGCTTCAGCCGGCGGATGTTGTCCGCCAGTGCTCTCATGGCCGCCGTGGGAGCAGGAGCCGGCGCCCCCTGTGCGGGCGGCGAATAGAGATCCGCGTTGATGAGGATCTTCTCTGCCGGCAGATAGACGATGAGCATGCCCTGCGCATGTTGAACGCCCGTCACCTGGTGCAGCTCCATGGTTCGCGCCTTGTCGGTCAAGACGTGCTGCTCGTTCACGGTCTCGATGCGCATCGGCCTGCGGCTGGTCATGTACATCGGATAGAACAGCGCCAGGCGGTCCGGCTGCAGCGTCCGGGGTGCCGGGTGGAACATCACCTGCTGGTAGAAGTCGCGGTTCGACTGGTGCGTGACGATCGTCGTCCCCTGCGAGAGGTAGGTTCGAAGCCCACTCGAGTGATCGAAGTGGTGGTGCGTGTTCACCACGTAGCGAATCGGCTTCTTCGGCACCAGCCTGGTGACCGCGTCGATGACCGCCAGCGACCGATCCTCGTTGAGCGGCGCCTCGACGACCGCCACGAAATCTCGGAACTCGACGACGACGCTATGGTGTGAGCCACCGGCGAGCCGCCACACGCCCTCGGCGAGCTTTTCGGTGTCCACGGTCACGGGAGCGGCCGTTGCCTTCCGCACCGCGTCCGGGACGGCGATCGGGGGCACGGTCACGTTCGTCTGGACGCTCGCGACGCGGATCTCCTGGATGTTGTGTGCCGGGTTGAGCACCGGGTCGCCCTGATGGACGTGGAGGAGCGTCGGAAACTTGAGGCCGCCGAAGTCTTTGTACTCCGTGTACCGCATCTCGTACAGCATGTCGCCGTAGACGGGATTGGGAATCCAGGTGGTGACGAGCTCGACGAGGTTCTGGTCGTTGATTGTCCCGTTGACCTTGTACTTGCCGAGCGCCGTGAAGGACACGATCGTGACCTTGCGTCCCTCCCCGGCAAGGCCGTCATTGGACGTGCCCACGATCGCCATCGTGTGCGTCCGGGGGTTGGCGGCCATGGCCGCCTTCAGGAATCCATGAGGCGTGAGCATGATTTCGAGTTGCCGAAGCTCGTTGACCGGAGTGCCGTCGAGATAGGGGCGCATCTGCGGCACGGGCATGCCCTGCGCGTCCAGGTTCCAGGCGTAGGTGCCCGACAGGAGCTGGGCGATCCGCTGCTCGCCCTGCAGCGGCGTGCCGCCGCCGCCCTGCGCGGGGAAGTTACCCTGGCGCCGGGTGTACTCCTCTCGCAACGACCTGGCGTCGTAGTCGATCGTGCGCGTGTAGCTGGGCACCTCGAACCGGGGCCAGTCACCGGTCGTCGAGCTGAAGCTCTGCCCCACAGCCGCCGTCCAGCCGGTGCCGGAATACTGAATCGTCTTCAGGTTCGCCACGCCCATCGCGGCCCCGGCCGCCTGCAGGACGCTGCGCGCATCCTGAGCCTGTCCATCACCGATTACCAGCGCTACAAATGCCGCAATTACGAGAAGCTTTCGCGCCATCATGCCCCTCCTGACACAGAGAGCCGTTACATAACCCTCCTGGAGCCGGACGTCAACAGCGGAGAACGCCTGGCAGGCCCCGGAGGTCGGGATCTCACCGGGTGGGTTTCCAGTTGAGGATCAATGTAATGGGCGAGACCGGGGTGTCCTCGGTCGGTGTGTTGATCAGGAACTCCCGACCATCGGAGGACACAGCGTACTGCTGTCGATTGACGCCCCGCACGGCACCACCGACCAGACGCGGCCGGAACAGAGGGACCGGTGTGCCGGCGTCAACTGTCTGGCCCTGTGAGTCGAGCCGAAGGGGAACGGCCATCAACTGCCCGTCCAGCGCGAGGTAGAACAGCTCGCGCCCGTCGTGCCGCCACCGGACCTGTGCACCGCCGTTCGTCGAAATCCGCCACCGTTCCTGCGGTTTCGGAAACGCCTGCACGTAGATTTCGAATCGGCCCGACTCATTGGACTGATACGCGATCCACCTTCCATCGGGTGAGAACTGTCCGTCACGCTCCTCCGCATTCGTCTGCGCAAGGGGGAACGGCTGTGTCTTGCTATCGAGCGGCAGCGCCCACAGGTCGTAACCTGTTTCAGGGTCCGTCGTGCGATAGAGAACGAATCGTCCATCCGGAGACCAGTCCGTCGGGCTCTTGAACGTCGGGGTCGACAACAACATCGTCTCACCGCCGTCTCCGCTGGTCGACTTCATGTAGAGATCGAAGGCGCCCTTCCGGTTCGACTGAAAGATGACGTGGCGCGCATCGGGGGACCAGATCGGGTAGTCCTCGATGGCGGCGTCGAACGTGAACGGGTTGAGCACGCCGCGAGCCGTCTCCACGATCCAGACATCCTGATTCCCGTTCACGTTTCGCGCGACCGCGACACGGCGGCCATCCGCAGAGAGCTCCGGATGCAGGAGTGTGGCGGTGTCCGGACTCCCGACTTTGCGAATCTCCGCCCCGGAGCGATCGAACCACACCAACTGCCGCCCACCGCTGGCCGAGGCGGCTCGATAGGCCACTGGCCCGGCGGTTGACACCGAGAGGGCTGCGCCCAAGCCGGTCGCATCCACGGCGATGGGTTCGGCGATGGCTGCGGCGTCACCCGTGGGCTCCAGACGAGCCGCGTCGAACGACTGCGCGAGCAGCGCGCCCTGTCTGATGAAGAAGATGTGCCCGGACGTGTACCACGCGGCCGAATCCGCCCCGAGCAATCGGCGCGGAGGGGTCCCATCGAGCGAGGCGACATAGACGCCTTGCACGTCGGGTGCGCCGCGGACGTACAACAGGAAGTGCTGGCCATCCGGCAGGAATTGAGGAAAGCGGTGATTCATCTGGCGTGGCGTGTCGACGTGTGTGACGACGGTTGATTCGCCACCCTTGTCCGACACACGGCGGAGTGCGCCATCGAGTGAGGCAAACAGGATCACGCCGTCACGATTCCACGTGCCCCCTCGGCCCGGCGAGGTGTTCGTCAGGGTCTGGGCAGGTCCTCCCGCGACATCGATCCGCTTGAGCGTGTTGTTCGCAAAGAACGCGATCGATCGACCGTCTGGCGACCAGAAGGGGTAGGCCGCCCCCTCGGTCCCGGCGAGCGGCCGTGCCACGACGGAGTCCAGCGAGCGCAGCCACAGCCGTGGTTGACCATCGGTCGTGGCGACAAACGCGATCCTCTCACCGTCGGGTGAAAGCGCCAGGGAAACGTCGTCTGCCGTTGGCGGCGTCGCGATGTCGACGCGAACTTCCGACCCGGGTGTCGCTCGCAGCGCCAGCCACCAAGCGGCTGCGCCGGCCGCGGCCACGACAACGACGACCGCGATCCAGGCGAGCCGCTCGCGATGTCGCCACGCACCGCTCGCTTCGGGCGCCCCTCGTCTCGGTGCGCGCTGTGCCTCGTCGATCTCGAGGCGTGCGTCGCCGATGTCGCGGAGGCGCCGTGTGTGATCCTTCTCCAGGCAGCGATGCAGGAGTCGAACGATCGCATCGGGTACACTCGCGGGCAGTGCAGCCCACTCAGGATCCGCCCGCAGGACGGCGGCGATCGTGTCGGACGTCTCGGCGCCGCCAAACGCGCGCGTGCCAGACAGCATCTCGTAGAGCACGCAGCCGAACGCCCACACGTCGCTCCGCTTGTCCGCCGCCCGTCCTCGGGCTTGCTCCGGGCTCATGTACGCCGCGGTGCCCAGCACCACGCCCATTCGCGTGAGCGCAGGGCTCGTGATGGTCGGCGACTGTGACGGGTCGCCCGATGTCCCGTCGGCGTCGAGCGCCTTGGCGAGCCCGAAGTCCAGCACCTTGACTGTGCCGTCGGGACGCAGCTTGATGTTCGACGGCTTGAGGTCGCGGTGGATGACGCCATGCTCGTGCGCGGCGTCCACGGCGTCGGCCATCTGCCGCGCGATCGACAGCGCCTGGTCCAGCGGGATTGGACCCTGTGCGATTCGATCGGCCAGGGTCGAGCCATCGACGAACTCCAGAACGAGCGCGCTGACGCCGTTCCCGTCCTCGAAGCCGTGGATGGCGGCGATGTTCGGGTGGTTGAGAGACGCCAGGACCTGGGCTTCGCGCTTGAAGCGGGCCAGCCGATCGGGATCCGTCGCGAACGCGTCTGGCAGCACCTTGAGGGCGACGTCGCGCCCGAGCGTCGTGTCCCGGGCGCGGTACACCTCTCCCATCCCGCCTGCGCCGAGCGGGGCGTCCACCGTGTATGCGCCGAGCCGCGTGCCGGCAGCGAGCCTCACAGAATCAACACCGCCCTTTGCTGACGGGATGCGCGGATTATACCCACGGACAACTGCCGGTCAGTCGCTGACGCGGACGACCCGGTCTTCAGCTAGTTCGCGAATGGCTTGGAGACGCGACGGATTGCGTAGACGGGAATCGGGCCCCGGTCGGCGACCAGCGTGAGCCCGAGCTGCTTCTCGAGCGCGCGAAAGAGCGTCGGCACGGTCGAGTCCACGCTATGGCCGAAGGCGTCGTCGTGCCTGAAGTCGAGTCGAAAGTCGAAGCTGCCCGTCAGCGTCGTCTCGTCGATGACGGGGGCTCGCAAGTGTTGCGACAGCCTCAGCGCCAAAGCGCCCATCGTCGCGTTTCGGAAATCGTAGCGGTAGCTCAAGAAGCCACAGTCCTCCCTCAGATCGGTCGCAACGGCTGACCGCTCGTTCGGCTTAGCGGGGCGTTTCAGCTTGCGAACCTTGGGTGCCGTCAGTCTGTATATGGTTCCGGTCTGGGTCTCACGCGCGAGCTGCAGCTGGAAGCGGTCAGCCAGCAGCGATTGCAGCATCAGCATCATGCGATCGCGGCTGACCTCCTGGGCTGTTGTCGCCGTCACATTGAAGAGATCGAAGCCGACCCAGTCTGGCCCGCCGGCGACCACTTCCTGGGCCTGGAGACCGTACGCCTGCTCAATCAACTGACTGAGAGTGACGGTCCTGGCGGCGAAACCCCTCGGAGAGAACCGGAAGTCGATCTGTCCCTTGGTCGATGACTCGATGGACACAGCCTCGAATGAGGGCAACGAGGCTGCTTCGTGTGACGGCTGTTGCGCCTGTCCCAGCACCGCGCCAGCAGAGCCGACCATCAGGAGGGCGGCGATCGTGATGCGAGACGGCAGCATAGCCATGTGCAGCCCACTTTAGCACCAGCGACGGTCGCAAGATTGCGGGCGTGTTAGCATCGGGACTCGCTGACATCATCAGGGTCCGAGGCGCGCGGAGCGCGCCAAAGAGATACTGGCTAACCAGCCAAGGGCTCTCTTCGGCAGGATATCAAGGCCAGAGCCCTTGGCTGGTTCAGGAGGACCATATGGCTCGACGCGCTCTCTTGCTGACCGCGGGAGTCCTCGCGGCAAGTTACCTGGCGGTCAATCTCTCGGTGGCCGCTCAATCGCCCAGTCGGGCCTCCGAGCCGCGCTTTGCGGCGGTGCCGAGCCAGAAGGGCGGTCAGGACATCTTCGGCGCCTACGACGTGGTCGCCGGCTGGCCGAAGGACCTCACGACGCTGCCGGGGCACGAAGGGTGGACCTTCGGCGCCGGGCAGAGCGTGTTCGCCGAGAGCCCGAACCGGATCTTCGTCCTTCAGCGCGGCGAGCTGCCAAACCTCGGCCGGCCGAAAGGGACGAGGCTCACGCAGCTCGGGCCGGGCCTGACGTTTCCGATCGGACGCCTGCCGTGGCGTGACGCGACGACGGCCAGCCCTCCGGGCAGCGGCGGCACGGGCGCCCTCGCCGAGGACGGGATCAAGGCGTGGGAAGCGCAGGGCAACAAGTTCGGCGTCGACGCGCGATGGGAGCACACCATCATGATCTTCGACGGCCAGGGCAGCCTCGTGGACTCCTGGAACCAGTGGGACTCGATGCTGCAGCGGCCGCACTTCGTGGCGATCAGCCCCTACGACCCGCAGAAACACGTCTGGATCGTCGACGACCACAAGCACGTCGTGCACAAGTTCACCAACGACGGCAAGACGAAGGTGCAGACCATCGGCACCTACGGCGTTCCCGGCAACGACGCGACGCACTTCAACCGGCCGACCTTCATGGACTGGTTCCCGGACGGCAGCTTCGTCGTGGCCGACGGCTACAACGGCACGCGCGTGGTCAAGTTCGACAGGGACGGCACGTATCTGACCGCGTGGGGCGAGCGGGGCGTCGCCGGCAAGGAGACGAGGCCCGGCTACTTCAACAACGTCCACGGCATCGCCGTCGATCCCAAGACGCGGCGCGTGTTCGTCAACGATCGCGGCAACCGGCGGGCCCAGGTCTTCGACGAGAACGGGAAGTTCCTCCACGAGTGGTCGTTCGGCGCTCCGCCAGCGGACATCCACCTGTTCCATATCGTCAGCGACGGCTACCTGTGGGCGGCCGACCGCGGGACGAGCAAGATTCTCAAGTACGATCTCGACGGGAACTTCATGTACTCGTGGGGCACGTGGGGTGACTTCCCCGGCGGCATGTGGGGCGTGCACGGTATGAGCGTCGATCAGGAGGGCAACTTCTACGTCGCCGAGGTCGACAACGGCGGCGCGCAGAAGTACCGGCCCAGGGCGGGCGCGAATCCGGCGATGCTCGTGGGCAAGCCGATCCGATCGGCGTGGAAGTAGAACATCGGTGATTTGTCGATCTTTGATTGTTGATTCGATGGTGATTGTCGATTGTTGATTCGCGATTGAAAACGGAATTGCGGCCGGGGATGCGGCGACGCTCAACGCGACGGCTGTGGCAGCGGAACCGTCCCATCTGCGCGAGGCGCCGGCTTGTACAGGAAGCCGATGACTGCACCGACGAGAACCATCTCGATGAACCAGGTGACGGACGCGAGCACGGCAATCCGGCGACCAATGTTGATCGACCCGTAAAGCCCTACGGAAGCGAAGCCGAAGACGAACACCGCCACGAGCACTCCGAATCGGATCCCCTCCAGGACGCCGTTGCCACCCTCGTACCCCTTCGCGTAGATCGTGGCAAGGGCGAACATGGCGACCAGGCTGCCGGCGAGCATCAACGGCACGTTGGCGTTCAAGGCCGCCTCGGAGCGGAATATCGCCGCATACTTCGCGAACTCGTCACCCATGACCAAAATCTGGACACCGATCCCATACGCCATGCAGACGAGCCAGGCGACAGCCGCTGCGAGCGTCACTCGCTTGAAATCCACGGCACTCTCCTCTCTGTCGTGATCACGGCCGCCGAGGGTCGCACGTCGGTGCGGCCCTCACCGTTCCTGCCGCCGCCGGAGTCTCGGTAAAGGGACTCCGTACTTATCGGCGGGGCCGTCGGCCTTCGTTAGAAGTGGGTGCCCTTCGTGCTGGACTCTTCGCGCTCTTCGTGGGCCCCGGGATTCTGCGGTGGTGCGCCATCTCCTCGATCACGGCACACACCGCCGCCGTGTCCTCGCGGCTCCCCTTCCTCGCGGCGGCCGCGTAGATCGGCGCCGTCGCTGAAAACAGCGGCGTGATGCTGCCCACCCGTCGTGCGAAGTCCGCGATGATCGCCATGTCCTTCTGCCAGTTCGCCAGCGTCATCGTGGCGCCCGCGTAGTCGCCTTTCACCATCATCGGGCCGCGGAGCTCGAGCATGCGCGAGCTCCCCGCCCCCGCGCTGACGAGTCGCAGGGCCGTCGCCGGGTCGAGGCCGGCCTTCATCGCCAGCACCAGCGCCTCGGCCGCCGCCACGTTGTGGATCGCGACGTCTTTCTGGCGCGCCTGGGCGCCCGTGCCGCTGATCGGGCAATCGAGCAGCTCGATGCCACGCGACCGAAGATGCGTGCGCGCGCGCCGCTTGATCTCGATCGGCAGCGTGCTGGTGTCGATGACGATCGCCGGAGGCCGCCTCACCCGGGTCAGCTCCGACGCAGTCTCCATCATCGCCTCGGCTGACGGCAGTGACGTGATGACGATGCGGGCCCGTCGTCCGACGTCGCGGCCGCGTCGCGCCGGCGACCCTCCCGCGAGCTGCAGCGCCCGGCGGCGGCTCGCCCGCGGGTCGAAGCCGATGACCGTATGGCCCGCCTTCATGAGTTGGACGGCTATCGCCGATCCCATGATGCCGAGGCCCAGGAGACCGATGGGGGGATTCATGAAGAAAGTATGCAGTAGGCAGTGGGCAGTAGGCAGTGGGCAGTAGGCAGTAGGCAGTAAGACTGCACGCGAAACTGCCAACTGTGAACCGTGAACTGCCTACTGTGAACTGCCCGGTGAACTGCCTACCGTGAACTGCCGTGTCACCTCGAACGTGAAGCGGAGGGCCGGAATCTTGTTGCCCGGGTGATCGTCGGCATAGGTCAACTGCGGCAGACGGTAGAGCAACTGTGGTTCGGTTGCCGGCCCCTGGTAGATGCCAGGATACAAATCGATGACGTGCACACCCGGCGCGCCACTCGCCGTGAAATTGATCACCACGTCGCCCTGGCTGTTGAAGCCGCATACGTAGCCCATGTAGGCGTTGTCGTACGTGGCGACATAGATGTTGTCGTATTCGGTCCAGCCGACGCCCTTCAGGTGGATCGTCACCGGCGTATCAACGGGGCCCGAAGCGGGCGTGATGCTCACGATGCTCGTCTCGATTGCGAAGACCGCGCGCGCCAGCGTCTTCTGGCCGTCACGGAGCGCCAGCCCGTGCAGCCCGCCAAGGTCGTCTGGGATGGTCACCGGCACGTCGATGCGTCCGTCGCGGCCGACCGTCACCGGGCCGAGCATCGTGTCCTCGGGCGCGAAGCCCTCGCCACTCACGCGGCTGCCCACGTAGGTCTGCCAGACGAGCTGCAGCAACGACCCGGCTGGAAAACCCTGACCGCGAAGCGACGCGCGTGTGCCGACCGGCCCCTGCGTCGGGCTGAGGGCGAGCTTCGCGTTCGCGACGTACACTTCAGGAGGCGGCACCGGCTGGATCGGGTAGGGCTCCGCGTAGACCGCGGGAAGCGTGGAACGGTCGGGCGTCGTCTGAAATGTGAACTGCGGCCGTGGGAGGTGCGGAATGGGTGACTGCTCGTAATTCAAATACCCCTGGCCCTGGTAGCCGGTCAGCAACTTCACGACGTGCGGGCCGGCCGGCCCGGCCGCGCGAAATCGCGCGACCGCGGATCCCTTCGTGCCCGCCGCCGACACGAAGCCCACGAGGTTGTTGTCCCAGTTCACCACCCACGTGCTCTCCATCGTCCGCCAGCCGAGCCCTTTCACCGTGAGCTCGATTGGCGTACCGACGGGCCCTGAGGCCGGGCGCATCTCGAAGCTCTGCGTGACCTCGATGCCGTTTTGCGCCACCGGCGTGCCACCGATGAGCGCGACGACGTCGTGCACTCCGCCGTAGTCTTCGGGGATCGTGAACCGCGCATCGAGCCGTCCGCTGGCGTCAACCGTGAATGATCCGAGTGACACCGTCGACTCGCTGTACTTCTTGCCGCGGAAGTGGTAGTAGTCCTCGATCACCCAACCGCCCGTCACGGTCTTCCAGGTGAGCACGACCGTCTTCCCCACGGGCAGACCCGAGGCGGAGGCATGCACCTCGGCCCCGACCGTCGGCGCATCGTGGGCGAGCTTCAGGACTTGAGGCGGGTGTTCGGCTGCGGCCGCAACGCCACGGCCCGCCGGAGGCTCTTCGGACCGAGACGCGGTGGTGCGGGAACACGCCACGGCGAGAACGAGCGCGCCCATCGCCACCGCGGATCGCAGCCACCGTTGCATCGAGAGACTCGCTATTCGACGATCGCGAGCTGCGACACGACGTTGATAAACGGCGAGAACGTCGCCGTTCGACCGAAGCGGTCCGTGGCGGTCACGGTGTAGCTCAGCGCTCCAGGCGCCGCGTCTGCCGGCACCACCCACACGCCCGTCCACATCTCCGAGGGCTGTCGGGGATACTCCGCAGCCGGGAACCCGCCCTGACCGCGCCACCGCATCGGGACGTCGATCGTGGCACCAGCGTACTTCACGTGCGCCACCAGCACCGCTGTGTTTTCGGTCTCGCCGCTGCCGCCATCGATCGCCGTCATGCGGAAGCCGACGCGCTGACCGCGCTTGAAGCGACTCGTGAGAATGCAGTGTGTCGGCAGGGTTCCGGGAACGTCGAAGCTGGCGAGATCGCCCCAGATCACGAGCTTGCCAGACGGGTGGCCGGCTTGAGGTTCCGGTGGCGGCAGCGGCGCGCCGCGCCCTCGTCCGGGGGCCTGACCACCCGCCGCGGGCGGGCCTTGCCCGGCAACCGTTGAGCCCACGCTCATCGCGACGAGCGCCGCGGCGACCAGGACGAAAACGCTCCTGAGAATCCTCACGATCGCGGATGCTAGCGGATTTGCGGGGACATTTCCAGCCGTAACCTGCCAAGGTCGTGCGGTCCAATCGGCGCTGGTATGTGGGCGTTTCTGCACTGGCTGCGCGTCCTGTTCGTTGCAAGAAGGTCAACGTGAGGTCGACGCCGGCGCAGGATCGCTCGAATTTCTCGGGGTTGCACAGCGAGTTCGGCCGGGTAATGGCTTGGATCCTGTTCTCGGTGGGCTGTGAGTACGTCCTGAAGGGCGCTTGCCTCATTCGCAACCTGATCACCCCGAAATCGAAGGCGGTCCTGCGAGCTCCGATTTCGGGCGAGAACCTGACGACGTGGATCGACGACGTTCTCGGTGGTAGCAATTCGGTCCGAGAGCAGGTTTCGACGACCGATACGCTCCGCAGGTTGCCAATCAAGAAGCTGGTCCAGGTCTCGGCGCAACCGAAGATGGCCCAGGCCGCGTTCAACCTGTTGCGCGATGGCATGCGGAATCGGGATGCTCACCAGTACGTCAAGAACGTCAGGGCAGCGCACTTCGACGCGGTGCCACAATTGTTCGTTCCTGCGCTAAACGAGGTACTTCGTAGCCTTGACCAGACGCGGCTTCGAACGGAGTATCCTCAATCGGCTCGGCTGTCTAACACGGCACCCGGGTGGAGACCAAGCAGATGGACCATCCGATTCACCGAGTGCAGCGCTTCGAAATCGTGGCGCCGTACACGCTGGCGCTGGAGTTCGACGATGGTACTCAGCAGCGAATAGACTTCCGGCCTGTTCTCGAGGGCGAGGTCTTCGGAGCACTACAGGATTTGCAGGTGTTCAACGCCGTCGAACTGGATCCGACCTTTGGAACAATTCAATGGCCGAATGGCGCCGACTTCGATCCGGAGACGCTTCACGAGTGGCCCAAGTACCGCGATGAGTTCGTCGCGATGGCGAAGCGCTGGACGAGCGCATCCGCGTCCTTCAAATAACTGTGGCACCTGGAGAGCGCGAGCCAGTCCACGCTCACTGCCTGCCGGCCGTTTCGTATGTGTTTTACGAGGGCAAGTATCGGGACTATGACGCCCAGGGCAACGTGGTGTCGGAAGTCAAAGAGGGACCGCCCGAGTCACAGTTTGCATCGAGAGGCTCGGGAGGCATCCTAACAGGATCAGGCCCGTCGATACCAGAAGGCGACGCCGCGGCGACCCGGCCGAAAGAGTCTCCGCTTCGCGCGCGGACGGAGTAGGCTGATCGCACCGGAGGAGCACATGCGGAGGCGACGCTTTCTTGGACACTCGGCCCTGCTTGGCGCGGCGGTGATGGCCGGCGGGCTCGAGGCGAGGAACGCGCAGGCAGGCCAGCAACAGAAGGCACGCGCAAGCGCGACCAGACGCCCCATCCGCGTCCTCATGGGCGGCTACGGCCCCGCGACCACCGGCTTCAGCCTGGCACTGAAACGGATTGGCGATCGGCTCGAGGCGGCATTCGGCGACCAGGTCGACGTCAAGTACGTCTACAACATCCTCGATCTCGGCTACCGCGCCGACGACATCCTGTGGCTGGTCGAAGACGGCGTCCTGACCCTCGGATATCAGTCGAGCAGCTACCTGACGGACCGAATCCCGGACCTGAGTGTCGTCGATCTCCCCTTCACGTTTGCCGACACCGTGACCGCGCGCGCCGCAATGGACGGGGCGCTCGGCCGCGCGCTGACCGCGAGGATCGAAGCCGGGACGAGCTACCGGATCGTGGGCTACTTCGAAAACGGCTTCCGGCACGTCTCGAACCGTGTCCGGCCGATCCACGCGCCCGCCGACATGAAGGGGCTGGCGATCCGCGTGCTGCCGAGCAAGGTGCAGGCACGAACGTTCGAGCTGCTCGGAGCCAACCCGAAGATCATGGATCTGTCGGAAGCGCTCGAGGCCATCAAGGCCGGCAGACTGGACGGGCAGGAGAATCCGTTTGCGAACACGGTGACCTATGGCGTCCACAAGTACCATCGCTTCCACACCGTGACGAATCACTTCTACATCTCGCGGCCGATCTTCGTGCACCGGCCTTCGTTCGAGGCGTGGCCGCCTCCACTGCAGAACGCGCTGCGCGAGGCAGTTCGCGACGCCGTCACGTTCCAGCGCGATGCGCACATCAAGGAAGAAGACGAGGCGATGAGGACAATCAGGAGCGAAGGAGGCGAGATCGTCGAGTTGACGCCCGCGGAGCACAAGGCGTTCGTCGCCGCCGTGAGCCCGATCTACGGCGACGCCCGACGCGAGTACGGCCGGGAGCTCCTGGCTCTCGTCAACCTCTGATGATGCGGCGCATCGCCTCCGCCTTCCTGTTGCTGGGCGCGACGGCTGCACTCGCGCTGCACGGCCCCGCGCCGATCCTGGCGCAGGGTGCGGCACCAGGCTTCGCGGCCAGCCTCGGCGACGTGCGGTCGCTCGCCGCTCGCATTCCCGGACGACGCCCGGTGCGAATCAACGTGCTGAAGTTCGCCGAGAGCCGCCGCACGAAGAACTTCTCCGTCAAGGGCGCGGCCGCGGAGCCAAGCGTCCAGGCCCGGACGGCATTTCAGCTCGTCTTTCAAGACGGCACCGTCATGGTCGACGCCGGCATGGACCGTCAGGTGCATGCCTTCTTCGGTCGCGGCGTCGAGGAGCCGTACGACGCGGCGGCGGCCGCTCAACTGGAACGCGCGCTGAAGGCCGCCAGGCTCATCCTCGTGACGCACGAGCACGGCGACCACGTCGCCGGCGTGATCCACACGCCGCTCGCGACGGAGCTCGCGCCGAAGACGATGCTCACGCGAGCGCAGGCGCAGACACTGCGCACCGCACCGCAGATGCCGGAGATCCGGCTCTCCGAGCAGGATGCGAGCCGGTACGTCATCGTCGACTACGACAGGTACCTGCCCGTCGCGCCCGGCATCGTGCTGCTCGAGGCCCCTGGCCATACCCCCGGGTCACAGATGGTCTACGTGGCACTCGAGTCAGGGAGGGAGTATCTCCTGATCGGCGACGCCGCGTGGCACATGGACGGCGTTCGATCGATGGCCGGCAAAGATGTCCCGTGGCTGATCGAGGACACCGGCGCAGTCATGGCGCAGCTGACATGGCTCAACGGTCTCGCGCGCAGGGAGCCCGACCTCGTCATCGTCGCGAGCCATGACGAAGACGAGCGCCTGGCCCTGATTCGAAAGGGCGCGCTCGGCGATCGATTCGAGTGATCTCACGCGGGGAGCGACTTGCCACGCGTTTCCTCGGTCAACGGCAGGAGGATCAAGCCCAAGACGAAGGCAACTGCGGTCACGGCTACCGGGACGCCCAGGCTGCCGTACGAACGGATTCCGTTCGCGAGCAGGAAGAC
>Ga0209640_10001769_pt1 | contig 18592 bp, 20 predicted proteins | sample RifCSP10_1_FD_184018 | JGI IMG/M metagenome (GOLD analysis project Ga0209640, IMG submission 184018) | Soil microbial communities from Rifle, Colorado - Rifle CSP2_sed 10_1 (SPAdes) (version 2) | ecosystem: Environmental > Terrestrial > Deep subsurface > Rock core/Sediment | place: Rifle... | reverse complement strand
AATCCTGCGCGACGGTCCATATGGCGTGGGGATGGTGCAGCTCTTTGTTGACCACGATCCCGAGGAGCACTTCCTCGAGCTGCGCGACCTCCACGGCGATCGGTTCCGGGAGTTCGCCGCCTTCGACGTCGTGATCAACAACGCCGACCGGAAGTCGGGCCATTGCGTACGCGGTCGGGACGGGCACGTCTGGGGCATCGATCACGGCGTGAGCTTTCACGTGGGCCACAAGCTGCGCACGGTGATCTGGGACTACGCGGGCGAGCCGCTGCCGGAACGCGTCATCGACGGGTTGTGTCGGGTGGCACGCGGACTCGACTCGGACCTCGTGGCGCGGTTGCACGATCTTCTGGACGGCGACGAGGTCGCGGCGACCCGGCGGCGAGTGCACGCCATGCTTGATGCGGGCGTATTTCCGCAGCCGCGAGGCGATTACCCCTATCCCTGGCCGTTGGTCTGACCGGGGAGGACCGAGCCGACCACGTCGGCAAAGAACGCCGAGCGGGGTAGGGCGTCGTCGGCGCCGTCGGCCACGGCCTGGCGGAGGGCGTCGACGGCGGTGTGGCGGCCGTAGGCAACGATGCGGGCGTCGGGCGCTGCCAGCCGCGCCGAAGCGACGAGTCCTGCGTGGGCACCGAGGTCGATGATGACGACGTCGGCTCCGGCGGCGTCGGCGGGATCGCGACCGAAAGCGACGTCCCCGGCGCGGCCGAGCTTGGACCGGTCCATGAGGTCGGTGACGAAGGCAACGATGCGCATGTGGGCATGGTCGCGCGCCCGCGCTCGGGCGCGCCGAAGCGGCTCACGCCGCTTCCCCGGATGCCCAGCGTTTTAACTCGGGATCGAGCGGTGGCGGCCCGCCGCCGAACACCCTCCCGTCGGGTCGCACGAACTCCAACTCACCCATCGGGTTGCCCCGTATCGCCCACTCGCCCTCATGGACGAAGCGGTGGTGGTAGCTGCACAGCAACACGAGGTTGCCGAGGTCGGTGGGACCCTTCTTGCCCCAATGCCAGATGTGATGGGCATGAACCCACCGCCTGCGCTCACACCCGGGAAACCGGCACCCCTGATCACGGCGAACGAGTTCGCGGCGCAAACTTGGCGGCACCACCCGCGAGACGTGGCCGATCCCGATGGGGATCCCGCCGAACTCCAACACGTCGTGGACCCTTGCGTCGCAACTCAGCCGGCGCGCGACCTCGGAGGAAACCATCAACCCGTCGATCTCGGCCAGGCCCTCGTCGTCGGCGAGGGCCTGGGCCTCGACGTGGACGACCACCGTGGCCCGATCGGGATCAGGGTCGGCGGCCAACGCACCCGAGGCGATCTGGTGGAAGGCGTCGGCCAGGCGGGCCTCGTAGGGCGGCGGCTCCTCGCCGTCGGCGGGACGCGGCTGACCCTCGAGGGCGCGCAGCAGGGCAAGCTCGATGGCCTTGGCCTCGGCGCCCACGAACTCGCCTCGCACCACCAGGCGGTCGCCCCGCCAGAACATCGTGAGCCAACGCGAGTCCTCGAGGTCGCGGGCGGCGGCCTTGGAGGTCTTGCGGGTGCGCCGGGCTCGGAACTCGAGGGTGCGTAGCGAGAGACCCTCGGCTTCTCGCGCTAGATCCGTGTCGGTCTCAGGGGTGGCATAGCGGGTGAGGGCCCGAACCTGGTCGAACGAGAGTCGTCCGTCGGCGTGGGCGCCGGCGATGCTCGGCAACGAGCGCAGGGCCTGCGCCACCCGGGCTTGCTCCCGGGCCGCATAGGGGGACATGGCAAAGCGGGCCGCCACCCACTCGCCCAACGACCGGGCGCCGTCGCCCGCCCAGGCCTCGCGTTCGGAGAGCTCGCCGAGAAGGGACAGGAACTGGGCGCTCAGCACGCACGAGAGCGCATGCGTTTGCTCCAGTGCCGTCTCGATCTGATCGAGCGTCTGCTCCGCCGCCATGGCTGCCTCCTTCCCTGCTCGGCGGTTAGTGGGCCACCTCTAAACTAACGAACATCAGTTCGGGAGTCAAGCGAAATTCAGAAAATTCTGAAGATGTTTCGGGTGTGCCTGATGAGTCCCCGCTCTTACGCGACCCGGCCGGGTTCCCATTGCCGGAACTCGTCATGGCCGTCCATCCCAGAGCCCGCCGCAGGGGTCTGGGCACAGCGTTGGTCGAGGCGGTCGCCGCCGCTGCGGCCGAGCAGTTCGATTCCCTGTCGCTCAATGTGCACTTGGCCAATTCGGCCGTGCACCTATACATGAGGACGGGATTCCGCGTCGCCGGCCAAGGTCGTGGTTGGTATGGCGTCGCCATGGTCCGCACGCTCCGGTAGCGCAGCACCTGGGGCGTCCGCGACCACGGCCGCACGTCCTACGATCGAACGTCATGGCCGTCGTGTTGTTCGCCCTCTTCTTGCTCGTCCCGATCGTCGAGCTCACGGTGATCATCACCGTGGGGGCTCGCATCGGAGTCGTCGAGACGCTGGGCCTCATGATCCTCATGTCGGCACTCGGCGCCTTCCTTGCCAAGCGCCAGGGGCTGCGGACGCTCCGCGTGATCCGAGACCGCCTCGATCACGGCCAGGTGCCCGGCAAGGAACTGCTCGACGGCCTGCTGATCCTCATCGCCGCCGCCCTCATGCTCACCCCGGGGTTCGTCACCGACGCCGCCGCCCTTCTCTTGCTCCTGCCTCCGGTGCGGGCGGGCATCCGCCGGGTCCTGCGGGGATCGTTCGAGCGCCGCGTGTTCCTCCTGCGCGCCGACCCGGGCCCCCAGCCGTAAAGAAGGCGTGACCCGAATCCACAGCGCTCTCCTCGCGTCCCTGCTCGCCCTCGGCATCGTGGGCGTCGCTCCGACCGCCGCCCCGGCGGTGGCGCCGGACGGCCTCGAGTGCCTCGGCGGGTTCGACGACCCCGATCCCACCCACCAACCCGTCCTCCTTGTCCACGGCACGTTCACCAACGGCTGGGAGCACTGGAGTTGGAACTGGTACGAGGTCCTGGCCGAAGAGGGCTTCGACGTCTGCGTCATCACGCTGCCCGACCGCTCGCTCGGCGACATGCAGGCTCAGGGCAAGACCGTCGCCAACGCCATTCGCCACATCGCGGCCTCATCGGGTGACCAAGTCGACGTCATGGGCCACAGCCAGGGCGCGGTGCATCCGCGCTGGGCCGTGAAGTGGTGGCCCGATGTGCGAGCTTCGGTCGACGACATGGTGATGCTCGCCGGCCCGCAGCACGGCACCGAGCTCGGCGGGAGCGGAGAGTCACCGTTCGGCTGCTTCGAGTCGTGCTGGCAGATGATGCCGCCGTCGCAATACCTGGCTGCCCTCAACGCGGACGACGAGACCCCCGGCGACATCGACTACACGAGTATCTATTCCGCCTTCGACGAACTCGTGCAGCCGCAATTCCCGGAATCAACGTCGGCGCTCGACGGCGGGACGAACCTGCTCATCCAAGCGGTGTGCCCCGGCCGTCCGGTCGACCACGCCTTCATGATGGTCGACGGAGCCGTCGAGGCCCTCGTGAGAGACGCTTTCACGAAACCGGGCACGGCCGACGTCGAGCGGGCCGGCGGCCTCCTTGGCGTGTGCACTCGCACGTTCATGGACGGCGCCGATCCCGTAGGCCACGCCACCGTCATCATGGCGCGCGACTTCCAAGAGGGCTTCCCCAACTTCCATCCTTCGAACGCCGAGCCCCCGCTCGAGTGCTACGCCACGGGCGGGTGCTGACTCTCCCGCGCGGCTGACAGGAGGGCGACGACCTCCTCGTCGCTCACCTGGGTGAAGTCGGCGTACCACGTGCCGACGGCGCGGAAGTCGGGCGGTTGTTCGAGGCACACGACCGCATCGGCCACCGACGAAAGATCGCGCACCGTCTCGGGCGCGCCCACGGGCACCGCCAAGGTGACGGTCCGAGCGCCCATTCGGCGCACTGTCTCGATGCCGAGGCGCGCCGTCACGCCCGTCGCGAGGCCGTCGTCCACGACGATGACCGCGCGACCGGCGAACGACGCTCGCGCCCGATCACCCCGATAGCGCTGCACGCGCCGCGCCACCTCGACCATTTCGGCGGCGGCCAACTGCTCGAACTGCGCGTTGGACACGCCAGTAGCCGCCACCGCGCGGCCGTTCGCCAGCGTGTGACCGTCCTCGGCGACCGCTCCGATCCCGTACTCCGGATTGGACGGTGCGCCAACCTTGCGGACGACGAGTACTTCGAGCGGAGCGCGAAGCGCGGCGGCGATCTCGGCGGCGACGGGAAGGCCGCCGCGGACGAGCGCGACCACAACGACGTCGTCGGCGTTGTGCGGAACCAACGCCTCGGCGAGGCGACGGCCGGCGTCGGCCCGGTCGGCGAACTTCACCCGCTCAGCGCTCCCGCTCCCGGCGGCGGGGGAGCCGAACGTCCTGCCCGCTCGGACACGCGCCCGGCCGCGAGGACCGCCGCCGCGGCCGCCAGCGAGCACCCGAGCGCGACGAGCCACGCGGCGCGGTACGAGACCCCTTCTGCGAGCAGCCCGAAGACGACCGGGCCGGTGACCGCGCCGAAGTAGACGCCGGTCTGGGTGATGCCCGTGGCTGCCGCGGGTGCTTCAGGATGGCGGGCCACGACGGCCCAGTTGAAGAGCCCCGGCCACCCCCATCCGAGCCCGTAGGCGAGCAGCACCGCGGGGATCAGCACGGTTCGGTTGCCGGTGGCGAGCAGACCGAAGCCGACCGCTCCACCTGTCAGCATGACGCCCACCATAGGCAACGTGTCGCTGCGCCGGGCCCGGTCGGCGGCGACTCCGACGAGGACCCGGCTGGCGAGTCCGACGGCGCTTCCGAGCGCATACAGCAACCCCGCCGCGCCCTCGCTCACGCCTGTGTTCACCGTCGACGCGACGAGGAACGCCCCGAGCGTGTTTGCCGCGGTGGCGCCGAGGCCACCGGCAAGACCGAGCACGACGAGCGTGGGGGTGACCCGCAGCCGAGCGCGATCGGCGTCCACGGACCGGTCGGGCCGAGGCGACCGGGGCACGAGTCCGGCCGACGCCAGCGCGAGCGCCGCCGCGCCCACGAAGGCCCATCGCCACCCGATCGTGAGCGCCACCGCGGGTACGGCGATGCCTCCAAGGAGCATGGCGGCGGGAATCGCCGATTGCTTGATGCCAAACGCCGTGGCCTGGCGCCCCGCCGGCACGGCGCGGGCGAGCATGAGGTTGGAGCCGGTCTGGGCTCCGGTGTTGGCGAAGCCGGCAACCGCGAGGAACGCAGCGAGCGCACCGAACGACGACGAGGCCGCCATCCCCAGCAACGCGAGCGAGGCGATCACCGCCGCGCCGCGCATGCCGGTGGCCGGACCGATGCGCTCCATCATCCGGCCCGCCAGCGCCGACATGAACGCGGCGACGAGAAAGGACCCCGCCACCGCGAGCCCGAGCGACGCCTCGCCGAAGCCGAGATCGCGCCGCACTTGGACGGACAACGCGCCGACCAAGAAGGGAGGCAGCACGCACGTCGTCGACACGGAGACGGCGGCAACGACCGCGCTTCTCGCGCTCCGGGGGCCGCTCGGGCCCGGTGGCGCCGACGGCACCGCGGTCGCCGCTACGAGGGAAGCGGGATGGCGGCCGGCGCCTGGGTCGATGCGAACTCCGGCCAGCGCTTCCGCTGCTTCGACGCGAGCTTGTGCATCAGCTCGATGGCGCCGGGGTCGTCGTCGCCCGGGCGAGTTTCGATCCAGCCGGCGGTGACCATGCCCTCCATCAGCTCGCGTCCGATGTCGGTGCGCACGACGGTCAGGGTCCAGTCGTTGAAGGCGCCGATGCCGCCGGTCGAGATGTCGGCGTGTTCGGCGGCGAAGTCGGGGCACATCGTGCACCCCTCGCGCGTGAACTCGTGACACTCCTTGAGCGGCACCTCGACGTACCGGCCGTCGTGACACCAGATCTGGAGGCGGCCCTTGATGTTCATCTTCTTGATCTCCGGACGCGTGAGGCCGTACTTCGCCTCGAGCAGTTCCTCGAAGATCCGGTCGTCGAAGGTCTTGGAACACAACAGGCCGATGTTGAGCGTGATCCGCCTCGCCACCTTGCCCGCCTTGCGCACCTTCAGCGCAGGGACCGCCGAGCTCTGGCAGCTCATGCCCACGAGGGCGATGCGTTCGGCGCCCGCGTCGGCGGCCTCGGGGTAGGCGAGGGTGTTGGCGGAATAGGTGTACCGGCTGCCGCCCGCCCGCAATACGTCGTCGCGCGTGCGGGCGACGCCGGGGACGGCCTTCCACGTCGATCCGTCGCCCTCGAGGTAGCTCACGAGGGCGGCGTCGATCAGATCGTGCTCGAGGGCGTAGATCAGGATCGCCGAAACCAGTCCACCGTCTTGGCCAACTTCCGCGATCACCGGGTCGGTGGCGCGTGCGAGCACGACGTCCTTCGAGATACCCGACACCTCTTCTGGTGTCCGCTCGCGTCCGAAGAGGAACGTGTCGATCTCGGGCTCCCAGGCGCGGAACCGAGGACAGGCGCGGGTGCACAGGGTGCAGCCCCGATCTCCGTGGCCGCACCCACCGGGACCGTCCTCTTGTTCGAGGTGGAACGGCCGGTAGCCGCCCGACACGTGGTCGTAGCCGATGACGTCGTGCGGGCACGCGATCACACAGGCGGCGCACCCGGTGCACAATCCGCTCGTGATGACCTCGGGGAAGAGGTGCTTCCAGTGCAGCTTCTCGGGAGGCATGCGCCCGGAGCTTACGGGCCGCCGGTGCCGGCGTCGGTTCCGTCGCCGCTCGGGCAGAACGTGCGGTCGCCTCCGTACGATGCGACGACCTCGCGGGCTTGGGCCCGGATCTCCGCGGGAACCTTGATCCGGCCCTTGCCGTCGGCGTCGAGCGTCACGTCCCCGGCGAAGATCTCCGCATTCCGGCCGACCGCCTGCACGTGGATCCGCCGTCCCCGCAGCGGTTGGTCGCCGGAACTGAGAGAGACGGCGTATGTGTCACCGCGGTGTTCGACGTCGACCTCGGTCGGCGTGCATGTCTCGACGTTCTCGCACTCCGGGTTGCCGTTCAACACGACGACGCACGCCACCGCGAGCAGGCCGTAGCGGTGGCGCCTCGGGCGCAAGGGCATGACCGCCGACCCTACCGGCGGTCGGGCTCTGCCGTTAGCCTGGCGCGCCATGCTGCGCTTGGTCGCCCATCAGGGCGGATGGGACGAGGCCATCGTGCTCGTCGGACCCGTTGTGCTCTTCGCCCTGGTGCGATTTCTCGATCGTCGCCGACCGCCGGCGCCACCCGCGCCCTCGTCTTCTGCCTCATCTCCTGCGGAGACATCCGATCGCTGAGTCGCGCCCCGCGGTGCGACAAATCCGACATTTCCTTTCGTTTCTGGGTCAACGTCGGGCCAAATCGGGTGAACCATCCTCCAACGCGGGCGGTGTCCCGCCGACGAACAGGTTCGGGGGGAGTGCTCGCGATGGACGATCCGGCCCGGAGTAATCGGGCTTCCGGATCCCGCGTTGCGGGTGCTGCTGGGGCGAGTCATGCCATGAGTTCATGTGATGACTTGCCTACGAGCGATACACACGTGGTGGGGAAACCACCGACGCGGCACGACCGCATCCAGAGCCCGTGACGACGCGGGCTTCACCATCGTCGAGACGACGATCGCGATGGCGTTGGTCTTCCTGGTTCTGACGGGCACGCTCGCGACCTTCTCCGCCACTGTCCAGAACCTCTCGACGGGCCGGCACCGCACGGGGGCCGTCGCGCTCGCCCGGACCGCGATCGAAGAAGCCCGGTCATCGCTCTACAGCCAGGTCGGGCACGACCTCGCCGGCGACGCAACCTTCGCCACCGACTCCGCCGTGACCGGGACGCCGAAGGTCTATGAGGGGGAGCAACTCGTCGGCGCTCCCGACCCGATCTTCTCCCCGCACCGGACGACCGTCACCAACGACAGCGGAACCTTCACGAAGTCGGTGTACGTGACCTGGGCGACCCAGGGCACCGCCGATCCCTTCAAGCGGATCACCGCCATCGTGTCGTGGAGCGACGCCGCGGGACCCATTGCTCACCACGTTCGCCTCTCTTCGTACCTGTTCGAGGCGGGCGTGCCCCCCGACCCGCTCGTCGAGTCCACTGCCGACGTCGACGGGGGAACGATCGAGCTCACCGGCACGATGGCCGGCATCAATCTCAACCGCGCCCTGATCTACAACCCGTCCGCGGTGGGCGAGATCAACTCCCTCTTCGTGCGGGAGGCCTCCGGCCAGGCGCGGTCATCTTCGAGCCTCATCGAAGTCAACTCGGGAACCGTCACCGGGTGCGAGGTCACCGGCTCGGTGGCCGAGTGCAACGGCATCTCCGCCGACTCGGGAGCCGACAGCGACGCCTCGACGGCCCTCCCGGAGCACGACGTCGAGGGCCCGGCCTACGACATCGCGCAGTCCGCGTCGGCCGGCGGCGTGCTGACGCTGAACCTTGGCGCCAACGACACGGTGCATACCAAGAGCACGGCGCGCTCGTGCCTCTCCTGCTTCGCCACGGTCATCGGTGACGACGACCGGCTCGCGTACGACTGGAGCGAGGGCACCGGTCCCGACAGCACGTCGTTCGGGTTCGACCTCGGCGCCGTCGAAGGGAGCCTGGTCGAACTGAACGGGGCGTCGGTAGCGACGGCGACGGTCGATCAGGATTCGGTGTCGGACACGCACAAGGTTTCGTCGTCCGCGCATCTCGTCATGCCTTCGGTCGACGTCGTCACGATGCAGGGCGCACCCGCCGGGTTCGTTTCTGCGGTGCATGTCAGTTCGGTCGATGTGGAAGCCACCGCTGGGGCAGGGCCCACTGTGGTGGCACCGGCCATCACGTCGAGCGGCGTGACCGTCGACGTCTACGACACGGTCGGCGGAACCCTCGGCTATCGAACGATCACCCTCGACGCGGGTGAGGACAAGGAAGAGTCCGCCTCGGCGTCGTTCGACGTGGGCGAGAACACGGTCTCGCTCACGACAACCGTGATCTCCGGCGGCAAGTCGCTCAACAGCACCACCGACTCGTCGGGCACCATCGACTTCGCCGAGGCCACGCTCACGAACTGGCTGCGCATCACCGTGCAGATCCTCATCACCGGCCCGAGCGGCACGCTCGCCGACACGACCGTCGAGTTCGACTACGGCCGCATCGCCACCCGAGCCAGTTGGGTGACCGGGTGATCGCCCGTCTCCGCGCCGCAATCCGCCGGCGGATGGTCAGCGACTCGCGCGGCTTCACCATCGTCGAACTCGCCATCGCGGGATCGTTGATGGCGATCGCCGGCGCCGCCGTCGGCTCGTCCCTGGTCAGCAACTTCAACGCGACCGCCGCCGTCGAACGGCGCTCTCGGGGGGTCGACGAGTTGCGGATCGGTGTGGCGCGGTTGGAGAAGGAGTTCCGGTCCGCCGAGTGCGTCTACGAGCCGCTCGTCACGACGCCGGGCGGATCGGCCACGGGGTACCGGCTCCGGTTCAAGACACGGCTCAATTCTGGTGCGTACGAGGTGACCTACCGCGTCGAAGGAGGTCGGCTGTACCGGAACCTCGGCACGGGTGGCGACGAGGTCGTCGCCACCGAACTCATCGACTCGGCGACGACCTTCACGCTGTCGGAGACGACGCGGCGGCGGCTCGACGTCCGGCTGAGCGCGCAGCCCGACGGCAAGGAAGTGCAAGTTCTCGAGACGAGCATCGCCGGGAGGAACGCATGGCGCGACTGCTGAGCGGATGGCCGGGCCGCGCACGCGACGCGGCGTCGGACGAGCGAGGGTTCGGGGTCCCGATGGCCCTCTTCGTCGCGCTCATCGTCTTCGCCCTCGGGGCCACGTGGGCACAAATTGGAGTCCATGACGCGACGTTGTCGGTGCACGAGCGAGGGTGGGAGCAAGCAGTGAACGCGGCCGAGGCCGGCGTGAACGCCGCCATGAGCCAGCTCACGCTCGACCCCGATTACGCGGGGACGAGCGGGGTCCTCGCGGGCGATACCGGTGAGTGGATCACGACGGTGGAGCCGATTGCGACGAGCGACCCGAGCGACAAGCGGCGAAAGATCGTGGCCACCGGCTACGCGCCGAGCCAGACCGCCGCGAACGTTGAAGTCCGCAAACTCGAAGCGGAGGTCGACCTCGAGACGATCGACGGGTTCGACTACGGCCTGTTCGCCGGCGATGGCACGGTCACCGGCTCGAACCACATGACGGTGAACGGCGATGTCTACAGCACGCAAGGCATCGCGCTGCAGAACAACTCTGACGTCAACGGCCATGTCGTCACCCCTGCCTACGTGACGACCTCGAACAACTCGCTCATCACGGGCGACATTCGCGCCGGTGGCAATGTGACGATCAACGACAGCCAGACCACGATCCAGGGGAGCGTGTTCTCAGGGGGCAGCGCCATCATCAACGGACACGTCGTCGGCAGCGTGCAGGCGGCCGGATCGGTGACGGTCGGCGGCGCGGTCGACGGGACCGTCGCTCCCAACTCTCCGCCGCCCGAGGTCCGGGTCGAAGGATTGCCGACGTTCACGTGGGACGCCGCCAACTACTCCCCGACGCCGACGACGTGGTCGAATGCGACGGCGTTCTATGCGGACTGGTCGACGAAGGCTCTCGCCAACCTCCCGTTCAACGGCCACCACAAGATCAACGACACGGCGGCCCTGAATCTCGACATGAAATGGAAGATGGACGCGGACGTCACGATCGTGACGGACGGCAAGGTGACGCTGAGCCGGGAAATCGTCAACGCCACGGCGGGCATCCTCAACTTGGTGGTCATCACGACCTCAACGAGCGGGATCGAGTTCACCAACAACGTGACGATCCCCGACTCGATCCACGTCCTGTTGTTCGCGCCGAACGGGTCGGTCGACTTCAGGAACCTGAAGCACTTCGCGGGAGCGGTGTACGGCAAGTCGATCGACGTCGACCAGAACTTCACGCTGACCTTCGCCCGGCCCGCCGCGCCCGGCTTCTCGTGGACGAGCGCCCGCGCCGTACACCACCGGGTGGTGGTGAGGGTCCTGCGCGAGATCGCCGTGTAGGAGACGCGATCGGCGGTGTCTCTCGACGCCGTGGACCGAACTCGAGCAAGTAATCCACCTGAGAGGTGGGAAACTTGCTCGAGTTCGCCCAGGGCGCCCGCTCGCGCATTCGACGGCACGACCCGAGCCGCGACGATCGGCGGCTCGGGTCGTTCCGCGTGTCTCCGATGTCTCGCGACATCACCGAGCGGAGGGAGTGGGATTTGAACCCACGGTGGCTTGCGCCACAACGGTTTTCGAGACCGTCCGATTCGGCCGCTCTCGCATCCCTCCGGGCGTCAGTCTAGGAGCGAGCCCGCGGAACGCTGCTGTCGGAAGAAGTCCTGCAGAAGCGACGCCGACTCCTCGGCCCGCACGCCGCTGATCAGGGTCATCTCGTGGCGCAGGCGCGGATCGGCGGCGAAGTTGTACAGGCTGCCGAGGGCCCCGGCCTTGGGGTCGGCGGCGGCGAACACGACCGTGTCGACCCGCGCGAGGAGCGCCGCACCCGCGCACATGGGACACGGCTCGAGGGTGGCCACGAGCGTGTGACCCTCGAGGCGCCATCCGTCCATCCCTTGCGCCGCCGCGTCCCGGAGCGCGAGGACTTCCGCGTGCGCGGTCGGGTCGCCGGACTTCTCTCGCTCGTTGTGGCGGCGCGCCACCACCCCGCCGCCGGGGGCGACCACGATCGCTCCGATCGGCACGTCGTCGTGATCGAGGGCGGCCCGCGCTTCGTCGAGCGCTAGGTCCATCCAGTCTTCGGCGGTCACCACCGGAGCGTACCGGCCGGCCCCAAGGGCTTCGGAGCGCGATCTGGATGGGGCGCCGAGCGCCGGCGGGGTGCGCGTTTCGGACACTGCCCACGTTGATCGGGCTGCAGGCAGGAGGACGGGGGAGCGAGGGCGAACCCCCCTACGACCCGGGTCTCTGGACGCCCGGATCGACGTTCCAGGGGGGCACGACGCGTGGCAATCCGAAGCGCCGGTCGGACGGTCGGCCTGCTGATCCTCCTCGTCCTCACGACGGGGGTTGTCGGCGGCGCCATCCACCTGAGCGCGGCGGTCGAGGCGCCCCTGCGCGTGATGGGGTCGAGGGCGGAGGCGTCACGGGTCGACGCGTCGTTCGGCGCGGACCTCCCGCGGGGCACCGCTCCGGCGGTCGAGATTCCCGACCCTCGCACCGGCGTCTGGGCGGTCGTGGTCGGCATCGACGACTATCCCGGGTCGGGCCGCGATCTGCGAGCGGGCGTCGCCGACGCGCTCGACATGGCCGCCACGCTCGACCACTACGGCGTGCCCGCCGACCACCGCCAGGTCCTCCTCGACGGAGCGGCGACCCGCGACGCCGTCGTCCGAGCGCTCGATTGGCTCGCCGCCAACGCCGGGCCCAAGGCGACCGCGGTGTTCTTCTTCTCGGGCCACGTGCGCGAAGTGCACGGCGACCCCGACGGCGACGGCGAAGAGACCGACGAGACCATGGTGTTCGCCGACGACGGCCTCATGACCGATGGCGAACTCAAGGGCGTGCTCGACCGCACGCAGGCGCGCCGGCAGTGGGTCGCCATGGCCGGGTGCTTCGCCGGCGGGTTCGACGACATCATGGCGCCGGGACGCCTGCTTACGGGTGCGTCACCCGAGGGGTCGCTCGCTTACGAGAACGACCGCTTCGATCGCACCTACCTCGTCGAGTACATGCTGCGCCGGGCCATCCTTCAGGGTTCGGCGCCGAACTCAATCCAGGACGCTTTCAACTGGGCCACCGACGCGCTGCGCAAGGACTACCCGAGCCGCTTGCCGGTCATGTTCGACCAACTCGGCGAGCCGCTCGTGCTTTCGGCCGCCTGACGGCCCCGTTGGCGGAGAGAGGGGGATTCGAACCCCCGGAAGGTTGCCCTTCACACGCTTTCCAAGCGTGCCGGTTCGGCCGCTCCCGCACCTCTCCGAGGGGAACAATACCGATGACCTCTCGCCGCCCGGGACGGAAGGTTGCCCGCCCGTCTCGACGCCGCGTTCCCAGCGTGCCGGTTCGGCCGCTCCCGCACCTCTCCGAGGGGAACATTACCGACGAGCCCTATCGGCGCCGATCATCCAGAGCGGCCCTTCAGAGCGGCGAACGCGATGTTGGTAGCCTCCATGGGTGCCGCCGGCGCTGACGGTCGGGTCCTGTGCGACGGAACCCTGTGAACCGAGTCAGGTCCGGGAGGAAGCAGCTCTCAGCGGGCCGTTTCGTGTGCCGCAGGTACGCCTGACCCGAGCCGGCGGCCATCAATCTCGAGCGGGGGCTAGGAGTCTGGTGAAGAAACGGCAACGGCGCGGATCGAGGCGAGACGTGGGCGTATGAGCTTCCAGTCGCTGTATCGCAAGCACCGGCCCCAGCGCTTTGCCGACGTCATCGGACAAGAGCACGTCACCTCGGCCCTACTCAACGCGGTCCGGGAGGACCGCGTCGGGCACGCCTATCTCTTCTCCGGCCCCCGCGGCACCGGCAAGACCACCACCGCCCGGCTCCTCGCCATGGCGCTCAACTGCACCAACCCCGAAGCCGACGGCGAGCCGTGCGGAGTCTGCGATTCGTGCGCCGAAATCGCCCGGGCCCGCGAGTCGGCCACGGTGATGGAGCGTGACGCGGCCTCGGCCGGCGGCGTCGACGAGATGCGCGACCTCCTCCGCAGCGTCGACCTCTCGGTGCCGGGGAAGCGCAAGGTGTACATCCTCGACGAGGTCCACATGCTCACCAAGGGCGCGTCGAATGCGCTCCTCAAGACGCTCGAGGAACCGCTCCCGCACGTCGTCTTCGTGCTCGCCACCACCGAGCCCGAGAAGGTGCTGCCGACGATCCGGTCCCGCACCCAGCACTTCCAGTTCCAGCTCCTCCCCGTCGAGCGGCTCGTCGAGCTGCTCGGCGACATCGCCAAGCGAGAAGGCGTCGACACCGACGAGGAGACCCTGCGGATCATCGCTCGTCGCGGGGCGGGTTCGGGGCGCGACGCGCTGACGCTGCTCGACCAGGCGCTCGCCGTGGGGAACGGCGCGCTCGATGCCGACACCATCAGCACCCTTTTCGAGGCCACGCCTTTCGATCGGCGCGCCGGGATCGTCGAGGCCCTTGGCGCCGACGACGCCGCACTCGTCCTCAGCGCGCTCGCCGACCTGCTCGAAGAGGGGACCGACCCGCGACAGATCGCCGACGATCTGCTTCGCCACCTCCGCGATGTCTTCGTGGCGGCCGCGTCGCGGGGGAAAGCCCGCCTCGACCACGTGAGCGACGACGAGCGGACCGCCCTCGAGGAGCAGGGCCGGGCCCTCGGCTACGAGCGGGTCGTCCGCGCGATCGAGACGCTCGGCGCCGCCGTTGTCGACATGCGGCGCGCTCCTGATCCGCGCCTCATCCTCGAGGTGGCGTTGGTGCGCCTGGCGCGGCGCGAGACGGGATCGTCGATCGACGTCCTGACCGATCGCATCGACCGCCTCGAGCGCGCCCTCGACGAACTCCGCGGCGGCGGGACGCCGGCGGGCGCATCCGCACCCAGCCTGCCCGCCCCGGCTCGGACGAAGAAGACTCCGGCGGCGGCGCCAGCACCGGCCTCCTCACCCGCAGCGGTCGACGGCGGGCCCGACGCCGACGCCGTGGTCGACGCCGCCGCGCCCGAACCGAAGCCTCCGTCCGCCCGCCCCGCGCTCGGCGCCGTCCGCGGAACGAACAAGACGCCGACCCCCACCGCGCCCGCAGCCTCCCGCCCCGCGAAGCCGACGCCGAGCGCGCCCGCGCCCGAGGCGTCTCTCGAATCGAGTCCGGCCGCGGCGAGCGACGCCGTGGCGCTCGATCTCGACGACGTCGTGCTGGCGTGGCCCAAGGCCCTCGAGGGGATGAAGGGCATGCTGAAGGCGGTGGCCACCGAAGCGCAGCCCGTCGCCGTCGACGGCGCGACCATCGTTCTGGGCCTCCCCACCCCGATCGAGCACCAACGGGGCCGCCTCGAGCAGGCGGTCGACGAGGTGGGGTCGCTCCTCGGGGCCGCCATGGGTCTCGGGCCCCTCCGGGTGCGCGTCGAGATGCACCAGGGTTTCCTGGGCACCGCCGCGTCGCCGTCGACCCCGGCGCGCGAGAATCTGCCCGAGGACGACGAAGTTCCCGACGTCGTGGGGGACGACGCGGAGGCGCCCGACGCCGCGGCCGAGCCGAGACTTGACTCGGTCGACCGGCTGGTCAGCGCCTTCGACGCCGTGGTCGAGGACGAAAGCGAGACGCCGTGAACCGAAACGAACTGGACGAGATGATGAAGCAGGTCCAGCAGATGCAGGCGCAGATGCTGTCGGCGCAAGAGACGCTGGCCGAGGAAACCGTCGAAGGAAGCGCCGGAGGCGGAATGGTCACGGCGGTCATGACGGGAAGCGGCGACCTCCGCTCGATCACGATCGACCCGAAGGTCGTCGACCCCGACGACGTCGACATGCTCCAAGACCTTGTGCTCGCCGCGATCAACGACGCTTCGCGTCGCGCGCAGAATCTCCAGTCGGAGCGGCTCGGCCAGGTCGCCGGCTTCGATGCGAGCGGCCTCGGCGGTCTGCTCGGTCCCGAGCGGTCGTAGCGCCCTGTACGAAGGGCCCGTCCAAGATCTGGTCGAGGAACTCGGTCGCCTTCCCGGCATCGGCCCGAAGTCGGCGCAGCGACTGGCGTTTCATCTCCTGCGCGTGCCCGCCGAGGACGCCCGCCGCCTCGCGCACACCATCGTCGACGCACGCGACCGCATCTCGTGGTGCGAGCAGTGCTTCAATCTCGCCGAGGGGTCTCGCTGCCGGATCTGTACCGACCCGAGACGCGACGGCGCGTCGCTGTGCGTCGTGGAGGACCCCCGGGACATCGTCGCCATCGAGCGCACGGGCGAATTCCGCGGCCGCTATCACGTGCTACAGGGAGCCATCAGCCCCATCGAAGGGATCGGGCCCGAGCAGCTCCGGGTGAAGGAACTCCTCGCACGCCTCGGTGAGGAAGGCGTCGAAGAGGTCATCCTCGCCACCAACCCCAACATCGAGGGCGAGGCGACCGCCCTCTACCTCGTCCGGATCCTCAAGCCGATGGGGATCAACGTCACGCGGATCGCCAGCGGCCTCCCCGTCGGCGGCGATCTGGAGTATGCCGACGAGGTCACCCTCGGTAGGGCCTTCGAAGGACGTCGCCCGGCCGAAGGCGACTGAGGGCTTCGCTTCAGGTCGCGCGCACGACGAGGGTGTCGCTGACGCGGTCGTGCCACCCCCGACCGTTCGGTGACCACGTCGGTGACAGCAGGACGACGAGCGTCCACGCCCACCCGAAGAAGGGGACGAGGTTGCCGCTCGCCGGGAGAGCGATGGTCAGCGGCCTGATCCTGTGCTGGGCGCGCGCGCTCGGCGAGTTCGGCGCGACCATCCTCTTCGCCGGCAACCTCGTCGGGCGGACGCAGACGATGCCGCTCGCGATCTACCTCGGCCTCGAGCGCGACCTCGGCGTGGCGTTGGCGCTCTCCGCGCTGTTGCTCGTGGTCTCCGTGCTTCTGCTCGTGGCGCTGCGGCGGCTGGAAAAGGCATCGGTGACGACATGAGTAGCGTAATCCGAGGTTGCGACTCCGCCCCCTGCCTTCGTTCTTGACTTGCCCCCTGGCCGAGACTAGAATACGCCGCACTCACAGGCGAGAAAGCAAACAACCCCATGAGCAATCGTTGGCCCGGCAAATACGTCATCGGCCTGACTGGCAACATCGCCACGGGCAAGAGTGTGGTGCGCAAGATGCTCGAGCACCTCGGCGCGTTCACCATTGACGCCGACGCCTTCGCGCACCAGGCTATGGCGAAAGGCGGCCCCGCGTATGCGGCGGTGGTCAAGACCTTTGGGGAGTGGCTGCTCACGCCGGAGGGGGAGATCAACCGCGCCTACCTCGCCAAGATCGTCTTTGCCGAGCCGGTGGCGCTGGCGAAGCTGGAAGCCATCCTCCATCCCTTCGTCGGGCAGGCGATTGACATTCTCCTCAAACGCTCAAAGGCTCCGGTGGCGGTGATCGAGGCGATCAAGCTCATCGAGTCCGGGCTGGCCAAAGAGTGCGACGCGCTGTGGGTGGTGAACGTGCCCGCGCCCGTGCAAGAGGCCCGGCTGATCGAAAAGCGCAAGCTGAGCGAGGCGGAGGCGGCCATGCGCATCGCCGCCCAGCCCCCTCAGGCCGACAAGCTCAAGGCCGCTTCGATGGTGATTGACAACAGCGGCACGTTCGAGGACACGTGGACGCAGGTGCAGGCGGCCTTCGGCAGGATCACGCCCCCGGCGGGCGCGCCCGCGGCCGAAGCGCCGGCCCCGGCGGCGGCCCCCGCGGTCCCCGGAGCGAAGGAAGTCAAAGTGCGGCGCGGCAAGCCCGGCGATGCCAATGCCATCGCGGCCTTCATCAAGCAGGTCACCCGCGGCCAGCGCAGCCTGACGCGCGCCGACGTGATGGCCGCCTTCGGGGACAAGGCGTATATGCTGGCGGACTACGACGGGCAGCTCGGAGCCATCGCGGGATGGAAAGTGGAGAATCTGGTGGCGCGCGTAGACGAGTTTTACATCGCCGCGACCACGCCGCTGGAGCAGGTGGCCTCGCCGTTGATTGATGCGGTGGAGAATGCCGCCCGCGAATTGCAATGCGAAGCGGCTTTGGTTTTCGTGCCCACGCCGCTGGCCCAGTCCGCCGCGCAGGCGCTGTCCGGCCTCGAATACGCGCCGCAGGTTCTGGAGAAGCTGGGCGTGGCGGCGTGGAAGGAAGCCGCCAAAGAATCCATGCCGCCGGACACGGCCCTGCTTTTCAAGAAACTGCGCGAAGACCGCGTGCTGAAGCCGATTTAGTTTTTAGGGAGGCGAGTTGCGGCGCATTTTCTCAGACCCTCGCAGCGAAGGGGAGAGGGCCGAAGTGCATCGCAACCCGGATTTTTTATGAACCGTGCTCTGGACTGGATCAAATCACACCCCCGCCTGACCGCCTGGATCGTGTTGGCGCTGGGCATGAATGCGATCGTGGTGTACGAGGCCCGCAACGTGGGACTGCAGGCGGGGCAGTGGGTGGCGCTGGTGGCAGCGACCACGCTCGTGGCCGGGTTGTGCGTGTGGATCATCGGATGGGATGATGAGGGGACCGAAGAACCGTCCGCCGGGACACCGCCTTCCGAAAAACCGGCGAAGCCGAAGAGTTGAACGCCGCGCAGACGCGAAGTGTCTGCGCCGCGAGAAAATAAAAAGCCCGCTTCGGCGGGCTTTTTGATGCGAGGCGCGGCGGGCTAGTAGTACCACACCATGTAGCTGGTGCGGGTGCGGATCTCTTTGAGATTCGGGTACTTCACGATGAATTCGACGGTGACCATCGTGCCGGGAGCCACGTTGCCCACGTCGAAGGTCTCGTACGTCGCACCCTGTTCGCTGGTGGGCGTGAGCGTGAAACTTTCATCGCGACCGGGATGGTGAACGATCAGCGTGACTGTGGCGTTAGGCACGGGCTTGCCTAGCTGGTCGGTCACGTAAATATAAGCCGTCTGCTTTTTGCCGCGGGGCACGTAGCTCTCCAGCACAGAGGCG
>Ga0209640_10001768_pt1 | contig 18593 bp, 10 predicted proteins | sample RifCSP10_1_FD_184018 | JGI IMG/M metagenome (GOLD analysis project Ga0209640, IMG submission 184018) | Soil microbial communities from Rifle, Colorado - Rifle CSP2_sed 10_1 (SPAdes) (version 2) | ecosystem: Environmental > Terrestrial > Deep subsurface > Rock core/Sediment | place: Rifle... | reverse complement strand
GCCGCGCACACGACTACTCCAATCGCCGCTACTGTCGCCACCCGAACCCTCAGCTTCGCAAAGGCCCGACTAAGCCCGGAATCCAAAAGCGTTGTTCTATGTAGGTTCTTCGCCGGATAGAAGCTGAAGCATCCGGCGTCGCCGATCCCGCCTACCCGCTTGCCCTTGTAGCGCGCCCCATGCGCCTGACACGCGTCCTCGATGACGATCAGCTTGTGTCGGCGTGCGACATCGAGGACCTTGTCCATTTCGGCTGCCTGGCCGTAGAGATGCACCGGCACGATTGCCCTTGTCTGCGCGGTGATCGCGGCTTCGATCCTGGCGGGGTCGATGTTGTAGCTGCGAGCGTCGACGTCAACCAGAACGGGACTCGCGCCGGTGAACGAGATGGCAGAGACAGTCGCGATGAAGGTGTGCGATACGGGGCAAGGTTGATCATGCCTGAGCCAACCGGAATGCAGGTCATGACAATCTCGAGGGTGAGCCTGGTCAAAGTGAATCGCCCGGCCAGATTCACGATGCCGGTGACTGTCCTGGACGCCAGCCGTTGGTGACCGGATGAAAACGAGGTGACGCCGCCGTTTGGATGCAGAGTCTCAGTCGAACTCAACAGAATATCCCAGCGCCGACATTGTCGGCCCCGCGATGCGAATAAACTGCCGTCTCATCCCGTTGCTCCAACGACGCCAGGGAGCTTGGGGCAAACCTGTTTCGGGTTTAGGCAGGCGCATGTCGTCGGGAGTTAGATTGCCATAGCTGGAATTGATCCGGTTGGTTCGGAAGAATTCGGCGGACGCGCCACAACGCTCGGCGCCTAGAAACTCGAGGATTCGATTGAATTGAAGCGCCGAATCCTCAACCAACCATTCGAGGCGCGTTTCCATGGCCCGATCGGTATGCGCTCGCTGAAACGCGATTCCCAAGCGCACGTAATGCACCCAGGTCTGGCACGCCGCCTTAAAATTGGTCGTAAATGGTTCGTCAAACCCACTGTGAATCATGGAGCTTACCACTGCGCGTGCATCCCGGATGATGTGCAGAAAACGGGCGCCGGGAAACAAAAGGGCCAGATCATCCGCCATCTTCGTATAAGTGGGCGTCGAGTCTATCCACCGTTTATTGCCGGCCCGACTTCGGAATAACAGGTCTATGCCCAATCCCATGTAAGCTGCGAACTCTACATAGGATACTTGATTCTCCGCTAGCCACGGCTTGTCGGAACGTTCATAGGACTTCTGAAACGACTCCCGCAAGCGGCCTTCGCCAAACATGTCGTAAACGAAGTCAGATTCGGAGGAGGTCCAGAGGTGTGGGTGTTGCGCCAACGACCACGCTAGAATGCTTGTGCCGGAGCGAGGACACCCAATAATGAAAATGGGTTTTGAGCCTTCCGAGGGCTTCATAGTCTGATTATCCTGAACAAGAACTATCGCACGCGTCCACGCTCCACAGGGTAATCTTAGCGGGCCGAGTTCCTTCACGCCAGGAGCCTGTCGGAATAATCGGAATAACCGGAATAACGGAACAACGGAATAATCGGAATAACCCCGTCGTAGTAACGAATTCACCGTAATAACCGGGAGAGTGTACACAATAACCGCGCTCACCAAACCTACGCGGGCGTTTGCGAACCGGCGGCCGAAGAGGTACATCATCGAGGCTAGCACCAGGCCAAAAGTCAGGTGAATCAATTGCGGCAACGGCTGGCCGACAACACACAGCGCCTCGTAGCTAGGTAGGGTTTTGGAGCAGATTCGGTCATTGAATGCGGGAGGCATTATATCCAGCAGGCCAGTCAGGCTCAACGTTCGGATTCCGAAGATCACAGGAGAAACGTGAAGGCGTGATCGACGTACTCCCTGGCGGAGAAGGGACTCGACAGTGGAACGAGGAGTCTTGCCAAGCCTCGACCGAAGACGGATAAGCAAGCTCAAGGTCGGAGTTGAACGGCGTTCGATTCTAGCAATGCGCGGTTGCCCGCCATGTGATTCTCCCTCACTGTTGAGTCACAACCGAGGCTTCTCGAAATGACGGTGAAACGCGAAACTAGAGGGGCTCGTCAGGATTTCGGAAACACGTGACGCGCCAGAATCCGACTCGCGCTCCCATCCTGTCCCCCCGAGGGCATTGCGCCCTCGGTCAACAACAGTTATCGTAGACGTTCAGTTCACGTGGTGCACAAATAAGGAAACTACCAGATGCCACGCCGTGCGCTGATCACAGGAATAACCGGACAGGACGGCTCGTTCTTGACAGAATTGTTGATCGAGAAGGGCTACGAAGTATATGGCATAATCCGGCGGTCATCCTCGTTCAACACCGCTCGCATTGACCACCTCTACCAGGATCCGCACGAATCCGACGCACGATTGCGGCTCGTCTACGGCGACCTGAACGACTCGAGTTCGCTCAACGCCATACTACGACAAGTACAACCCGACGAGATTTATAACCTGGGCGCGCAATCTCACGTGCGTGTTAGCTTCGATGTGCCGGAGTACACGGCAGAGGTCACGGGGATCGGTGTTGTCCGCCTGCTTGAGGCCATCCGTGACGTCGGAATTCGGCCCAGATTCTATCAGGCCTCATCCTCAGAGATTTTCGGACAGGCAGTGGAAGTGCCGCAGAGCGAGAAGACAGCGTTTCATCCGCGCTCGCCTTACGGCTGCGCCAAAGTCTACGCTTATCACATCACGATAAACTATCGAGAGAGCTACGGGATTTTTGCCTGCAATGGCATACTGTTCAACCACGAAAGCAACCGACGCGGCGAAACATTCGTCTCGCGAAAGATCACACGGGCCGCCACGAGAATCAAGGCAGGGCTGCAAGACAAGCTGTATTTGGGCAACCTCGACGCGCGGCGCGACTGGGGTTACGCGCGTGATTACGTGGACGCGATGTGGTTGATGATGCAGGCTGGGCAGCCGGACGACTATGTTATCGCAACCGGTGAAGCACATTCGGTCCGGGAGTTTCTGGATGAGGCGTTCGGATGCGTCGATCTCGACTGGAAAGAGTATGTTGAGATAGACCCGCGCTACTATCGTCCTACCGAGGTTGATTTGTTATTGGGTGACGCCAGTAAAGCCCGCCACATGCTTGGTTGGGAGCCGAAGGTAGGTTTCAAAGAGTTGGTTCGAATGATGGTGGAGAGTGATCTCGATCTTGCTAGACGAGAGCGCTTGATCGCCGACAGCGGCGGAGAAGCGCTCTTGTGAAGACCCCGCTGTGATGACGACCGGTTCGCTAGCAGACAAGAGGATTTGTGTGACAGGCGGCGCCGGCTTTCTCGGCCGTCGCGTTGTTGCGCAACTTCACGATCGCGGATGCAAAAACGTCTTTATCGCTCGCAGCAGTGATTATGACCTCGTGCGGGAACGGGACGTCGAACGGCTGTACGAGGACGCCGAGCCTAATGTAGTGATTCACCTTGCAGCGGTCGTCGGCGGAATCTGGGCCAACCGCCAAAACCCGGGCCGGTTCTTTTATGAGAACCTCATGATGGGTGTGCAACTCATCGAGGGCGCGCGAGTGCGCGGCGTGGAGAAATTTGTGCAGGTCGGAACCGTGTGCAGCTATCCAAAGTTTGCCCCTGTACCGTTCAAAGAGGGTGATCTATGGAACGGCTATCCCGAGGAGACCAACGCCCCTTACGGCCTCGCGAAGAAGGCGCTTCTTGTCCAGGCGCAGGCGTATCGGAATCAGTACGGACTCAACGCCATCTTTCTCATACCGGTGAATCTATATGGACCCAACGATAACTTCGATCCTGAGTCTTCGCACGTGATCCCCGCCGTGATCAAGAAGTGCATTGATGCGGTTGAGACGGGCAAACGAGTGATCGAGGTATGGGGAACCGGCAACGCGACGCGTGAATTCTTATACGTAGACGACGCGGCGGAAGGGATTGTGCTCGCCACCCAGCGATATGATGGACGCGAACCCATAAACCTCGGGTCGGGAAATGAGATCAGCATCCGGGATCTCGCCTCCATGATAGCGAAAGAGGTCGGCTTCGTGGGAGAGATCGTGTGGGACACGACGAAACCTGATGGCCAGCCCCGCCGCGCGCTGGATGTGTCTCGCGCCCACGATTTGCTCGGCTTTCGCGCGCGAACGGGTCTCGTCGCCGGTCTGCGCCAGACAATCGAGTGGTATCGCGCTCGCTCCCGGCAGGAAGACGCCTCTAAATCAAGCGTGAGACCTTGGAAATAACTTGTCGCTTCCCAGCTAACGCCTACACCGAACAGATGGGGCTACCGGGTTCATGGGTTCATTGGGTTCATCCTCTTGCCACCGCCGGGAGGGATGTATATTCTAGCCTCCGGATAAACCCGCCAATCCTATGACGATTCCGCGATTTGAAGTACCGGCGATTACAAACGCGAAGAGCCGCGAGCACGGAGCTTCGGCCCAATCCTTGTACCACCAACAGCGCGTAGCGCACTGGGATGCGGTCGCTGCACGAATGGACGGTTGGACGGGTCTAGGCAAGTATTATCACAAGCGTCTTACGGAAGTTTACCTGGCGACGATTCCGACGGGTCAACGCGTGCTTGAGATTGGTTGTGCGCAGGGAGACTTGCTGGCGTCCTGCAAACCGGCCTATGGCGTTGGCGTGGACTTTTCGGGCGAGATGATTCGACGCGGTCGTGCAAAGTACCCTGATCTTCGTTTTTATCAAGCTGATGTGCAGCGTCTGAGTTTGGAAGAGAAGTTCGACACAATCATAATGTCCGATCTAGTTAACGACCTGTGGGATGTGCAGGCTGCTTTTCAGCGAATCGGTTCGCTGTGCACGCCCCGCACTCGTCTAGTGATGAACTTCTACAGTCACGTGTGGGCACTCCCGCTGCGGATTGCTCAACGGCTTCATCTGGCTAAACCCCTCTTGTCGCAAAACTGGTTGACCGTTGACGATGTATCCGGCCTGCTCCATCTGACAGATTTTGAAGTCATCCGACACTTCGAAGAGATACTTCTCCCGTTCTATGTCCCCGGATTGACTGAGATCGCTAATCGCTATGTGGTTAAGCTCAGTCCCTTTAGGTTGGGGGCCCTGACCCACTTCATCGTGGCGCGCCCGCTGGCCGGGAGAGACGAGCTTTCGGAAGAACCTCTCGTTTCAGTTGTCATTCCCGCCCGGAATGAATCAGGGAACATTGCTGATCTCTTTGATCGCGTTCCGGAAATGGGTCGAGGAACAGAGCTGATCTTTGTTGAAGGACACTCTACGGACGAGACTCACTCCGTGATCGAGAAGGCCATTTCGGAATACCCGGAGCGAAGGTGTAAGCTGCTTAGACAGACCGGCAAGGGCAAAGGCGACGCGGTTCGGTTAGGCTTCGCAAATGCCTCTGGGGACGTCTTGATGATACTTGATGCGGACCTTACGGTCCCTCCTGAGGACTTGGTTCGGTTTCTGGCTGTGTTGCAAGAAGGCAAAGCGGATTTTGTTAACGGTGTTCGACTGGTATACCCGATGGAAAAGCAGGCAATGCGATTCCTGAACCTGGTGGGCAACAAGCTCTTCAGTCTGGCATTCTCGTTTCTACTGGGGCAACCGATAAAGGACACTCTGTGCGGTACGAAGGTATTACGCAAAAGTGACTACGCGCTAATTGAGCAGAATCGCGAGTATTTTGGCGACTTCGATCCGTTCGGCGACTTTGACCTGATTTTTGGAGCGGCTAGACTAAATCTTAAAATAGTGGATCTTCCCGTTCGCTACCGGGACCGCGTTTATGGCTCCACCAATATTGAGCGATGGAAACACGGATGGTTATTGTTCCGCATGGTTCAGTTTGCCGCGCGGCGCATCAAGTTCATTTGAGCAGACGATCCAGACCATCATATGTTTAGACGAATCTTAATTCATCCCCTTATGCGCAACATGAGTATTGACGACCCTTCCGCAACTCAACGGCGCAAACAGCTCATTAGGACAAAACCGTTTCTGCGATTGGTTTACGAGGAGTGGTACGGATTTCTAATCAGAGAACTGCCGGTTGGAATAGAGCCGGTTCTGGAAATCGGTTCCGGGCCTGGGTTTCTGAAAGAACTCATGCCGGAATTGATAAGCTCAGAGGTTTTCCATTGTCCCGGCGTGGATCTATTGCTCGACGGACATCACTTGCCATTTGCCGACGCCTCGCTCCGAGCCATTGTCATGACGGATGTATTACATCATTTGACTTCGCCCAGTAGGTTCTTCGAAGTGGCTGGCAGGTGTGTCAAACGTGATGGCGTGCTGGCGATGATTGAACCATGGGTCACCCCATGGTCACGAATCGTATATAGCCACTTGCATCATGAACCCTTCGATCCGGACACTCCAACCTGGGAACTGGGGGCTGGTCCCCCTCTTTCTACGGCTAACGGTGCGCTGGCGTGGATCATCTTTCAGAGAGATCGTGAACGATTCGAATCTGACTATCCAGAGTGGAAGGTACGTCTTGTCGAACCCGCGATGCCCTTTCGATACTTGCTCTCTGGCGGGGTTTCATTAAGAAGCTTGATGCCGGGGTGGACCTTCGGATTTTGGCGTCAGATAGAGAATCTGTTGAGCCCGTGGCGGAGAACGTGGGGAATGTTTGCTCGGATAGTCCTGATAAGAAAATAAGAGGGGAGAGTCGAGTATCAATCCGGTCTTCCCGCGCGAGGAGTTGATTATTCATGTCGGTAGTCGACAACGGCCAACAGAGTAGCGGGAGCGGACGTAATGGGAAAGGTCATCAGGTCAATGGCTTGTTGCGTTGGGCTCCGATTGGGGCGGCCGTGCTCTACTTGACCTTCGCTCTCCTAATGGGAGCTAACAGAGTCGGGCTTCATTATGATGAAGCGATCGTACAACATGGCGCCGTTCATATGCTCAATTCCGCCAGCGAGCCAACGTTTGCGCATCATAGTGGATCGTGGGTCCGGATTGCCGGCCGATACTGGCCGCTAGCAATCATCCCGTATGCCGGGGCAGTTAAGGATTACATCCTGCTTCTGCCTTTTGCTATTTTTGGCCCGAGCGCCGAAGTTGCACGATCGGTCAACGCATTGCTGGGTGCATTCGGCATCTTTGGAATCGCGACACTATTAAGACGCGAGATCAGCGGCCGCGTAGCTGCTGCGGTCGGTTTCATTCTCGCGATTCACCCCGCCTATATCAGTCAAACCCTGTTCGACTATGGTGTAGTAGTGGTCTGGATGGCAATCCTTGGCTTTATCTCTGTTGCCATAGCGTATTACAAGAAGCGGCAGTCTGCTTTCGCGGCATCCTTGATCGGATTGGCGATGGGAGTTGGTGTATGGAACAGGGTTAACTTCGTCTGGTTTCTTGCTTCAGCGTTGATTGCCCTCGTCATCGTTCTTGGAAAAAGACTATTGATTCCTCCCAGTCACATTGGAGCCTTGATCTGCGGGGGGGTTATTGGCGTATTCCCAATGTTGTTGTTCCAGATCTTATCAAGGGGCTCCCTCGTCGCATTCTACAGGTTTGGTCAACAGGACGTCAGCCTTAGCTCATTATTACCATTTCGAGTGGTGAGGCTGTCCGAAACGCTGTTGTGCGACGGTGAGCAACGGTGGATTTGGAACGGCCCATCAATGCCAGCCTGGCAACCTTATCTGTTTTCCGGGCTCCTGATACTTGCCCTTAGTGTTTGCGTGGCTCTCGGACGAACTTCTGACGAGAAAGATATCTCTTGGCGACGCTCGACCTCGATTACGTTCGTAGTGTTTGCTGCGATGATGTTCCTGTCTAAGTTCAATGTTGCTGACCACCACCTGGTCACCCTTGTGCCGATCGCGGCAGTAGCAGTAGTCCTCGCCATTCGAGCGCTTATTTCCCGTTGGAGGCAGGTCAGAGTCCTCGCAGTAGCAGTAGCAGTCGTTTATGCGGCGTCGGCTCTATATTGGAATGTAGCTGCGGCAAAAGGGCTGAGAGCGACGGGCGGTGTCGACCCGTGGTCAGATGCAATCTATTCCGTCAGTGATTATCTGACAGCTAACTGCGAAGGCCGCGAAATCAAGATCCTTGATTGGGGACTCCAGAACAACCTCTTCGTTCTGTCAAACGCAAGGATTAAGTCAAGCGAGGTTTTCTGGGGAGCGACCCGAGAACGAGACGGTTCGGGCACGCCATGGAGCGAGGTAGTATCAGAGGGCGGCGTCTATCTTATCGGTTCATGGAGTCGGGTCCCTCGGGAGGCGCCGGAGGGATTCCTTGCGGCGCTTACTGCTTCGGGCCGTACATACAACCGCATCGAGTTTCGTCAAAAGGGAGGAGCACCCTACGTCGAGCTTATCGAGATTCCATCGCCGCAGAAGTCCCAACCAAACCTCTGATCCGAACGGGAGTTGGTGAGCCTCGCTAGGAGTCCGGCCAGTATCAACTCAATGAGTCAACGCGCTTTTCGAATCTCAGCAGCCGATACTGGTGTGGCACCCATTCAACATTCCACTTCTTCTCGTAGCGGCGGCGGTTCTCGTCAAATAACTTGTGATACTCGCCGTTTTCCATGAGCTTTCTGAACGCCGCCTGGCCGAAATGATGGACGAATACATCGGCGGCACATGCGACGCGGAATCCGCCGAGCTTGATCCGCATTGAGTAGTCATCATCCTCGAACATTCCGATGCCGAACTGCTCATCAAGCCGGCCCACCTTCTCGAAGACCTCCCTCCTCAGAGCGACGCAGAACATCGCCAGCATCGGGATCGGGAAGACTTGCCCGTCATGCTCCCGCACATAGTTCGCGGCCCATTCCGGCATTTCATCGAGCTGCGTATAGCCAACATCCACCTTGGCCTCATTACCCACCGCATTACTGACCGGCCCGATCAGGCCAATTTCGGGATTCGTATGCAGGTGGCGAATCAACGTCGACAACCAGCCGCGAGTGACCACGGTGTCGTTGTTCAAAAGGACCAGATAGGCTCCCGTCGCCTGCCCCAGCCCGATATTGTTGGCCGCAGCAAATCCCAGGTTCGCGTCGTTCAAGATCACGCACAGGTTGGGGAAGGTGCTCTGAGCTTGCCTGAGATAGTCGGGTGTTCCGTCGCTTGAAGCATTGTCAACGACGATCACCTCGAAGTTGGGCCACTCCGTCCGCGCGTAGATGCTTTCGAGACAAAGGCGATTAAGGTGGAGATTGTTGAACGTCACGACGATGATCGAGGCTTTCGGAAAAGTGTCGCACACGAGAGGGGCGAGCGCCGCGTGTCGGTTCTCCCACGTATTCTCTTTAGCAAATGCGCGCCGTTGTTCTCGTTCCGGCTCGTTTTCTTCAAGCGCCGCGCTGATCCCGTTCTCAAACTCTGCCGCAGTCGAGGCGAGCCGCACAAGCGGCGAAAGTGCGGCCATCTCCGGTATCGGCACGGAGACCAGCGGTTTACCCGCAGCGAGAATCTCATATGCCTTGACCGGGTTTGTAGCTTCAGTCAGAGGCGTGCGCTTGAACGGAATGATCGCTACGTCGAAGCCGTCAAGCCAGTCTGGTATCTCAGAATACGGCTTCTCTCCTGGAAGACGGACGTTGGACAGCCTTGTCAGCCGGCCGACGCGCGAACTAAACGTTGATCCGACCAGCACGAAGTCCCAGTCAGGCCGTCTCTCCGCGAGATCAGCCACCAGGTCCGAATCAAACCATTCGGCGATCGCGCCATAATAACCAATCACCGGCCGTGCTCCCCGCGGTTTGTCGGCTCTCGCGAAATGTTCCGCATCGCATCCATTGCGAACCACTGCGACCCTTGAGTTATGCCGCCGGGCTTCGTTTTCGAGGAACGCCGAAGAAGCAATCACCAGGTCGACTGACGACATCAGGGCCTCTTCCTGGTCGAGCATTTTTTTGCCATTGGTCGAGAAGCCCGCGTGGTAGTCCATGCAATCGTAGACAATCGGCCACCCGAACTTAGCCCGCATCCGGCCGGCCAACGGCCACCAGAATGGCAACTGTACAAAGACCGCGGTCGCCCCTAACGACAAATCACGACGCAAGGAGTCGAGGGACTCAAATAGCTCCTCGCATGCCGCGCCATCAAGTGAGCCGGTGTATACGTTGAGCTCCGGGCCGCGAAGCGACACTTCAAGAATGTTGTGCGACTTTTCCTGAACTGTGTAAGCCGCGCCGGAGAAGCGAGTCCTTTGGGACAGATAGAAGACCCTGTGGCCTGCGGCGGCAAACCGCGACATCAACTGTTGGGGGCGCTGAAACCGGAAGTCCCAATCAATGATCGGAAAGCAGATTACGTCGTATGCATTTGATTCAACGGGAATACCCCGCTGGCTCACCTGCGACACGTGGGTCTGCTCGGTTTCCACGCCCTCGGCGCACTCTCCGGATGTTCTTCCCGCTTGTCCGACCTCCGCAGTCGCTCCTGGTCGTCTCACTTTTCTACCGTAGGGTGGCAGCCCGAGGAGCCGGTACACCGGCAGCAGGTACGCGTACTTTAGTTGACCGTAGCGATTCAGAAGACGCCAGCCAAGCGACCGGGTTATTCGATCGAGATGTTCTGTCCGCTCCGATAGCTCTGCTGACAATAGTCGGTTCTCCCGCAGCGTTCCCCTCCGCTCATCTTGCAACCCGGCAATAGTTTCATCTCGCACGCGAATGAGCTTTTCAGCATCTTCGAGCCGCGCGCGGAGCGTTTCATTCACCGCGGCGGCCCGCCGAATCTCGCTGTCTAACGCACTCATGTCGTCAGCCCTAGAGGAAACGTCACGAGGCGCGCGCGCTTCTCCGGCGGATCTTTGGTCCAACTCTTCCGTCAACCGAGACTCATACAGAAAGTGCGCGTTGTTCATCCACTCGGTGATTGCAGCCCGCGCGGAATCAGGTTCGTTCGGGTCAAAACCAACGCCCGAACTGCAATCGTCCAGTTCTCTTCGGATCGGCTCATACGACTCGTCACGCAGCAGGAAGCCGAAAGGATGACCAAGCCGCGCGAATAACTCCTGATCGCTTCTCACCCTCGTCCGCTGCACGTCGCGTCGCTTTGCAATGAGAGAATCAAGAGAAGATTGAAACTCCCTTATCGCTGCCGCCAGCGACTTCCGCGCGGCCGGCACCCATCGGCTGCGCTCGAGCAAGAAATAGAACAGAAAGGGCAGGAACTCGCGGAGATTCTCGGCTTCGAGGTTCTTGAACACCGACGCGAGCGCGTGCTTTTGACTCAGGGCTTGTATGTACTCGCCCGGCAGCTTGCCCGAAGTCGCTCCTCCTCGGTGGTACACGACCGACTCCGGCGACAAAACGCATTTGTAGCCTCGAAGCGAGAGCCGCCAGCCCAAATCAACGTCCTCGTGATACAGGAAGAAGTCGGGATCGAATCCCCCGACTTCCTGGAACACGAGACGCTCGAAGATTGCCGCGCCCCCCGAAACAAACAGCGTCGGTCGATGCGCGGTCGATGCCGATTCGGCCGGCGCGTGAACGTTCGAGCGCGAATACGCGAGACAGAACGCATCGTCCGGTCTGCCGCTGAAATCAACCCCGGTTCCGTCCCAGTTCATGACCTTGGAGCCGGCACACGCCGAGCCATTCCCGGAGCGCGCTGTCTCGACGAGAACCCGCAGCCAGTCCTTGTCGGCGCGCATGTCATTATTAAGGAAGGCAACGTAATCGCCCTTCGCGTTTGCGGCGCCCAGATTAGCGGCCTTCGAGAAGCCGAGATTGACTTCACTCCGGATGAGACGGACCGCTGGGAACCTTGACTCGACGAGCTCCGCCGAGCCGTCGGTCGAGCCATTGTCGACGACGATTGTCTCCAACTGGTCCTTCGGGAATTCGAGCTCCAACAGCGACGATAAGCAAGCCTCAAGGTGCTCTCGTCCGTTGTAGTTCAGGATGACGACGGAGACTGTGTTCGCCTGTTGCTTCATCCTTTGTTGTGCCGGCCGTGTCTTCAGTGCCCGTTGGACTGCGCCAAAGTGAGACGCATTATACTGAAAGGCGCGTGGATCTCGCTATAGGAGGAACGCCTTCTGTTGAAAGGGATCACAGGATCAGGAACGCCGGGTCATTGTCTTGAAGCGCTCAATCACGAACGCGGCGCGCGTGGGCCACGAATTCTCGCGCGCCACTCTCCGCAGCCGCTCCTGAAACTGCTCGTCCCGGCCCAGACCGAGGGCAGCATCGAGCGCGCATGAGAACTCATCCGCGTTTCGTGCAATGAGGACCTCTTCGTACGCCTCGCACTCGGGCAGAGGGGTTGAGACTACGGGCTTGGCGCCGGCGAAGTACTCGTAGAGCTTGAGCGGGGAGGTCGCAATCGTAATCTCATTAATGACGAAGGGGACCATCGCGACGTCGAATAACTGTAGGTACGCGGGAAGTGACTCGTATGTACGCGGGCCGATCCACCGAACGTTGGGACGCCTCAGCAACGGCCGGCTGCGCCGATGCACGGAAAGATCGAGCGCCGGGCCGATCAACAGAAAGTTCCAGTCAGGCCGGAGTCGCGCCACCTTCTCCATCAATTCGTAATCGACCCACTCGGCCAGAGCGCCATAGAAACCGGCGACAGGCTTTCCGTCTCCGAGCAACGAGGAAATGTCGGGATCATCGGGCAGGGACATCGAGGCGCCGGCAAAGTGAGTCTCGTCGACGCCGTTCGGGAGGTACAGCGCATCAGGCCGGAGAGCAATCGCTTGTTCGTGCAGCCGCCGGGCCACGCTCAATACCAGATTCGCTTCCCGGAGCGCTCTTGTGTGATTAGTCTCCAGGAACCGGCGTTCATAGGGAAACACGCTAAGCTCGTCGATCCAGTCATAGACCGTGGGCGTTGACGCGGGATACGAGTCTCGTCGGTCGAAATTGAAGGTGCAGGCCCAGAGGATCGGATCAGGAATCTCGCGCAAGAGCGCGTCTTCTCCGCGAAAGAGGAAGAGGTTGGTTTCGATCTCCTTGAACCCGCTCACGTCGTCGTAGCTGTTGCTGCTGTCGAAGATCGACACAAAGCCTCGCCGGGCGAACTCACGCGCGAGATGGTGAACGCGTTGAACATTGACTATCTCCCATCCAATCGAGGGCAAGAAAACCACCGCGCCGTTTGCGGCTTCGACCCGGCGGATCACGTCGGCCAGTTGCTCGCCGGCTGAGTGTCGCGCGCGGCGATCCAGCCGGCGAACAAGAGCCTGTGCGGCGCGGAGCGTCGTGGACGGCTGTTTAGTTCCCCGCGGCTTCGCGTGACCGGGACCGATGTGGAAGAGGTCGTAAAAAGGCAGCAGGTAGCGGGATTTCAGTTGGCCATAGCGCGCGAGCAGCCTCCAGACCAACGAGCCAAGTCTCTGGCCGATCCGCGGCTTGTTGATTACCATCACGCGTCTTTCTGCCTGACTGACGGACGGTCTACGTTGCGGCTGTGACGACCGCGAGTCCTCGTAGTAACGAGTTCATTCGTTCCACGTTGGCCGGAATGATCCTTCGTAGTAACGAATTCATTCGTTCCACGTTGGCGAGACGCGTAGTTTCTCAACGATCAGAACGAATGAATTCGTTACTACTAAGGAGCGTCTCGCGATTCCGACTGCTTCCAGGGAAATCCATTCTGCCTTAAGGCTCGCATTGCCTCAAGCGTGACGTGGTGGGCGTAATAGTCTGAGCGAGGTATCGCGCGCCTTGGTGGTCGGGCGCGAAGATCTGACGGGCGGCCCGCGGGTACTGTCCTAATGGTTAGGACACTGCCCGGCCGCGGGCGACGAGGGAGGGGGCGGTCTTGCGGGCAACAATCACATGATCCTGTGCGGACCGCTGTCAGGCTGATTGCCCGAGAGCAAGGGCATCGCTTTCCGTCTCGTCTTGTCGGCGTACATGGCGCAGTCGGCCACATGGAACAAGTCGTCTCTCTCCTCTCCATCCACACCGAAGACTGACCACCCGACGCTCACGCCTACGGAGAGGTCTGGGTCGGCGAGCCCAAAGTCGTGCTCATCGACTGACGCCTGAACCCGCTCGACCAGGCTCCCGACTTCACCCGGGCTGACCCGAATTACCGCAACGAACTCGTCTCCGCCGTAGCGGCAGAGAAAGTCGTCCGAGCGAACCAGCTTCGACAACGCACATGCCATATGCCGGAGCACATCGTCGCCGGCCTGGTGTCCAAGGTGATCGTTGATCTGCTTGAACCCGTCGAGGTCCATCACGAGAACGGCGAAAGACTCGCCGAAGCGCCGCGCCCGGTCGGCCGCCTTCTCGAAGTGCCGCACGAAGCCGCGCGCGTTCGGCAAGCCCGTCAACTGGTCTCGCAGCGATCTTAGCTCGGCTCGCTCGTGATCCAGCGCATTCGCAATCGCATCGACCGACATGTTGCTCAGCGCTTCGGTCAGCCGGATGTGCTCGGCGTCGTAGGCGGGCAGCTCGGCCGAGTAGAGCGCAAGTGCGCCAAGCGCTTCGTCGCCTTTCATCAGCGGAACCACCGCCGCTGTCAGGTACTCCTCGTCGAACTCAAGCCCCAGCTCAACGAAGTCTCGCCTCGGATCGCAGTTGTACATCGGCAGGCGCGCCGCCGCCACCCACCCGGCGATTCCGGCGCCGGAAGCCATCCGCCGTCCAGTGAACTGGTCGGCGTTGCACCCCTTCGCGATCGCCGCTTCCAATTCGATCGAGTCGTCCTGTTGCAGGTAGAGCACACAGCTCGTGTAACCGACCATGTCATCGAGCTTGGAGCAGAGCGCTGCAAACGTGTCGCCGATGTCCAGGCTGGTCCCGAGCATCTGCGCCATCTGATAAAGCGTCATGCCTTCGTAGTGCGCCCGGCGTATCTTATCGAAGGCGAGGCGGCCCGAATCGAGCGTTTTCACCTGCGCGCCGGGGTTACCGTCAGGCGCGGTCACGCACGCGTCAAGCATGTTGATCTCAGAATCGAATTCGGACAGGTGTTGAAGGAAGATGCTGACAACGGCCGGGTCAAAGAGCGTGCCGCTGCCTTCACTGAGCAACTCGATCGCCCGTTCGCGGGCATGTGCGCGGTGCGGTCCGTGGTCCTCGCACGCCGAGACGAACACATCGGCGACCGCGATTATCCGCGCCGCCAGCGGGATCTGCTCGCCGCTCAGCCCGTCAGGATAGCCCAGGCCGTCCCATCGTTCGTGGTGGTGCCGCACGAGGGGGACGATCGGGTAGGGGAACTCGACCTGTTCGAGCATCTCGGCCCCGACTATCGTATGCGCCTTGAACTTCTCGAACTCGGCAACACTGAGAGGGGAGGGCTTGTTGAGAATGTGGTCGGGCACCGCCAGCTTGCCGATGTCATAGAGCAGCGAGCCGGCCTTCAGCGCCGCCATCTCGGGCGTCGATAGCTTGAACAACCGGCCGAGCGCCATCGCGTAGACCTGAACTCGCTGGACACGGCCATGGCTCACCTCATCCTTCGCGTCTATGGCAGTTGCCATCGCCTTGATGGTATTGAGGTACATCTCGGCCACGTGCTCGGCGTGGCGAATCGAATTGGCCACCTTCTCGGTGTAGTGGCGATAAGTCTGGTAGGTGACCGCTACTATGGGCACGGCGACGATAATGCCGTAGATAGAGACGACCGCCGCCAGCTTGACCGCCAGGCACGCCGCCGCCGCTTCCGCGAGATTCGCGACCCAGGCCCACGAGAACGCGTCACGCCAGATTTCTATTACGTTGCGCCCCCGCCTCAGCGCCTCGACCCCCGTCACCATCATTGAGTTCAAGATGTAGTGAACGACGGCGAGAAACCCGCCAACTGCGAGCAGCCCGCCGGCGCTGGTCACCGCGGGGCCGAGGTCGCCGAAAGCGAGGACGGCTAGGCTGCCGGATAAGAAAACCGACAGGCTCATGAGTCCGACGTTGAAGGGAACGACTCTCCGTTTGTTCGAGTAGTGGAGCGAGCAGACAAAAGCGTCGACGCCGGCCAGCACGACTGCCGCCGGTATGCCGTATAGCATCAACGCGATGAAGATGAACGTATTCGACAACGTGACCGTGCTCGAGATCCGGGGGATCTTCAGGTCCGTTCGCGAAACAACGGCGATCGCCACAACGCTCAACAGGAGCCATTCCATCTCGATTGGGCTGGTCGCGACGCTGTAAGCGGCGCCGGCGAATACAGTCAGTCCGGCCGCCGATACGGCGCCGATGAAGAGGGTTGAAAGCCGGTTATCCTGTTTTTTGGTTTCGTTGTTCATCGCAGCGCTCCGACGCGTCACTGCTGCCTCTTCGGATAATAGGAACTCGTGGTCGAGATGAAGCGAAGCCCGATGATGGGCGCATTATCGTTGCTCGCGAGTAAGCCGATGTTGCCGGTGGCCGGGTCCGAAGACATCGACGCCGGATCGACGACAGCGCTCGCCCAGATAGCTGCCGAGCCGGCCGAAAAGACGAGCCTCCCGTCGACGCCGCCCGTCGACCCGCGCAGGCCGTCGGCGTAGAAGCTGTCCGCGCGAACTGCGGTTGTCACCGGCTGCTGCGCGGTGACAAGTTGATTGCCCAACCGCTTCAGACAGTAAGTCTCGGCGTAGCTGTTGGTCAGCAGGAACCCGCTCGGCCATACGCTCCCGTTCGCGAGGAGGAACCCGTCCGAGAGCAGAAACCCGTCGCTGAGCAGGAACCCGTCGCTCAGCAGAAAACCGTCCGACAACAAAAACCCGTCGCTCAAGAGGAACCCGTCCGATAGCAGGAAGCCGCTGTTGAATACCGCGTACTCGATGAAGTTGCCGTATTGATCGACGAGGTTCAGCTTGAGGTCCTGGCTGAGGCCGCTCAGCGACACTCCGGGTTTGAGCAACCGCTGCCCCGCAACAAGCGTGTTCGCATCCGCTCGGACGTTCTGCGCAAGCCGAACAGCCGAGTAGGTGTTCGCAAGCCCCGCACCCTCGGTGAGCAATCGCTCGACGGCGGGCTTCGTCGAGAGCGACGGAAGCTGCTGCGCCGTGACTCGCAGAATCGCCTTCACCATCTTTGGCGTGAGGCTCGGATTGGCCTGGAGCATCAGTGCCACGGTTCCCGTCACTGCCGGCGCCGCGAACGACGTGCCGGTGAGCTGGCAGTACATCTTCGGAATCGCGTTGTTCGACGTCCTCGGCACTGTCGAGTTCGGCAACAACTCGTCGATCAACGTTGCGTGGCTCCTGGATGCCGTCGAGATGATCTTCGTTCCCGGCGCGACCAGGTCGGGCTTGACCACGCCGTCGACCAACGTCGGACCTCGCGAGCTGTAGGAGGCCACCTGTACGTCGGTCCTGCGCAGCGGGTCCGGTGCAGTGTCGAGCGCGGGCGGGGTCGTCTGGTCCGGCCACGTCAGGATCGATTGATTCGGGTCTTTCGTAGCGCCGACGGTGATGACCTTCGGATCGTTCCCCGGGCTGACGATTCCGCCGTAGACAGTTTGATAAACGGGATTCCCCGACGCGTCGTAACCGGTGACCACGTCGTTGTGACCATAGTTTCCAGCCGAGCAGACGACGACGATGCCGCTCGCGACGCAGCGCTCAGCGGCCTGGCAGAGCGGGTCCGTCCTGAAGCTCTGCAAGACCGGGGCGCCGGCGCTCAGGTTGATGACTCTGATGTTGAACCGCGATTTGTTGGCGATGCAGTAATCCAGAGCTCGGATCACCGAGCTGAGTCTGCCTGCGCCGTCGGAATCGATTGCCTTGATCGCGATGATGTTCGCCGCCGGAGCGATTCCCACAAAGTCGCCATAATTGCCTGGGTACCACTCGACTCCGCGATTGTCCCGCTGTTGTGATCCCCATCCGTTGCCGGCCGCAATGCCCGCGACCGCTGATCCGTGGCCGTAGTCGTCGTAAGCGTTTCGCTCGTCCGCGACGAAATCCTTGAACTCTATTATGCGCGAGTCTTTTTGCTCGGCATCTCTGAAGTCTTTATTGCCCGGGCTGATTCCCGAATCGATGATGGCGATGCCGACTCCGCGCCCATCCGCTCCGGGATAGGTGAAACCGTAGCTGCTTGGGGCGGGCCGAAGGAGCTTGTCCGACCCGACCAGTTTGGAAGCAGCGTCGAGCGCGCTCGTGACTCGCCTATCCGGGGTGACGTATGCGACGTCATCCTCCCAAACCAGTTCTTCGACGCGAGACAGCGGCATCTCGACCAGTACGGCGTCGATGCTGGTGAACTCGTGTTTGACGCTGCCCCCGAGCCGGACGGTCGCGTCTATGTGCGCGCGTGACGAGGGGTCGGAAGCCTGGACGATGACGGATTCGGTTCTGTTGTCGCCGCGGTTGAAGTCGATCATGGCTCGCAGGTCGGGCGGGAGCTTTCGAGACATGGGGTCAAGATCGCGCTGGTCATCGCCGTTTATGATGCCGTGCCGGCGGGACTGCGCGGTGGCTTCAACGCCGCGCCCGCCTGGGAGACTCGCAAGAGGCAGGGCCAGCAGAAGGGCTGCCATCAGGAGTCTCGCTGTAATTCTTTTGCTTCTCATGCCCATACCCCTCTCGCGTTCTTGCGGCCCTGCGGCAACACTATCCCTGCGCCTGTCGGCGGCTGGCGCCGACAGGATCGAGGAGGTACAGCAGCCTCTCGTGGGTGACGCGGGTCGCCATGGGAATCTCGGCCGGATCCAGGTCGGGAAAGGTGGCGCGGATTCCCCGGGCACGCGTGACCACTCCG
>Ga0209640_10001765_pt1 | contig 18612 bp, 20 predicted proteins | sample RifCSP10_1_FD_184018 | JGI IMG/M metagenome (GOLD analysis project Ga0209640, IMG submission 184018) | Soil microbial communities from Rifle, Colorado - Rifle CSP2_sed 10_1 (SPAdes) (version 2) | ecosystem: Environmental > Terrestrial > Deep subsurface > Rock core/Sediment | place: Rifle... | reverse complement strand
CGGTAGCGGCGGTGCCCAGGGTGAATGCATTGTGGCGGTTGGCGGTCGGCCCGCCCATGATGTAATGCGCCGCCGCGCTGCCCTTGCGCAGCACCACCAGCATCATCGGCACGTCGGTCTGCTGGATCGAGTAAATCAGCGACTGTCCCAGGCCGAGCAGCTCGGCTTTCTCGGCGAGGTCGCCGACGTCGATGCCGGTGGTGTCCTGGAACCAGATCACCGGCACGCGGTCGCGGCCGCAGTGGGTCACGAACTCGTTCATCTTGACCAGGCCCTGGCGGTAGAGCTTGCCGCCGATGCCGGGATAGTCCGCGTACTCGGGATAGCCCTTGGGCAGCAGCCCCTGCCGGTTGCCGATGACGCCGAGCAGCATGCCGTCGACCTTCACCAGTCCCGTGTAGACCTCGGGCCCGTATCCGGGCCGGAACTCCATGTGCTCGCTGCCGTCGACCAGGCGCGCGAGAATCTCGTCGAAGGAGTAGGTCTCTTTCTGATTGAAAGGCAGCAGGTGGTACAGGTCATCGGCGGGTAACCGGGGATCCGCGGGCTGCGCCACGCGGAAGAACATCGGGTCGTAGGCCGGGATCGCGCGCATGTACTCCTTGATGCCGTCGAGCACGCCCTTTTCCTCGTCGTACACGCGCGCGAAGAAGCCGGTCTCGCCGTAATGCGTTTCCGCGCGGCCGGGCGGCCGTTCCTTGAAGTCGCGGGTCCTCGCGATCAGCTCTTCGAGCCCCGCCGCGTCGAAGCCGCCGCGCGGCGCCATGCCCGAGACGATGCCCACGCCCCCGACGGCGATGTTGGCGTCCTTGTGGGCGAGCAGGATGGTCGGGCTGATGCCCTGGTAGCCGCCGCCCGCGGGGTTGGTGCCGAAAATCCCGGCGAGCACCGGGATGCCGGCCTGTTCCAGCTCTGCGTGGCGGAAGAAGCAGGTGCCGCCGCCGCGGCGATCGGCGTAGAACTTCTCCTGCTCGGGCAGCTGCACGCCGCTGCAGTGCACCAGCCAGACCAGGGGAATGTTCAGCCGCCTGGAAATATTGGTGACCCGCAGCATGTTCTCGGACTGGCCGGGAACCCATGCGCCGGCGAGCCACTTGTTGTCGAAGCCGATCACCACCGCCCAGCGGCCGCCGATCCTGCCCAGGCCGTCGACTACGTTGGTCGTGCCCTCCGCGTTGTCCGCAGGGTTGTAGAGGCTGTGCAGCGGATGCCAGGTGCCCGGATCGACCAGATACTCCAGGCGCTGCCATACGGTGAGCGAGCCGCGTTTGTTGATCTCAGCGGCGGGAAGGCCGACGTTCTCTACCGCCTTGCGCGCGGCGGCGATCTCGGCCTCGACCGCGGCGAGCTTTGCGCGGCTCTCCTGCGAACGCGCGATGCGGTTTTCCTTCAGCGCCTTGCCGAAATCCGCCATCTTCTCGAAATACGGTCTCATCGCGGTTACCCGCCGTTTCTATTCCCTGTTTGGCGTGGCGCCGCAGGCCATGCCCGAGATGATGATCTTCTGGATGTTGGAGGTGCCTTCGACGATCTGCAGCGACTTGGCGTCGCGGTAGAAGCGCTCGGCCGGAAACTCGGTCGAAAAACCGTACGAGCCGAAGATCTTGATGCATTCGTTGGCCGCATGCACCGCGGCCTCGGAGGCGGCGAGCTTGGCGACCGAAGTCTCGTACTGGTTCGGCTTGCCCTGGTCCTTGAGCCAGGCCGCCCGGTAGACGAGCATCTGCGCGGCCTGATGCTCGACCACCATCTCGGCGATCTGCGCCTGGATCATCTGGTGCTGCGCGATCGGCTTGCCGAACTGGGTGCGCTCGTTGGCATAGTTGATCGCCAGATCGAGCGCCCCGCCCGCCACCCCGAGCGCGCCCGCGGCGCAGCCCAGGCGCGTCTGGTTGAGCTGCCACATGCAGATGCGAAAGCCATCGCCCGGTTTGCCGAGCACGTTCTCCTTGGGCACCTGCATGCCCTGGAAGACGAACTCCCCGGTCGGCGCGCAATGCAGCCCGAGCTTGGTCTCGATGGCGCGCGCGCTGCAGCCCTTCATCTTCTTCGGCTCGATGATGAAGGCGGTGATGCCCTTGTTGCCCTGCGCCCTGTCGGTATAGGCGTACAGCAGCCCGGCGTCGCCGACCTGGGCCTGCGAGATCCACATCTTGTTGCCGTGCACTTCCCAGTGGTCGCCCTTGTCGAGCGCATGGGTCTTCATGCTGGCGACATCGGAGCCGGTGTTGGGCTCGGTCATGGCGAAAAAGCCGAGCTGCGTGCCGGCCACCCAGCCGGGGACGTACTTTTTTCTCTGCGCGGCGCTGCCGAACTTCGCCACGGTCAGCGCCGGGCCGAGGTTCTGCATGTTGAACGGCAGGCGCCAGGACGCCGACACCCGGGAGATCTGCTCGGCCATCAGCGCCGACTCCATGAATCCCATGCCGCTGCCCCCCAGCTCCTCGGGCAGCGCGCAGGAAAAGAACCCCAGGCCGCCCATCCTGGCGACGCGGTCGGCGCGGAATTCGTGCTTGCGCTCCTCTTCCTCGAGCGTCGGCGCGATCTGTTCCGCGGCAAAGCGCCGCGCGGTGTCCTGGATCAGCCGCTGCTCCTCGGTCAGTTCGAAATTCATGTCATTCGATCACGAGCAGGACCGCATCCTCCTCGACCTTGTCGCCCTTCTTCACGCGGATCTCCTTCACCGTGCCGGCGCGCGGCGCGCACACCGCGTTCTCCATTTTCAGCGCCTCGATGACGACCAGATCATCGTCCTCCTCGACCTTCGCGCCGACCTCCACGAGGACGGACCAGATATTTCCCGCCAGTGGTGCCCGCACCTCTTCCGCCATGTTGTTCCCTTTCCTGCGCTCAGACTGCCGGTTATCGTGTCCGCGCGCGTGCGCGCGGCCCTTGACCTACCTCAAACGCATGCGCTACGGTCGGCGCGGAACCCGATGGATACTTCCCGCACGGCCGTTGAAAGTCATTATTGTCGAGCCTTGGGAAGCTGGGCAATGCCATTTCAGAATTGATTGAGAATGATGGTCCGACTCCTGCCGGCAATTGCGGCGGCCTGCCAGGTGTTTCTCGCGGCACCCGCAGGGGCGCAGCAGGACGGGCCGCCGAACGCGATCCTGCTGGTCGCCAAGCCGGGCCTGCTCGACCGGAATTTCCGCCAGACCGTGGTGCTGGTCACGCAGGCGCCCGACTTCAGCACGCTGGGCGTGATCCTCAACCGTCCCACCGACGGCAAGCACGAGAAGACCGGCGAGCCGATCTATGCCGGCGGCCCGGTGTTGCCCCTGACTCTGGTGGCGCTGTTTCGCAGCGAAAACCTGCCCGGCGCGGCCGCGTTTCCGCTGCTGAAGGACGCCTACCTCAGCATGCATCCGGAGAATATCGACCCGCTGCTCGCGAGTCCCGGGAAAGGCTATCGCCTCTACGCCGGCTTCTCCGCCTGGGCGCCGCGGCAGCTGGAGAGCGAGATGGAGCGCGATGGCTGGTACATGCTGCCGGCGACCGAGGAATTGATATTCAGGAAGAATACCGACGGCATGTGGCGCGAGCTGCTGGAGAAAGCGCAAAGAGGAAAAACGCCGCATGTACGGCGCTGGGAGCCCGGGTATACTTTTAGGTATGAAGCAGGCGCTGCGCACGCTTTTCGCCTTCTCGCTGCTCATGCCGGGGAGCGCGGCCACCGCCCTGGCGCAGGAAGACGCCCTGCTGCTGGTGGCGCACCCGGCGTTTCGTGATCTCGAGTACCGCCAGACCGTCCTGATCGCCGCGCCGGCCCCGAACGGCGGGCATGTCGGCGTGATCCTCAACCGCCCGACGCGGCGCTCGCTCGGCAGCCTGTTCCCGGAACACGAACCGTCCAAGAAGGTGGTGGAGCCGGTGTACTACGGCGGGCCGTTCTCGCGCGGCGCGCTGGTCGCCCTGGTCAAGTCCGACCACACGCCGGGCCAGGGCTCGGTGCTGCTGATGAAGAACCTGTACCTCGCCTTCCGCGCCAACATCATCGACCACGTCATCGAGTCCACGCCGAACGAGGCGCGCTATTTCGTCGGCTACGTCGGCTGGCGCGCGGGCGAGTTGAAGAGCGAAATCGACCGCCGCATGTGGTCGGTCACCAGCGTGGATTTGGAGACGATTTTCCGCAAGGACACCGACGGCCTGTGGGAGGAATTGCAGCAGGCCAGCCGGCGCATCCGCGCCGATGTGGTGCCGATTCCTGCGGGCTACGCCGCCTTCGCCGCCGACTTCGCCTTCTCGAACGTCATCCGGCCGCCCCGGTAGTCCACGCGGATCGCGTCCTTGGGGGCGAAGCGCCCTTCCAGGATCGACTTCGCCAGCGGGTTCTCGATCTCCGACTGGATGGCGCGCTTCAGCGGACGCGCACCGTACACCGGGTCGAAGCCGGATTTCGCCAGCTCGGCGAGCGCCGCGTCCGAGATCTCCAGGCCGTAATCCATCCGCGCGAGACGCGCCTTCAGCACGTTTAGCTGGATGCGGGCGATGGAGCGGATGTGGTCCTCGCCCAGGCCGTGGAACACCACCACCTCGTCGATCCGGTTGACGAACTCGGGCCTGAAATGGGTCTTCACCTCGCCCATCACCGCGAGCTTGATCACCTGATAGTCGCTGCCGGACATGCTCTGGATCATGTGCGAGCCGAGATTGGAAGTCATGACGATCACCGTGTTCTTGAAGTCCACGGTGCGGCCCTGGCCGTCGGTCAGGCGCCCGTCGTCGAGCACCTGGAGCAGCGAGTTGAAGACATCCGGGTGCGCCTTCTCGATTTCGTCGAACAGGATCACCGAGTAGGGCTTCCTGCGCACCTGCTCGGTGAGCTGGCCGCCCTCGTCGTAGCCGACGTAGCCCGGCGGCGCGCCGATCAGGCGCGACACGGAGTGCTTCTCCATGTACTCGGACATGTCGACGCGCACCAGGTGCTCCTCGGAGTCGAACAGGAAGAACGCGAGCGCCTTGCACAGCTCGGTCTTGCCGACCCCCGTGGGTCCCAGGAACAGGAAGCTGCCGTAGGGCCGGTTCGGATCGGATAGGCCCGAGCGCGAGCGCCGGATCGCGTCGGAGACGAGGCGCACCGCCTCGTCCTGGCCGACGACGCGCTCGTGCAGCCTGTCTTCCATCTTGATCAGCTTCTCGCGCTCGCCCTGCATCATTTTCGACACCGGGATGCCGGTCATGCGTGACACCACTTCGGCGATCTCCTCCGCGCCGACCTGGGTGCGCACCAGCTTCGCCTTGAGCGGCTTGTCCTGATTTTTCAGCTGGGCCTCGAGGGCGGGGATCTTGCCGTACTGGATCTCGGACATTTTCTGCCAGTCGCCCTTGCGCTTGGCCTCCTCCATCTGCAGGCGCAGCCTTTCCAGCTCTTCCTTCACGTGCTGGCTGCCGGCCACCTGCGCCTTCTCGGCTTTCCAGATTTCCTCGAAGTCGGAGTAATCCTTCTCGAGCTGCTTTATTTCCTTTTCCAGCAGCGCAAATCTCTTCAGGGACGATTCGTCCCTCTCCTTGCGCACCGCCTCGCGCTCGATTCGCAGCTGGATCATGCGCCGGTCGAGCTTGTCCATGGCCTCGGGCTTGGAGTCGATCTCGATCTTGATGCGCGAGGCCGCCTCGTCGATCAGGTCGATCGCCTTGTCCGGAAGGAAGCGGTCGGTGACGTAGCGGTGCGAGAGCTCGGCCGCGGCGACGATCGCCGGGTCGGTGATCTCGACGCCGTGGTGGACTTCGTAGCGTTCCTGCAGCCCCCGCAGGATGGCGATGGTCGCTTCGACACTCGGCTCGCCGACCAGCACTTTCTGGAAGCGGCGCTCGAGCGCCGCGTCCTTCTCGAGGTACTTGCGGTACTCGTTCAGCGTGGTGGCGCCGATGCAGTGCAGCTCGCCGCGCGCGAGCGCCGGCTTGAGCATGTTGCCGGCATCGATCGCGCCCTCGGCCTTGCCCGCGCCGACCATGGTGTGCAGCTCGTCGATGAAGATGATGGTGCTGCCTTCGTCCTTCGCCAGTTCCTTCAGCACCGACTTCAGCCGCTCCTCGAACTCGCCGCGATACTTGGCGCCGGCGAGCAGCGACGCCATATCGAGCACCAGCAGGCGCTTGCCCTTCAGGCTCTCGGGGACTTCCTCGTTGATGATGCGCTGGGCGAGGCCCTCGACGATGGCGGTCTTGCCCACGCCGGGCTCGCCGATCAGCACCGGGTTGTTCTTGGTCCTGCGCTGCAGGATCTGGATGCAGCGGCGGATCTCGTCGTCGCGGCCGATCACCGGGTCGAGCTTGCCGCGGCGCGCGCGATCGGTGAGGTCGAGCGTGTACTTGGCAAGGGCCTGCCTTTGCGATTCATCCGCCTGGCCGCTCACGGCTTCCCCTCCGCGGATTTCCTCGATGGCTTTTTCCAGGTTTTTCCTGGTCACGCCGGAATCCTTCAATAGCGCTGCCGCAGCCAGCAGGAACATCTCGGAGGAGATGTACCGGTCGCCGCGCTTCTGCGCTTCCTTGTCGGCGACGTTGAGGAGCTGGGTCAGCTCGCGCGAGAGGTGCACCTCGCCCGGCGTGCCCTCCACCTTCGGCAGGCGCGCGGTGGCATCGGCTAGACTCTTGCGCAGGAGATTCGGGTTGCCGCCGGCCTTGCTGACGAGGGACGCGACGCTGCCGCCCTCCTGGTTGAGGAGCGCGAGCAGCAGGTGCTGCGGCTCGATGTACTGGTGGTCCTGGCCCAGCGCGGCGCTTTGCGCCTCGGCCAGCGCCTCCTGCAGCTTGGTGGTGAATTTCTCGAATCGCATGGGGCTGGATTTTAAATGGGGGCTTCCCCGCTGGTTTCAAGCAACAAATGGCTGTATGCGCTGATCGCCGCCTGGATCTTCCTGGGCCTGTTCGGGCACGACCCCTGGAAGCCCGACGAGGCCTACACCTTCGGCCTCGTTTTCCACATCCTGCAAACCGGGGACTGGGTCGTCCCGACGCTCGCCGGCGAGCCGTTCATGGAGAAGCCGCCGCTGTTTTTCATCACCGCGGCGGCGTTCGCCAAGCTCTTCGGCTGGGCTCTCCCGCTGCACGACGCCGCGCGGCTGGCCTCGGGGTTCTACGTCGGCCTGACCCTGCTTTTTACGGCGCTCACCGCGCGCCATTTGTACGGCGAAAAGGCGGCTTTGCCCGCGGCGCTGCTCCTCGTCGCCAGCCTGGGCTACGTGATTCACGCCCACCTGTTGATCACCGATAACGCCCTCGTCGCCGGCATGGCCATGGGCCTCTACGGTTTTGCAATTTCACAAACAAGGTCTTTCTTGGGTGGACTCCTTGCAGGAACCGGCGCGGGGATTGCTTTCCTTTCAAAAGGATTGCTCGGTCCAGGGCTGCTCGGGCTCACCGCTATCGCTCTGCTCGCCTTTCCCGCGTGGAGAAGGTCGGTTTTTTTGAAAAGCGGGCTGTGGGCGGCGCTTGCCTTCGCCCCCTGGGCGCTCCTCTGGCCGTGGCTGCTGTGGCGCGAGTCACCGACGCTGTTCGACGAATGGTTCTGGGTGCAGAACCTGGGACGCTTCAGCGGCACGCACCGGATCGGCGGGGTGCCGGACCACTGGCACTACGTGAAGGCCCTGCCGTGGTTCGCGCTGCCCGCGTGGCCGATCGCCGCCTGGTCCCTCTATGCTTTCCGGAAGAAGATCCTCACCGCCGTGGAATGGCAATTGCCGCTGGTCGCCTTCCTGGTGATGTTCGCCGTGCTGAGTGCCTCCTCCCTCGCGCGGCAGATCTACGCGATGCCGATGCTGCTGCCGCTCTGCGTTCTTGCGGCCGGCGGCATCGACTCGCTGCCGTCGTGGATCAGGAGTCCGCTCGACAAGGCCGCGGCCTGGGGCGCCGCAATCCTCGCGCTCGCCATTTGGGGGCTGTGGTTCGCATTTCTTGCCGGCTACGCCGCCCGGCTGGGAGCGTCATACGTGGAGTTCGTGCCGCCGGTGGCGCCCTCGCTTCTGCTGGCGGCTATCGCCATCACCGCGGGATGGATCTATTTCGTCCGGATGAACGATGTCGCCGTGCGCTGGGCGGCCGGCATTACCCTGGTCTGGGGGCTGGCGATGACGCTCTGGCTCCCCTACCTCGACTACACCAAGTCCTACCGCGGCGTGATCGCCGACCTGCAGCGCAGCCTGCCCGCCGGCCCGGGCTGCATCACGGTACGCGAGCTCACCGAGCCGCAGCGGGCGGTATTTCATTATTTCGCCGGGATCCTCAAGTCGGCGGAAACGAAGGACTGCCCGCTCCTGCTCCTGTACACGAGCAGCAGGAAGCCGCCCGTGTTGGACCCGAAATGGCAACTGCTGTGGAATGGCGGCCGCCCAGGGGACGACCGGGAATACTTCTGGCTGTTTACTTCCAGCGCTCCGCGGCCTGGTCGTCCGTGACGCGCGCCTCGACCCAGCCCGCCGCTTCCTTTTTCCAGAACGGCGCGCGGGTCTTCAGGTAGTCCATGATGAACTCGCAGGCGGCGAAGGCGTCGCCGCGGTGCGCGCTCGCCACCGCGACCATGACGATCTGGTCGCCGGGCTGCAGCTCGCCAAAGCGGTGGATCACGGTGCAGTCCATGACCTGCCAGCGGGACAGCGCCTCGCGGGTGATTTTCTCGAGGGATTTTTCCGTCATGCCCGGATAGTGCTCGAGCGTCATGGCGACCTCGCGCACCACGCCGACAAAGCTTGCGATCGCGCCGATCTTGCTGTTTTTCGAGATGCTTTTTATTTCAGAACCGACATCGAAATCGTCTCGCTGCACCGCGATTTTCATGTCATCCCCCCGTCACGGGCGGAAAGAACGCCACTTCGTCGCCGGCCTTGATCGGGGCCCCGGGCTGCACCATGTCCTGGTTTACCGCAGCGCGCACCAGGAATTTTCCGGAAAAGATTTTTTCGTAGCCACCGCCGCGCGCGAGCAGAAATGTTCTCAGCTTCTCAACGGAATCGATTTCTTTAGGAAGTTCAACATCTTCCTGTGAGCGGCCCAACTGCTCGCGCAGCGTCGCGAAGAAAAGAACCTTCACCTTCACCGGTACAGCTCCGAGTAAGGGAGGAATCGAACCATGTCGCCCCGGCGGATGGCCCGGCCGGCCGGATTGTCCAGCAGGCCGTCGGCCCAGGCGGTCGAAGTGAGTACCGCCGAATCCTGCGTCGGGTAGAGGTCGAGCCCGCCCTGAAGGTTCCATTTTACGCGCAGGAATTCGCGCCGCGCATCGGGTTCCAGCCAGTCGAAGTCGGCGCGTGCCATGATGGCTCTGGGGCTGGTTTCAAGCAAACCTTGGGTTCTCAGGAGAAACGGGCGAACGAAAATCAGGAACGTGACAAAACTGGAAACAGGATTTCCCGGAAGACCGATGAAAAAGGAATCCTGCACTCTTCCGAACGCGAGGGGCCGTCCGGGCTTCATGGCGATCTTCCACATCAAAAGCCTGCCCTCCGCCTCCACCGCGGGCTTGACGAAATCCGCGTCCCCCACGGAAACACCGCCCGAAGTCACCACCACGTCGCACTCCCCGGCCGCCCGGCGCAGCACCTGGCGCGTCGCCTCGAGGCTGTCCGGAACGATGCCATAGTCGCGCAACTCGCAGCCGAACGCCTCCGCGAGGCCGCGCAGCGTGAAGCGGTTCGAGTTGTAGATACGCCCCGGCGCGAGCGGCTCTCCCGGCATGACCAGCTCGTCACCGGTGAAAAACAGCCCGAGTCTGACCTTCCGGTACACCGGCAGGATCTTGATGCCCACCGACGCCGCGAGGCCGGTGTCCTGCGGCAGCAGGCGCTTGCCTGTCGGCAGGATTTCACCGCCCTTCCTGATGTCGCTCGCGGCTCGGCGAATCCATTCGCCCGGCTTTGGGGTCTTCTTCAAGACTACGGATTCGCCTTGCACATCGCAGTGCTCTTGCATGATCACGGCATCCGCTCCTGGCGGAATCGGCGCACCGGTGAAGATTCGCGCCGCAGTGCCCGGCTCCAGGGGCCTGCCGACCGAGCCAGCGGGAATTTTCTGCTTTACCAGAAGAGGTTTCTTTTCCTGAAGATCTGAAATCCGAACCGCGTAGCCGTCCATCGCGCTGTTGTCCATCGGCGGCACGTCCATGGTGGAGCGCTGCGTCCGCGCTAGGATGCGTCCCGACGCCTCGAGCGCCGGGACCTCCTCGATCTCCCCGACCGGCTTCGCGGCGGCGAGCAGCTGCTCGAGCGCCTCGTCCACCGAGAGCAGGCCCGGGTTCATGCCAGTTTCAGGTGCACCAGGATGAACTGCGCGATGCTGCGGTCGTCGTCGAGCTCGAACAGCGGCAGTTTGGTCTCGACCTTGCGGTCGCTCGCCACGGCGACGATGTGCGCATCGTTGGGATGCAGCATTGCCTCGCCGGTCGCCGCGCGCCACACCTCCAGCTTCGGAATCGGTGCGTACTTGTAGCCTTCGACCAGCAGCAGGTCGCAGGATGAAAAGTGCATCAGCTGCTTCTCGAACGCCGGTTCGGCCGCGCCGCGCAGCTCGTGCATCAGCACCCAGCGGCGCGACGAGGTGACCAGGATCTCGGCCGCGCCAGCCTCGCGGTGCCTATAGGAATCCTTGCCGGGCTTGTCCACGTCGAAGGTGTGGTGCGCGTGCTTGATCAGCGAGACGCGCAGGCCGATCCCCGTGAAGCGGGGAATCAGCTTCTCGATGAGAGTGGTCTTGCCGCTGCCGGACCAGCCGGCGAAGCCAAACGTTTTCATGCGCCCGGAATCTACACCAGAACCATCTTCGCGCCGGCAAGTGCGAGCACCACGGCGAGCACCCGCCGCACCAGCGGATTGGCGAAGCGCCGGCTGCCGTACTCCGCGCCCACCCAGCCTCCGGCGAGCACCGCGACCGCGAGAATCCAGGTATAGCCGGGCAGCGACGCCGTTTTCGCGACGAAAGTCGCGGCCAGACCCGCGAACGAGTTCACCAGGATGAACGGTGCGGCGACCGCGGAGGTCTGCTTGGTCCCGGCCCAGCCCAGCATCAGCAGCAGAGGGCTGAGGAATATTCCGCCACCGACGCCCGTGAGCCCCGCCAGCAACCCCATGGCAGCGCCGATCAGCATGCACCAGAACACCGGCGGCTCGCGCACCGGCCGCATCTCATCGCCGCGCCGCCCGCTCCTCCAGAGCTGCCAGGCCGCATAGAGAAGCACGGCGCCGACCAGGACTTTGTACGCCTGTCCCGGCAGCGTGATCGCGCCGCCGACGTAGGCCAGCGGGACGGACACCGCGGCAAACGGCCAGAACAGCCTCCAATGGAAATGTCCGGCCCGCCAGAACTTCCAGGTCGCGATGCTCGACACGATGACATTGAGCAGCAGCGCGACCGGCCGCATTTCCTGCGGCGCGATTCCTGCGAGCGCCATGGCGGCGATATAGGCCGATGCGCCGCCGTGCCCGACGGCGGCATAGCCGAACGCCGCGACCAGCATTCCTGCGGCAAGCAGCGCAACGACGATTTCGTCCGCACCCAAGGTCCACGTTATATACCATTAAACATAGCGGCTATCGGTGCTTGCGGGGGTTCCTCCGCACCCGCAGGTGCCGATCGAAGCGCCGCAGATCCGCGGCGATGGCTGCCGACGCCTTGTCCTCCATGGCGCGAAACAGGACCACCAGGTGCTTGCCGAACGCGGTCACCCGCGCGCCCCCTCCGCTGGACCCGCCGACCGCCGTGGTGACGACAGGCTCGCGGTAGGCCGCATTTAGCGCCTCCACGAGCTGCCATGCCCGCCGATACGACATGCCCATCGCACGTGCCGCCGCCGAGATGGATCCGGTCTGCCCGATGCGTGCGATGAGTTCGGCCTTGCCCGGCCCCATGGCCGGGGCGCCCTTGGCGAGCACCCGCAATGTCAGGCCCCGATAGCGTCCCATTTCATTTTCTCGCGTTGGGAAAGAATAGTTGTTCGCCGCCGATCTTATAGCTGGCGATTGTGTTCTGGCCCTCAGCGGAGATCACCCAGTCGATGAACTTCTGTCCCATTTCCCGCTTGACCGCGGGATGCTTCGCCGGGTTGACGAGGATGATCCCGTACTGGTTGGAGAGACGCGCATCGCCCTCGAGCACGATGCCGAGCTCAGCGCGGTTCTTGAACGACAGCCAGGTGCCGCGATCGGCGAGGATGTAGGCGTTCATGCCGGCGGCGCTGTTCAGCGCCGGGCCCATCCCCTGCCCGGTATCGCGATACCAGGGCCCTTTCTCCTTGCCGATGTCGATCCCGGCTGCTTTCCAGATTTCAAGCTCGGCGAAATGCGTGCCGCTCTTGTCGCCGCGCGATACGAACGGCGCCCGCGCGTTCTTCACCTTGCGGAAGGCCTCGAGCGCGTCCTTGCCGCCGGAGACCTTCGCGGGATCGGATTTCGGCCCGATCAGCACGAAGTCGTTGTACATCACTTCGAAGCGCTTCACGCCGTAGCCGTCGGCGACGAATTTCTCCTCGAGCGGCCTGGCGTGCACGAACACCACGTCGGCATCGCCGCGCTTGCCCATGTCCAGCGACTGCCCGGTGCCGAGCGAGACCACGCGCACCTGGATCCCGGTCTTCTTCTCGAACACCGGCAGCAGGTGCTTGAACAGTCCGCTCTGCTCGGTCGACGTGGTCGAGGCAACAGTAATGAAACCGGCCATCGCGGCCGCCAGCGTCACGCCCATGGAATCTCTCCCTTGATGAAATCCGCTGCCTCGGTCGTGGCGGGTCTGGCAAAAAAATCCGCGACCGGAGCGCGTTCGGCCAGGCGGCCCTCGTGGAGGAACAGCACTTCGTCTCCCACGCGGCGCGTCTGGCCCAGGTTGTGCGTCGCCATGATGATCTTGGTCCCGGCGGCGTCGAAGGCCTTGATCACGGTCTCGATCTCGCGGGTGGCACCCGGATCGAGGCTGGCCGTGGGCTCGTCCAGGAACAGCACCTCGGGATGCAGCGCCCACGCCCTTGCGAGCGCGAGGCGCTGCTGCTCGCCGCCCGAGAGCACGCGCGCCGGCCGGTGCGCGAGATGCGGCAGCCCGACGCTCTCCAGCGCCTCGAAAGCGAGCGCCTCGCGCTCGGCGCGCGGCACGCGCGCGAGTTCCAATGCGTAGGTGATATTGGCGAGCGCCGAGCGGCGCAGCATCACCGGGCGTTGGAACACCATCGCCTGCTTGCGGCGCAGCCATTGCGGATTCGGATCGTTCCAGCGGATGGTGCCGGAGGACGGCGCAATGAGCCCGTGCATCAGGCGCATCAGCACGCTTTTTCCCGCGCCGTTCGCCCCCAGAATGATGGTGCTCGGGCCTGCTTCGATCGCGAGGCTGAGAGGCTCGATGATGGTGCGGCCCCCGGCGACGAACGACAGGTCCTCGAGAGCGAGCGGCAGGATCATCCAAACCTCCGCTGCGCGGCGTCCTTCACCCAGTAGGCGGCGGCGTTGATCAGGATCACCAGGGTGATCAGGACGATGCCGAGCGAGAGGGCGAGCGGCAGGTCGCCCTTGGAGGTCTCCAGCGCGATGGTGGTGGTCATCACGCGCGTCACGCCATCGATGTTTCCGCCCACGATCATCACCGCGCCGACCTCCGCGGAGGCACGCCCCAGCCCCGCGAGCACCGCGGTGAGCAGCGAGTAGCGGATGTCCCAGACCAGGGTAAGCGCGGCGCGCAGGCCAGCCGCGCCCAGCGAGCGAAGCTGCTCCTCATACTCGATCCACGCGTCTTCGACCGCCTGGCGGCAGAGCGCGGCGATGATCGGCAGGATCAACAGGGTCTGCGCGATGACCATCGCGGGCGGCGTGAACAGAAGTCCTAGGGTGCCGAGCGGGCCGGCGCGAGAGAGCAGCAGGTAGACCACCAGCCCGACCACCACCGGCGGCAAGCCCATGAGCGCATTGAGCAGCACCACGATCGCCTTGCGCCCCGGGAATCGCCCCACGGCGATCGCCGCGCCCAGCGGCAGCCCCAGCAGGGTCGCGAAAACCACCGCCGACAGGCTGACGCCGAGGCTGAGCAGGATGATGCCGACCAGGGTGGCGTCGCCCGAGGCGATGAGCCACGCCGCCCCCCGCAGAGCCTCCAGCATCGAACTCATTATGCGTTCCTGTGCATATATAGCGCAGTAGTGGCACTATATCTGGCGATCCCCCTCCGGATGAATAGGCATGAATATGCATACATTCTCGACTCCGGTGTTCGATGCCGGCTGGCTGGCCGGCGAAGGGCTGCCGCGCGACCACGGGCGCGATCTCGTCCGGCTGCTCGATGCGCTGCTGCGCTCGAGTTCCCTGCGCGATGCCGCGCGCGCCTGCGATCTCTCCTACCGGTATGCGTGGGGACTCATTGGGGAAGGCGCGCGCGCGCTGGGCGCGCCGCTGGTCGACATGGGCCGTGGCCGCGGCGCCCGGCTCACGCCGCTCGGCCGCAGGGTGCTGGAGGCCGACACGCGCATACGCGACGAACTCCAGCCGGTGTTCGAGCGGTTGCGGGGAGAGATGCGCGGCATTCTCGAGGGAACGCCTTCCACACGCCGCGCCCGGCTCGCTCTTCGCGCCAGCCACGATCTCGCCTTGAGCGAGCTCGCGCGCGAGTGCGCGCCGCGGCTCGAACTGGAAATTGACGTTCACGGCGCCGAAGACAGCCTGGCGGCACTGGCGCGCGAAGAATGCGAGCTGGCGGGATTTCACGTCGCCGACGCCCTGCCGCGCGCCGCCGCGGCCGCCGCGGCACTCGGCCAATGGCTGGATCCGCGCAAGCACCAGCTGGTGCACTTCGTCACGCGCGAGCAGGGGCTGATCGTGCGGCCCGGTGCTCGCATCCGAAGCGTCAACGATCTCGCGCGTCCGGGCGTGCGCTTCGCGGGGCGCCCGCCGCAGGCGGGCCGCAATGCGTCGAACGCGGATCTGCTGGTGGCGGAGGAAGTCGCGGCCGGCCGTGCCGATGCGGGATTCGGCCTGCGGGCTGCCGCGGCGCGACTGCGCCTCGATTTCGTGCATCTCGCGACAGAGCGCTATTTCCTTGCCGCTTCGCGCCGGACGCTGCGGGGCGCCGCGTACCAGATGATGCTGCAAACGCTGCGCAGCAAGGAATTCGCAAGCAGTGTGGCGCGCTTGCCGGGGTACGATCCGTCGCGCGCGGGGGAGCATGAATCCGTCGCCGCGGCGCTCTCCTGGATCCAGCGCGCTCGCTTGCCTGCGTCCGGACGTTGACTTACACTGCCCGAACTACCGGTCGGGATGCAGGCTCCCGGCAATCCAAGACGGCGGTCCGTCCAAGCTCTGCGGCACCTCTCAAGGAGAGAGCTATGGACGCTTGCATTACCCCCGCCGCCTTGCGGCAATCCCTCGCTTCAGCCAATCCTCCGATCGTCATCGACGTGCGGAAGGAATCGACCTATCTCGACGCTCCCGATCTCATCCGCGGCGCGCTAAGGCGCGATCCTGCCGGCGTAATTCAATGGAAATCGACCCTGCCCGCCGCCGCAAGCGTGGTGGTGTACTGCGTGCACGGCCGCGAAGTGAGCCAAAGCGTGGCGAAAGCGCTTGGCGCGAACTACCTCGAGGGCGGAATAGAGTCGTGGCGCGCCTCTGGCGGTGAAGTTGCGGCTAAACCCGTGAATTCCTCTTCCCGGTGGGTCACCCGCGAGCGGCCGAAGGTCGACCGCATCGCCTGCCCCTGGCTGATCCGGCGATTCGTCGATCCCGGCGCGGAATTTATCTACGTTCCGGCCGCCGATGTAATGAGAATTTCGAATGAAAAGGAAGCCGTGCCGTACGATATTCCCGACGTCGAGTTTTCGCACGTGGGCGAGAAATGCAGTTTCGATGCCTTCCTCGATTTCTTTCGCCTCAAGGACCCGGCGCTGTCCGAGTTGGCGCTGATCGTGCGCGGCGCGGACACCAATCACCTCGATCTCGCGCCGCAGGCGGCCGGACTCGCAGCGCTCTCGCTCGGGCTGTCGATCAATTTCCAGGACGATCACGTGATGCTCGAGCGCGGCATGGTGATGTACGACGCGCTGTACGCGTGGTGCAAGAAAGGCAAGGCCGAGGTCCATACTTGGAATCCCGACCTGTATCGGTAGGCTTTTCAGAGGCGTTGCGCGTCTGGCTGAAGATCGGCTGCCTCGGCTTCGGCGGACCGGCGGGCCAGATCGCGATGATGCATCGCATCCTGGTCGACGAGAAGAAATGGGTCGACGAGGCGCGATTCCTGCATGCGCTCAACTTCTGCATGCTGCTGCCGGGCCCGGAGGCGCAGAAGCTCGCCACCTATGTCGGCTGGCTCCTGCACGGCACCCGCGGCGGGCTCGCCGCCGGCATCCTGTTCGTGGTTCCGGGCGCGCTCGTCATGCTCGGCGTCAGCCTGCTGTACGTGCTGGGGCAAGGCATTCCAATGGTGGAAGGGGCGCTATTCGGCATCAAGGCGGCCGTGCTGGTGATCGTGGTCGAAGCGCTGCTCCGCATCGGCCGCCGTGCGCTGAAGACCCGGCTCCTCGTCGGCCTGGCGGGCCTGGCGTTCATCGGCATCTTCTTTCTGGATCTGCCGTTTCCCCTCATCGTCGCCGCCGCGGCGGCGATCGGCTTTTTCACCACGGCGCGGGGGACCGGCGGCCCGGCCGACGCGGTGTCGGGGCGCTGGGGGCAGTTCGCCCGTGCCACGGCCGTCGGCCTCGGACTCTGGTTCGCGCCGGTGGCGCTTGTCGTCCTTGCACTTGGCACGGGCCACGTGCTCTTCGACATCGCGGCCTTCTTCTCGAAGCTCGCCGTCGTCAGCTTCGGCGGCGCCTATGCGCTGCTGGCCTACATGGCCCAGGAGGCGGTCGAGAGCTACCGGTGGATGTCCGCGCCGGAGATGGTGGACGGGCTGGGACTGGCGGAGACTCTGCCGGGGCCGCTCATCAAGGTGACGCAGTTCGTGGGTTTCCTCGCGGCCTACCGCGATGCCGCGCCTTTCTCGGCCGTCGCCGCCGGCGTTTTAGGCGCGGCGCTGACCACCTGGGTCACGTTCGTGCCGCCGATGATGCTGATTTTCGCAGGCGCCCCGTTCATCGAGCAGTTGCGCTCGAATCAGCGCCTCTCCGGGGCGCTCGCCGCCATCACCGCGGCGGTGGTCGGCGTCATCCTCAACCTGACGATCTGGTTCGCGCTGCACGTCCTGTTCGCACGGGTCGAGGAAGTCAGGGCGGGACCGTTGCGCTGGTACGCGCTCGATACCGCGACATTCGATTGGAGAGCCGCGGCGCTCGCGCTTGTCGCGGCGATCCTGATGCTGCGGCTGCATCGCGGCCTGGTCGAGACGGTTGCAGGGATGGCTCTGCTCGGTATCCTGATCCGGTTCATCTTCTGAGATGGAGAACACATGGCAGCTTACGTAATCGGCGAGATCGAGGTCACCGACCCCGGGTCTTACGAGGAATACCGCAAACAGGTCCCCGCGGTGATCGCCAGGTACGGCGGCAGATACCTGGTGCGCGGCGGCAAGGTGGAGCCGCTGGAGGGCGGATGGACGCCCAAGCGTCTGGTCGTCGTCGAGTTCCCGAGCATGGAGCAGGCGCTGAAGTGGTACCGCTCGGCCGAATATGCCCCGCTCATCAAGGTGCGCCACAAGGCTTCGCGCGGCAATCTCGCGATCGTCGAAGGCGCCTAGAAAAACAGAAGGGCGCCTCGCGGCGCCCTTCCGGCCCCCTCACCCTCTCCTGTTCCTTGCTAGCGGCGCTGAGTCACTTTTTCCTGGCCGGCGATTTCGATGGCGCCATCGAGACGCCCTTGTTCTTCATGTAGTTGGCGACTGCCCGGTCCTGTGCCTTACCGTTCAATTCCGCCTCCTTCGCCTTGGCGGCTGCATCTTTCTGTGCCTTGGCGGCCTTGTCGGCCTCACTCATCGGCGGCGCCGCGGGAAGCTTGGCGTGAGATGCCGCGATGGCGCCGACAAGCAATCCGCCGATCAATACAAGCAGGATCCGTTTCATGGTTTTTCCTTCATATGGGGAGCGCCCGCGGGAACCGCGCCTCCGGTGGAAGCCGGCCTGCCGGATTTGACCTCGTCGTACCAGAGCTGGTGGTGCTCCTTCGCCCAGGTCTCGTCCACCGCGCCCGAGCGCATCGACTGGTAGGAGCCCTCCACGCCGATCGTGCCCATGTAGATGTGCCCGAGCGAGATCGCGGTGTAGATCAGCGCCGCCGTGGCGTGCCAGATCCAGGCCTCCTGCATGACTGCGCGCGTCTGGTCGAAGTTCGGGAACAGCAGGATCACGCCCGTATAGCTCACCACCACGCTGAGCGCGACCACGCAGATCCAGAACCATCCCTTCTCGCCGGCATTGAATCGCCCGGACGGGATGTGCTCGCCGCGCACGAAGAAGCCGTAGGCCTTGGCGAACCACTGGAAGTCGTAGGCCCGGGGCAGGTTGTCGCGGAGCCACGTGAAGATCATCACCACGACCGAAGCGATGAAGAACGGTCCGACGAAGTTGTGCAGGTTCTTGGCGAGCGCCGTCAGCCAGGCAAACAGCGTGTAGCCGATAACCGGCAGCAGCAGGTGCTTGCCGAACAGCATGATCAGGCCAGATAGCCCCAGAACAACGAAGCTGATGGCGGTGCACCAGTGGACCACCTGCTCCAT
>Ga0209640_10001764_pt1 | contig 18617 bp, 16 predicted proteins | sample RifCSP10_1_FD_184018 | JGI IMG/M metagenome (GOLD analysis project Ga0209640, IMG submission 184018) | Soil microbial communities from Rifle, Colorado - Rifle CSP2_sed 10_1 (SPAdes) (version 2) | ecosystem: Environmental > Terrestrial > Deep subsurface > Rock core/Sediment | place: Rifle... | reverse complement strand
GGGACAGCGACCCCAGTAGACGACCTCGGCCTCGTCGATCTCGTAGCCCCTGTCGTCGACCGCCGTGAGACAGGGCGCGGAGCCGGCCGCGCAGTCGACATCGACCATCCGGCCGCAGGTGCGGCAGATCAGATGGTGGTGGTTGTCGTGGACTCGATCCTCGAAGCGAGCCGGTGACCTGAATCCCGCGTTGACGAAGGAGGCCGGCCTGGTCGGTGACCATGCCGACAGAGTAGATCAAATTGTTGATTGACCCCAAAATTTGATTCTCTCTGTATGTTCGTGTATCCACCCCTGTCGGGGACTCAGACGGCCATTCCCTCGAACTTCGCGCTCCAACCTTTCGCATAACCCCGTAACGGTACCAACCTTCGCCCTTCGGGCTACGGTTGGCAAGCCAACTTCCCAACCCGAAAGTGTTTCAGTTACCTCTGAGGATTTCTTTCGAGGCGTCAGAGCCTTCGGCGAGGCTCTCTTCGAGCGGCGCGACGGCGACGTCGATGCCCGGCTGCGCATCGAAAAGTACTGCCCGTCAGGACCCCCTCGTCGTGGTCAGTGCTAGACTAAGACTAGTTAATGACTGGTCAATGCTCTGTTACGCCAGCGGAGTGCCCATGGCCACGGTGACGGCATTTGAAGCCAAGACCCGTTTCGGAGAGCTGCTCGAGCGCGTCTCCAGGGGGGAAGAGGTCGTGATCACGCGCCACGACAAGCCGGTCGCGCGACTCGTGCCGGAAGGCGTGCAGCGGCTCGACGAAGTCCGCCGGGCGGTAGCGGGGCTCCGCGAGCTGCAGCAGCGGATCCGGCGCCGGTCCAGGGCGAAGCTCGCGGGCCGGGAGGTCCGGTCCGCCATCGAAGAGGGCCGGCAGTGACACGGACCTTCATCGCGGACGCGTCCGTGGCCATCGGTTGGGTGCACCCGGCTCAAGCAACGGCACACACCGGTGCGATGTTGGATGCCATTGCGGAGGGCGCCGCGCTCGAGGTGCCCGCGCTCTGGCCATTGGAGGTGGCCAATGCGCTCACCGTGCTCGTCCGCCGGCGCAAGCTGACCGAAGCCGAGCGGCAAACGGGACTGGCATGGCTCCGCGGACTCCCGCTCCGCATCGACCATGAGATGGCATCGCTGGCCTTTTCGCGGTTGTCAGAATTGGCGTCCGCTCATCAGCTCTCGGTCTACGACGCAGCCTACCTCGAGCTGGCGCACCGACGAAAACTCGTGCTGGGCTGCAAGGATGGGCCTCTGCGAAAGGCTGCCAGGCAGTCTGGCGTCAGCGTGTGGGAATGAGGGAGCGAGGATGACTAGGGCAGGAATCGGCTATCGCCCTCCGCGAAGGGCACGCAGCGTCGTCTCCTCGTAGATCGTCCGGCGCGGACCTATCGCGACGATTTCCGCTCCGCCCGCGTCTGGCCGATAGATGACGCGATGCCGCCCAAGGCGGAGGCTCCATAAACCAGTCAGCTCGCCTTTGAGAGCTTTCCCGCAGGCCGGGTTGTCGAGGATGTCAGCGAGTGCCGCGCGCACCTTGCGTGTGAGGTCGGGGTGCATGTGCCGGATGAGATCGCGTACGGCGGCGGTGGTCTTGAGAGTACGACCCGGCATCCCGGACCCGGCTACTCTCGAAACAGGGCGTCTATTGTGTGTCGCTTCCGCGTGCGCGCCAGGCGTCGAACGCCCTCGCGGATTTCCCTGACGAACTGCGGATCCCGCAGAATCTCGATGGTCTCGTGCCAGCTGTCGTATTCCTCCTTGCTGACGATGATGGCGACAGGTCTCCCGTTGCGCGTGATGGTGAGCGCTTCGTCCCGGCGTTCCACCGAGTCGACGAGCTCGCTGAGTTTCGTCTTGACTTCTGACAGCGGCAGCACTTTAAGGGAGCGAGGATGACTTCTTCGCGGGAATCTCCTACCATGCGGCCCTCGGAGGCAGCAGGAGGCATTCACATGTTCAAGCGCTGGATCGTAGTCGCGGCGATTGCGGCGGCGTTTCTGGTGGGCTACCTGGTGGCCACCAGACAGGCGCCGGTCGAAGGGCAGGAAGGCTCCGCAGGCGGGTTTGCCGCCGTGCCGGACGCCATCGGCGCGCTGGATGTGACCGGCCCGTATGACGTGGTGACGGATTGGCCCAAGGACATCAGCACGCTTCCGGGGAACGACAAATGGACCTGGGGCGCAGGGCAGGGCGTCTTTGCCGAGAGCCCCGACCGCGTCCTCTACATCCAGCGGGGCCAACTGCCGGTCCTGCCGGAGATTCGGCCCACCGGGCTTCCCCAGATCGCGCCCAACCTCACGTACCCGGTGATGGGACTCCTTCGGAACGCCACGGGCGCCAGCCCGCCGGGGGCGCTCGAGGTCAACGGCAAAGTGGGCGACGACTCCGACCGCGGGAAGAACGGCGTCGACTTCCTCTGGGCCAACTGCATCGTCGTGATCGGCCGCGACGGCAACATCATCGAAACCTGGTCGCAATGGGACACGATGCTGCGGCGGCCGCATTCCATCTACATCAATCCGTACGACGCCGAGAAGCACGTCTGGCTCGTCGACGACTACCGCCACGCGATCTTCAAGTTCACCAACGACGGCAAGACACTGCTGCAGACGATCGGCGAGCCGAACGTGCACGCGTCCGACGACAAGCACTTCTATCGGCCGACGTTCATGGCGTTCCAGCCGGACGGCAGCTTCTATGTGGCCGACGGCTACGCCAATACGCGCGTCGTCAAGCTCGACAAGGACGGCAACTTCATCAAAGCCTGGGGCGAGCGCGGTGAAAACGGCAAGGAAACACGCCCCGGCTACTTCAACAACGTCCATGGCGTGTCGGTCGATCCCGGCACGCGCCAGGTGTACGTGAACGACCGCGGCAACCGCCGTATTCAGGTATTCGACGAGGACGGCAACTTCCTGCGCATGTGGACGATCGGCTGGGACCGCGCCAACCTGCACTTCGTGCACATCGACGCGGACCGCCGCGTCTGGGTGTACGACCAGGTGGCACAGAAGCTCGCGCAGTTCGACCTCGAAGGGCGCCTGATCTACGCGTGGGGCGGGCTGGGCGCGTTCCCCGGCGCGCTGTGGGGGGTACACGGCATCAGCGTCGACCAGGAACAGAACCTCTATCTGGCTGCCGTCGGCCGCAGCGGCGTGCAGAAGTTCCGGCCGCGCCAGGGGGCGAACCAGGCGTACCTGGTCGGCAAGCACGTGTACTCCGCCTGGCAGTAGGTCCGCGTACGTCGTGTCCGGCTTCAGCCGGACCGACCTACGGAAGCGCGAGCCGGCGCCCGATCTCGGCGAATCGCGGATCCTGTCGCAGGCGACTCCCGGCGGGGCAGGTCCGTGACAGGATCACCAGGACCGGATCGCGCTCGTCGCACGCCTCGTGGGCAAGGGCGATCGCGAGATCCATGTCACCGATGGCGGCTGCGGACACCGCGAGGCCCGCGCGCGTCACATAGGATTGCGCGCTCAGCGCAAGCGCTTCATTGTGCATCGATCGCGCTTCTGCCGGCTTTCCCCAATCCGCGTAGGCTGCGGCGGCGTACACCAGCGTGAAGGGGTGCCGCCCTGAGACGGCAGCGGCGGTCGTAAACGCCGCGATCGATTCCTCGTGGGCCCCGTGCCAGTGGGCGCAGAGCGCGTGCGTCCAGTGCGTGAGGAGGGCGTCCGGATCGCGCTCTACCCCGAAGCGCGCCATGTCGAGCGCTTCATCGGTCTGCTCCGCCGTCCCGAGCGACAACGCCAGCACCGCGGCGGCGTAGGCCGAGAGCGGATCAGCCGCAAGCGCCCGTCGCGCCTCCATCACCCCCTCCTCGAGGCGCCCGCGGACCCACTGGAGATCAAAGATCCCATACCAGCAGCGGCCCTGCGTGTAGCCGGGGTTCAGCTCGAGACACCGCCGGAAGGCGGCTTCGGCGGCGGCGTAGTCTCGCTCCCACAACAGCAGCGCGAGCGCGAGCGCCGACTGTCCCTCAGCGAGATCCGGGTCGAGACCAACGGCGCGCCGCGCCGCGGTGAGCGCCTTCGGCATCGTGTCGCCCGGAGGCGCCATGCCCCAGAAGCCGCGCACCGAGTACGCGTCGGCCAGCCCCGCCCACGCCGCGGCGAAGCGGGGGTCGAGGTCCACCGCCTGCTGCAGGCCCTCGATGCCTTCGGCGACGTGACGCCCCCGCTTCAGCAGCAGAGCTCGCGCGCGCAGATAGAGCTCGTACGCCTCGACGTTGGAGGTGGCCGCCTTGACGAGCCTGGCGGATGCCGCCGCGGTCAGCGCCACCTTGAGCCGTTCGGCGATGGCGCGCGCGATCTCGTCCTGCAGGTCGAAGATGTCGGCCATCTCCCGGTCGTAGCGCTCCGACCAGATCTGGAAGCCGTTGGCCACGTCCACGAGCTTCACCGTCACCCGCACGCGGTTCCCGGACCGCCGCACGCTTCCCTCGAGCGCGGTGGCAACGTTGAGCTTGGCGCCGATGTCCGCGATGTCGGTCGCCTTCCCCTTGAACGAGAACGATGAGGTGCGCGCGGCCACGCGAAGGCCGTCGATCTGCGTCAGCGCGTTCAGGAGCTCCTCGGCGAGCCCGTCGGCGAAGAACTCGTTGTCGGGGTCCGCGCAGAGATTCTGGAACGGCAGCACCGCCACCGACGGCCCGCGCGCCGCGTCGGCCGGCGCCGGGCGGCGAAGCGCTCCGGCGACGTCCGCCATCGACCCGAACCTCGCGGCCGGATCCTTCTCGAGGCAGCGCGCGATCACCTCCGCGAGGTCGGACGGGACGGACGGTCGCAGGTCGGCGACAGGGGGCGGCGTGTCCCGCAGGATCGACGAGGCGAGCTCGGCGGCGGATCGCCCGCGGAACGGCCGGGCGCCGGTGGCCATCTCGTAGAGCATCACGCCCAGCGAAAAGATGTCGGTCCGGTGATCGACGTCCAGCCCCTTCACCTGTTCCGGCGACATGTAGGTCGGCGTGCCGAGCAGGGTCCCGAGCTGCGTCAGCAGGGCGGTCGCCGACTCGGCGCCCGACCAGGCCGCCGCGCGTGTTTTCGCCAGCCCGAAGTCGAGCACCTTGGCGCGGCCGCTGTCGTCGACGATCACGTTGGCCGGCTTGAGGTCCCGGTGCACGATGCCTTTTTCGTGCGCCACGGCGACGGCCTCCGCGATTTGCCGTGCGACGTCCACGACGCGCTCGATCGGCAGCGGCCGCTCGGCCATCAGCGCCTCCAGCGTGCGCCCCTGCACGAGCTCCATGGTCAGGAAGTGCATGCCGTCGGCGTGTTCGACGGAGTAGATCGTCACGATGTGCGGGTAGTTCAGCGCGGCAACCGCGCGCGCTTCGCGGCGGAAGCGCTCGAGACGCTCCCGGTCGCCGGCCGTCTCGGGGGGCAGCACCTTGAGCGCGACATCCCGGCCGAGCGAGATGTCGGTGGCCCGATAGACCGCGCCCATGCCTCCCGATCCGAGGAGCGCCACGATGGTGTAGTGGCCCAGCCGATCGCCCGGTTTCATCGCCTTTCAACGCGCCGACCGGGGGATGCGACGCATGTGCCAGCAAGTTTTTCCGAAGAAATCCGATGTTGGCACTGCTGGAGTAGCAAGTTCTGCCACGCAGATCCGACTCGGGGACGGCAAAAACGTCGTACAGGCTTCCTCTGACGGCGCGACCGACGCGCGCCCCGACTACCGCGTCACGTCGCGGTAGCCGTCCTCGTATCCCTGCCGGAATCCCGCGCGATAGTTGTTCTTGTACGCGTCGCGTGCGCCGTACGACGCGGAGTAGCCGGTGTCGGCGTCGCGGTAGTCGTGGCTGTCCACCGGGTCGTACCGGCTGCGGCGGCGGCCGTCCACCAGCCCACGCGCGTATCCATTCTCGTAGCCGCGCGCGAACGCAGGCTCCTGATGGCGGCGTGGCACCTGCCGCCCGACGATGCCCTGGCGCACCGGTGGGGCCTGGAGCCGCCCACGCGCACGACCCTGCGCGGCGGCGGAATCAGCGATCGATGGTGTTACGAGAAAGAGGGATACCAGTGCCGTAACGAGCAGTGGTTTCCAGTGATGCAGGTCCATGACGTGCTCCACGAGGCTGGCACATCAAGGGGAGTGCAAACGACGAGCCACGCAGACAGGCGCGTTTCGCGCTGTTTTTCCGGCGCTCGGACGAGAGGTGTCCGCGAATCGGGGCACCCGCGAGCGGTCATCTCATCGGACCGCCGATATGGTCGAGAGTCAATCGCTCGAGCAGTGCCGTGAGCGTTTCGCCGTCCAGCACGAACGCCGGGCGGTCGGCCGCCCACGCGAGCTTGTAGCTGCGCGAGCTGGCCGAGACCCAGATCTGGCGCATGGGCGTGTTGGGACTGATGATGAACGTGGCCGGCGCGGGATGTTCGAAGAGGAGCTGCAGCACCCCGTTCTGCAGCTCGACATCGAAGCCCTCCTGTTCGGCGAGTGGGATCAGAGCACGCAGGGCCTGGTCGAGCGCCCGGTCCGCTTCGAGCCGGAAGGCCTGCTCGCTCAGGCCCCCCATCAATCGCTCGGAGACAGGCGTTCAGGCGATGCGATGTACGTGCGCCGCGACCGTGCGTTCATCCCCGGCTGCTTCATGCGCACGGCGAGCTTGTGCTCGCGGCCATCGAGCATGGTGGGCGTGAACCCGAGCGTGTACTGGCTGTGCAGCTCCTGCGCGACCCTCGTGAACGTCGGCGCCAGGTCATCGGTCTTCTTCAGCTCGAAGTAGCCGCCGCCCGTCTCGTCCGCCAGCCGCCGCAGGCCGCGGTCGGGCCGCGTGCGGACCATGCGCTGGCCGTTGAAGTACTCGGACTCGAGGCCGATGGCGTAGATCATCACCTCTTCGTCCTTGGCGCGATCGAGCACGTCGCCCATCCCCGTCCGGCTGGCCGTGTCGTCGCCGTCGGTGAACACCAGCACGACTTTGCGCCCTTCGACTCCCCGCAGCATGGCGATGCTCGCGTCAGTGGCGTCATAGAGCCGTGTGGGATTGCCGAACTGCAGGTCCTTCAGCGCGAAGATCAGGTCGTCGCGGTCGTTGGTGAACGTCCCGCTGAACTGAATCTTGTCGCTGAAGGAGCCAACCTGTCCCCGATCCGCGGGCAGCATCCGGAGGAGGAATTGCTCGGCGGCCGCCTGGAGCCGATCGAGGTTGGCGGTCATGCTCGCGCTGTAATCCAGCATGACGACCACGGTGAACGGCTGCACCTCGTTCTGGAAGAAGATAATCTCCTGGGGCTTGCCGTTGTCGAGGATGGTGAACTCGCCCTGCTCGAGGCCGGGCACCAGGCGCCCCTGCGCGTCGGTGACAGTGGCCACGACGGGCACGATCCGCGTACTCGACCGGAAGGTCGCTTGTTGTCCTTCGACAGCGCTCAGGGCACCCCGAGCCGTGGTCGAGGGATGTGCGGCCGCCACGGATGCGGCCGCCACCACGAGGGCGGGAATCGTCATGCCACGCATATAAACCGAGCTTAGCAACGATTGTTCCGCCGAGTAAACCAACTTCCACCCCGTAGGAACCCCGGTTGGCGTAAGATTTCCCGCAAATGCGTACAGCTCTCTTCGTGCTTGTGTGCTGTTTTGTGGCCGTACCGCTCCAGGCCGCCCAGGTCTCGGGCCTCGTGGTGGACGCCTCGGGCGCCCCGGTGGCGGGTGCGGTGGTCACGGCGGGTAGCGCCTCGGCGACAACCGGGGACGACGGCTCGTTCACGCTGCCCGATGCCCCAGACGGCCCCGTGGAGGTGCAGGTCACGGCAGCCGGATTCGCCCCGGCGTCGCTCCTGGTCGAAGGCAACACCGAGGGCGTCCGCCTCGTGCTGTCCCCCGCCCCCTTCGTCGACACCATCGTCGTCACCGCGTCGCGCGGCGCCGAGCGCCTGGCCACGCCCGAAGCGACGACGGTGCTGACGTCGGCCGAGCTGCTGACGTCGGCGGCCGGTTCCCTGGACGATGCGCTGCGCAACACGCCGGGCTTCAGCCTGTTCAGGCGCTCGTCTTCCCGCGTCTCGAACCCCACCACGCAGGGCGTGACCTTGCGCGGCGTGTCCGGATCGGGCGCCAGCCGCACGCTGGTGCTGGCCGACGGCCTGCCGCTCAACGACCCGTTCGGCAGCTGGGTGTACTGGAACCGGGTGCCGCAGGCCGCCGTGGAGCGCGTCGAAGTCGTGCGCGGGGCGACCGGGGATCTGTACGGCGCCGATGCGCTCGGCGGGGTCGTCCAGGTGCTGACGTTCGCGCCCGGGCGCACGCGCTTCCGCGCCACCGGCGAAGGCGGGTCGCACGACACCGCGCGATTCTCGGGATTTGGTGGCACGCAGCGCGGGCCGTGGAACCTCGAGGCGGCCGGCGAGTGGCTCCGCACCGATGGCGTGGTCACGATCGGCGAGGAAGTCCGCGGCCCGATAGACGCTCGGGCCGACAGCGACTATGCCACCGGCTTCTTCGGCGGCGGGTACAACCGCGACAGCTGGAACGCCTCCGTGCGGCTCAGCCTGTACGACGAGGAGCGGGGCAACGGCACGCCGGCCCAGGTGAACACCACCGGGTGGACGCAGCTGTCCGGCCAGGCGGGCGGCGCGGTCGGCGGCGGCGCCTGGACGGCGCGCGCATCGGGTGGGACACAGGACTACTACCAGACGTTCACGGCAGTGGCCGCCGATCGCCGCAGCGAGCGCCTCACGACGGAACAGACCACTCCCACCACGTTTGCGACGTTTGCGGGACAGTGGACGCGCGGGTCCGCCACGCGCGTCTGGCTGGTGGGCGCCGACGGCAAGCGCACGCGATCCACCGTGGAGGAGACGCGGTATTCGTTCACAGGCGTGCCCAGCGGGCCGTTCCTGGCCGGCGGCACCGAAGCGAGCGGCGCCATGTTCGCGCGGGTGAGCGCCACGCCGCGCGACGCCTTGACCGTCGTGCTGGGCGTGCGCGCCGACTTCTGGCAGTCGACGCCGCGCGACACGACGCTGCCCACGCACTCGGCCGCGTTCTTCAGTCCCCGGGCATCGGCCGCGTGGGAGCTGTCGGAGCGCGCCTCGGTCCATGCGTCGGTGTACCGGGCCCATCGCACGCCCACGCTCAACGAGCTGCACCGCGGCTTCCGCGTCGGCAACGTGGTGACCAATCCCAATCCCGAGCTCGATCCCGAGCGGCTCACCGGCTTTGATGGCGGCGTCTTGTGGGCCCGTCCACGCGTCTCGGCGCGTGTGACAGGGTTCTGGAATCAGCTCGACGGCGCTATTACGAACGTGACGATCGCCGTCGCCCCGGCCCTGATTACGCGCCAGCGCCAGAACACCGACACGGTGCGCGCGACAGGACTGGAGGTGGAAGCCGACCTGCGGCCGCATCCGCGGTTGACGGTAGGCGCGCTCGCGGGTGTCACCCGCTCGACGTTTGCGGAGGCGCCGAAGCAGCCGGCGCTCGTGGACAAGCGCGTCCCGCAGGTACCGACGTATCAACTGGGGCTGACCGTCACCTACGTCGACCCGCGCGGCTTTACCGGCTCGCTGCAGGCCCGGCGTTTCGGCGCCCAGTTCGACGACGATTTGAACCTGTTCGAGCTCGAGTCGTACGGCGTCGTCGACGCCTCCGCCAGCCAGCAGCTGCTGCGCGGCCTGCACGTGTTTGCGGCCGTCGAAAACCTGGCCGATGTCGACTACGACGTGGGGCGCACGCCGATCCGGACGATTGGCTGGCCGAGGACGGTGCGGGTGGGCGTCCGCGTGTTCCTGCCGTAGGGCGATCATGCCGGCCACCGTCCATGTGATCGCACGCTACGTCGCGAAGGCGGGCAAGGAGGACGCGCTCAAGGCGGTGCTCTCGGCGCTCATCGCGCCGAGCCGCCGCGAGATCGGCTGCTATCAGTACGATCTGCTGTGCAACCCGTCGGATCCGCTCGATTTCTGCTTCGTCGAGCGGTGGGAACACGACGGCGCCTTCGAGCAGCACAGCGCGACCGTGCACGTGCAGACGGACTTCGCCCAGGCACAGGACCTGATTGAGGCGCCGCCGGACGTCCGCCGATATCACATACTCTGAAGCGCGTGTAAATTCCTTTATGATGGCTGTCATGAGAACTGTCACGACGTGCGCGATTCTTCTGGCGCTCGCCTGTTCCACGCCTGCCCAGCAGGCCTCGACGGGCCAGGGGGGATCGGACGCGGCCGCACGGGTCGGCACCCGCACGATCACGATGCAGGAGGTCGACGAGCGCTGGCGGCGCGACGAGCCGGCGCAGCAGGCCCAGGCGATTCAGCAGATGTACGAGGGTCGCCGTGTGGCGCTCGAGGCCATCGTCGCCGACCTGCTGATCGAGCAGGCGGCCAAGGCCAAGGGCCTCGACGCCGCGAAGTTCACCGAGGCGGAGATTGCGCGGCGCGTCCAGCCGGTGGCGGAGGGCCAGGTGGTGGCCTTCTACCAGGAGAATCAGGCGCAGATGCAGGGCCGAACCCTTGCGGCCATGAGCCCCGCGATCGAGCGGTACCTCGAGGAGCAGCAGCGCGCCACGGCGTACCGCGCGCTCGTCACCGAGCTGCGCAAGGCGGGGCCCGCCGTGAACGTGGTGCTCGATGCGCCGCGGTACACCGTCGACATCGCGGCAGACGACCCGGCGCTCGGTGCCGCCACGGCACCGGTCACGGTCGTCGAGTTCTCGGATTTCCAGTGTCCGTTCTGCCAGCGCGTCATGCCGACGCTGAAGCGGGTGCGCGAGGCGTACGGCGACCGCGTGCGCATTGTCTGGAAGGATTTTCCGCTGACGTCCATCCATCCGCAGGCGTTCAAGGCGGCCGAAGCCGGCCAGTGCGCGCGCGAGCAGGGAAAGTTCTGGGAGTACCACGATCAGCTCTTCGCCAACCAACAGGCGCTCGAGCCGGAGTTCCTCAAGAAATACGCGGCCGACACGGGGCTCGACGCGGCGACGTTCAGTGCGTGCCTCGATACGGCGAAGTACGCCGAGCGGGTGCAGGCGCAGATGGGCGTCGGCAATTCGCTGGGCGTCAGCTCGACGCCGTCGGTGTTCATCAACGGCCGGCTGCTGAGCGGGGCGCAGCCCTACGAAACCTTCACCGCCGTGATCGACGAAGAGCTGGAGAGAGCTCGCAGCAGATAGGCTCGATTCGGGCGGCGACCGCGGTTACGGAATCAGCACAATCTTCCCGAACGCCCCCGGCTCCATGACGGCGGCGTGCGCCTGCGCGGCCTGCGCAAGCGGCATCTCGCGCCCGACCACCGGCGCCAGCGCGCCGCTCTCGAGTCCCGCCACCAGCGCCGCGTGAATCGTCCGGTACTCCTCGGCCGTGGCATTGAACATCGTCATGCCGAGGACGGCGGCGTCTTTGCCCATGATCTTGCGCGGATCGATCTCGATCCGTCCGCGGTTGCCCACCACCATGACGCGCCCGTGCAGCGCGATGAGGTCGAGATCGCGGTCGAGGTTGACGTTGGCGAGCATCTCGACAATGACGTCGACGCCGCGCCCGCCGGTCATCGGCATGACCCTGTTCGCATAGTCCGCCTCGCGATGGTTGAGCACCTCGTGCGCGCCCTGCTCGCGCACCAGCGCCATCCCCTTGTCGGTTCCGGCCGTGCCAATCACGCGCAGGCCTGCGGCGCGGGCCATCTGCACGGCGGCCGTGCCGACGCCGCCGCTGGCGCCGTGAATGAGGACCGTCTCGCCGGGACGCGCCCGGGCTTTCAGGAAGAGGGCGCGCCACGCGGTGCCGTACGGCGTGCCGAGCGCCGCGCCCTGCTGGAACGAGATCCGGCCGGGGAGCGAGTGCACCTGCGCCTCCTCGCAGAGCGCCAGTTGGGCATAGGCGCCGCTTGTCGCGCCGTGCGTGTACACGCGGTCGCCCGTCCTGACGCCCGTGACGCTCGATCCCGTTGCCTCGACCACGCCTGCCAGGTCGGAACCCGGCGTGTAGGGCAGGCTCGGCTTGCGCGCGTACGTGCCGGCTCGCACGTAGGTCTCCACCGGATTGACGCCAACCGCCTTGACGCGGACGAGCACCTGCCCCGGTCCCGGCGACGGGTTGGGCACCTCCTGGAGCGTCATCACTTCCGGAGGTCCGAACTCACGAACGACAATCGCTTTCATCACGGCTCCTTGTGGGTGCAATTCTACTGGCGCCTGCCGGTGCGGACGATCGTCGTGTCCGGCTTCAGCCGGACCGGGATGCCGAAAACAGCCGTTCGAAGTTTCCGCCGAAGATGAGCGCCGCATCGTCGGGCCCGACGCCGATGCGTTCGACGATCATCTTCTGCTCCTCGTAGATCCCGCGCTGCCAGCCGCGCGGGAAGAACGACGAATCGGTGCCAAACAGCAGGCGTGAGGGCCCGAGCACGGTGAGCGCCGTCTTGAACACGGCATCGAGCGTGAGGCCAGGCATATACCGAATCCAGCTGTTGGAGCTCGATGTATCGACGTGCACGTTGACGCAGGCTTCGGCGGCCATGAGCGCCTCGCGCAGGAGTCCCGCGCCGAAGTGCGGGATGAGGAAGGGCACGTTCGGGAAGGCCAGGGCGAGCCGCGACACTGCGAGTGGATCGCCCAGGCGCAGGTCGAACCGGCTGGGCAGCCCCAGCCTGCGGCGCACGCCGACCGTGAGCAGGCCGCAGTGCACGAACACGACCGCGCCGGGTACGGTGGCGACAACCTCCACGACACGGAGCGTGCGGTCGTCGTGCAGGGGGACGAGGTGCATCGCGGGGAAAAGGCAGACCCCCGTCAGGCCCTGTTCCGTCAACGCGCGGCGCGCCCGCTCGGGCGCGTCGGGCGCCGAGGGATCGAGCATGAAGAATCCCACCAACCGTGACGGGTGGCGCTCGAGGGCGGCGGCCACCGACGCCTCGTCGCCCGGGATGCTCGCAATCAGGACGGCGCGGCGCACGCCGCTGGCGTCGAGCTCGCGGACCCACCGGTCCGCAAGCGCCTCGGGCGTGCCGGGGTCGTTCCACTGCAGCTCGCGGTACAGGTCCTCAGGCGTGGCCGTGCCGGCGCGCTGGCGCGCGAGCGCGCCGAAAAAGGCGGTCGAGAAGAAGTGGCAGTGCGCGTCGTTGATCAAAACGTGATGCGAAACCCGATCTGTCCGACGCGCTGCTCCGGCTGCTGGAAGTCGCCGGCATAGGCGGTCGGCTGCATGAACGACGCGAGCGGCGCGCCGCGCGCCGACAGCCGCTGCGTCGTCAGCGGGATGGACGGATTGGTCGCGTTGAACAGATTGAAGACTTCGCCGATCGCCTCGACGCGGACCGTGCGCCACAGCGGAAACGCCCGGCTGACGCGCAGGTTCACCTGCGAGAAGGGCGCCCGCCGGCTGCAGTTGACTGTCTCACAGGCGCCGCTTTCCTCGAACGTGGCCGACCCGTCGTCGTTGAGCCCGGTGAACCGGTACGCCAGGGCGGTCTTGTCGTTGACGTTGCCGTCGCGGTTGAGATCGATCCCCTCGAAGGAGTGCGTCGGGAGCGCCGAGCGGTACATGACGATGGGCGACACGCGCAGGCCCCACGGCGCCTCGACGATTGCGCTGATCGTGACGCGGTGGCGGGCGTCGGTGCGGGTGGACGGACCGTCCTGCACCGGCGCAAACGGATTCGTGACGTCCTGCACCAGGTTCTGGACGATTTCGTCGTACGCGGTACCGACGTCGCTGGTCGCCTTCGCCAGGGCGTACCAGGCGTTGACATCGAGCCCCCGCGACAGGCGGCGCCGCACGCCCGCGATCAGGGCGTCGTAACGGCTGGTGCCTTTGCTGATGGCGGTCCGGAAGCCGATCGAGTTCGGCTGCACCTGCATGTCGCCGAGATAGCGACGACCGCCGACGAGCGCGTTCGGGCGCAGGCGCAGGTTGAGGTCGCGGCCGTCGACGCGGATGTAGTCGACGGTGACCGCCGTAGAGGGATCCAGCTCGCGGGCCCAGCCCAGATTCGTCTGGTACGTGAAGGGCTGCTCGAGCCGCGGCGACACCACCTCGCCGGCGAGCGACGGAATGTTCGGGTTGACGAGATTCTGGGCGGCGATGGTCGACAGGGGGTCCGACACGCGGAAGAACGTGCCGTCGGGGCGACGGATGCCGGCGGGCGCGACCGCCACGAACACGGGTCCGCTGCCGCCGGCCGCGTCGATGGCCGCGGTCAACACATTGGCGTTCGTGTAGGCGAAATCGGTGTAGATGCCCCACCCGCCGCGAACGACTTCCCGTCCCGTGCCGCGCAGGTCGTACACGAAGCCCAGCCGCGGCTGGAGGTTGTCGGTGTCGCCCTGCGTCTCGCGGCCGAAGTCCTCGAGTGCGGTGCCGGTGAACCGGCCCGCGCGCCCGGCCGCCTGGAGCGCCTGGAAATTCGGGTTGCGGCTCTGGTCGAACGGGATGCCGTCGACATAGTCCCAGCGCAGGCCCAGGTTGAGCGTCAGCCGCCGGCTGACCCTCCAGTCGTCCTGCACGAACAGCGAGTAGGCGTCGGTGGGAATGTTGAGCTCCGTGTTGCCGCCAATCACGAGCACCTGCGTCACCGGGCCGTTGGCGTCGTTGGCGCCCATGAAGAAGATGCCGCTCGTGCCCTGACCCACCTTGACGAACAGGTGCGGCTCGTGGACCCAGTTGACGCCCGCCTTGACGTGGTGGCCGAGGCCGCCCCGCCCGCTGATCGTCCAGGACACGTCGTCGCGGACCTGCCATTTCGTCTGTTCGGTGCCCTGCGGCGCCACCGGGCTGGTGCCCGCCGTCACGCCGTTCGGGAACCGCAGATGGGGTCCGGCGCTCGTGGCGGGAATGTCGTTGGCGAAGTTCGAGTACTGGAACACCAATTCGTTCAGCGTCGAGCCGCCGGTGACCCAGTTGTGGTTCGCATTGAAGGAGTCGTAGGTGTTGCCGCTGGCGGCCCAGGACGATCGCGCGGCCCGCAGGCCCGCTCCGGCGGGCTGCGCGTTGGTGTCGCGGCCGTACCGGAGCGCCAGATAGTGCGCGGGTGTCGGCGTGACGGTCACCTTGGCGGTGAACAGGTTCTCCCGGAACGGAAGGTCGTAGATGCCGTCTTCGGCGGGGAACAGGCCCAGCGTGTGGACCACCTGTCGCGTGTCCTGCTGCGTCCGCTCGTACGCCGCAAAGACGTGCGCCCGGTCGACGACGATCGGGCCGCCGATGCTGCCCCCGAACTGGTACCGGCGGTAGTCCTGCTTGTCGATGTTGTTGACGGCCTCGCTGAACGTCCGCGCGTTCAGGCTGTCGTTGCGGAGCAGCGTGAACCAGCTGCCGCGCAGGTCGTTGGTCCCCGCCTTCGTGACGACGTTCACCACCGCGCCGCCGCGGCCGTGCTCGGCGTCGAAGCGCTGCGTCATGACGTTGAATTCCTGGATCGCTTCGAGCGGAAAGAGCTGCAGCAGGCCGCCGACCGTGTCGTCGTTGTTGTCGCCGCCGTCGACGACGTAGTTCACGTTGCGGCCGTTGGCGCCGCTCACCTGCGGGCTGTACTGCGTGCTCTTGGTCAGGTCTGCATGGAAGCCGAGGCCGACGCCCGGCACCGTCGCCGCCAGGTTCGCGAACTGGCGGCCGTTGAGCGGCAGGCTTTCGATCCGCGTCGTCTCGACGACCTGGCCGACGGTGGACGAGGTCACCGACACGACCGGAAGCTGGGCCGTGACGACCACGGTCTCGGTGAGCGGAGCGGGCCGCAGAATGATATCGAGATCCGTCGTGCGCGCGACGTTGACAATGATGCCGTCGCGTTCGAAGCGGGCGAGGGCTGTCCGCTCAGCCGCAAGCGTGTAGGCGCCGACGGGCAGCGCCGCCAGACGATAGAGTCCGTTCTCGTCGGTGATGACTTCGCGCGTGAAACCGGTGTCGGCATGGCGCGCCGTGACGGTCACGTCCGCGATACCCACGTCCTGATCGTCGACCACGCGGCCGGCAATGCTGCCGGTGGTCTGCTGCGCACGCGCGGGCAGCGCCGCCGCGCACAGCGTGCACGCGAGGACGATCCTCGCGATGAGGTGAGCCATCAGATCTCCTCTGGCCATTTACGATTCGCGATTCGTGATTTGTGATTGGGGCCGGGGTGGGGCGATGAAAGTGGAACGCAAATCACAAATCAGAAATCACAAATCACAAATGGAGAGTGTAGCAGGTAAGATGCGGAGCTGTGCCGCCTCTCTGGGCCGTCGCCGCCGTCGTCTATGTCGTTGGAGTCGTGTCGGGTCTTGTGCTGACCGACGCGCGGCCGGCGCAGCGCGTCGGGCTCGCGCTCGTGTGGCCGCTCGGCCCGATCGCGTTCGTGGTGACGATTACAATTTTGATCGTGGCGACCGCGATAGCGTATCCGCTGGTGGGGATACCGGTGCTCGTTGCGATCGGCGTCGCGTGGTGGATGTTGTTCTGATCCGCACGAGCGGTGCCTACCTCCCGGCGGCAATCAGAAAGTACAGTCCTGCTCCTACGACCAGGCCCACGGCCACCAGCGCCGTGACACTGGCGACGAAGTAGGGATAGACCATCAGGACGAGGCCGCCGACCAGCTGCGGCCATCGCTGCTGCTTGCGTCCGTACAGGAACAGCGCGAACCCGGCGCCGCTCGGCAGGAGAGACAGCATCAGGAGCGTCGGATCCCAATTCATCCCGGCTCAGTTCGCGGGAACCCGCTGCCGCAGCTCCTCGAGCCAGTTCTGGACGATGACGATGGAGGCAGACGTCGTATCCAGGTTTTCGATCGCGACGAACCGCCGGCCATCCGGCGAGACGTCGTAGTTTGTGCCGCCTTCCGTATCGAGCTGTATCTGTGCCTGCACCGCAGGCGCGCCCACTTGCAGTGACGGCCCACCCCGTACGCTGACAGCCATCAGCGCGCGGTCTCCCTGGCGATAGAACAGCTCCGCGCCGCTGCGCGCCCATACCGGCTCGGTCCCCCCGTTTGTGGACACCCGGATTCTTTCGCCCGGCCCGGGATACGGCCGCACGTACACCTCGAAGCGTCCGGATTCATTCGAGTCGTACGCAAACCAGCGGCCGTCGGGTGAGAACGCCGCACTCCGCTCCTCGAACGGCGTGACGATGAACGGCGACGGCTCGCCGCCGCGAGGCAGCAGCCAGATATCGAAGCCCGCCGGCCGGCCAGGCTGTCGAAACGCCAGCACGCGGCCGTCCGGCGACCATGACAGCGGGTACTGATCGTCCTCGCGGACGAGCAGCGGCTCCGGTGGGCCACCGGCCGCCGGCACCGAGTACAAGTCCCACGTGCCGGCGCGCGTTGAGCCAAACGTGATGCGAGTGCCGTCCGGCGTCCAGACAGGCCAGCGGCTGTTCATGCGTGGCCCGGTGCCGATCGGCGTCTGAATCCCCCGCTCGAGGTTGTACACGACGATCTGGTCGTCGCCCCCTTCCGGATGAATCGTCACCGCGAGGAAACGGCCATCCGGCGACAGACGCGGAGATGGATGGTAAATGCCGGCGAGGCGCTCGTCGGCGACCGGCGTCAACTGTCCGGTACGGTCGAGCCACACAAGACGCTGACCCCCGCCGCTCAGCCCTGCCTGCTGATACACCAGGCTGCCGTCGGGGGCGACGTCAAACATCGAACGCCCATTGATCTGGGTCTGCACGCCTTCCAGAACGGGTATGGGTTCGCCGACGATCGCGAGGCTGCGCCGATCGAGTTGAACCGCCCACAGGGACCGGACTCGCGTAAAGAGCAGGTGCCCGCTGGCCGTGACCTTTGGGTACGCCCCCTGGGCGAGCGTCCGTCGTTCCCCCGTGTCCAGCGACGCAATGGCGACCTGCGACGTGTCAGAGCCGCCGAACCAAATCGTGAACACGATCGTCCTGCCATCCGCCAGGACATGGGGCCAGCGATGACCTGCTTCCTTCTGGCTTGGGTCCGTCTTGACAATCAACTCGGGTCTGCCGCCTGCCGCAGGCACTCGCGCGAGCCCTGTGGGACCTCCGAAGACGATCGTGTCGTCCGGGCTCCAGTCCGTGCCGAACACACCCCCCGGCACGTCACATAAGACGACGGGTGGGCCGCCGCCGAGCGCCACTTTCTTGAGCTGCCCGGCCGCTGCGAATGCGACCCACGTTGCGTCCGGGGACAGCGTGGCGTTTGACGCGTTCTCGGTACCTCGAATCGGCACTGACTCGAGCTGTGCGAGTCGTCGCGCGTAGAGGCGGGTCACGCCGTCGTCGCCGAGGGCGCTGTACACGAACGTCCGGCCGTCCCGCGCGACGACGACGCCGTTGTCCACCGCCCGTTGCGCTGCCGCCGGCAACTCAATGGTCAGCCGCGCGACCGGCTGAGACGACTGCGGCGCCGGCCGCATCACGAACCAGAACAGACTTGCCGCGGCCACGCCGGCCGCAAGGCCAAGTGCCGCGCCCCAGATCGCCAGCCGCCTGCCGCCGACTTGCCGCGCCGGTGTCGCTGCGCCCACCTGCGACCCGGAGACGGTGAGCCACTTCAGCTCCTGCAGCACGTCCGAAGCCGTCTGCCACCGCTCGTCCGGATTCTTCACGAGGCATCGGGCGACGATGTGATCGAGCAGCGGCGGGGTGAGCGGCTGAAGCGACGGCATGGCCGGCGGGGTGCGCTCCAGGATCGCAGCCATCACGCTGGCGGCCGTCTTCCCCTCGAACGCGCG
>Ga0209640_10001763_pt1 | contig 18618 bp, 15 predicted proteins | sample RifCSP10_1_FD_184018 | JGI IMG/M metagenome (GOLD analysis project Ga0209640, IMG submission 184018) | Soil microbial communities from Rifle, Colorado - Rifle CSP2_sed 10_1 (SPAdes) (version 2) | ecosystem: Environmental > Terrestrial > Deep subsurface > Rock core/Sediment | place: Rifle... | reverse complement strand
CGAACTCCGCGCCGCAGGCTTGTTTCATCCAGCGCTTTCGGCGTCAACGTCAGCCTTTGCGTTCTGCTCCAAGGAGCCGGCGCTTGCGTTCCACGCCCCAATGATAGCCGCCCAATCCTCCGTCGCTCTGTACCACCCGATGACAAGGCACCACCAGGGCGGTGGGATTGGCACCGCAGGCATTCGCGACCGCGCGGACCGCTTCCGGCCGGCCGATGCTGCGCGCGACTTCAGCGTAACTGCGCGTCTCGCCGCGCGGAATCTTCTGCAATGCGCGCCATACCTGCATCTGGAATGCGGTCCCGCGCACGTCGAGCGGAAGGCTGACGTCCGGAGCGCGGCCCTCGGCGATGGCAACGATGCCACGCACCCACTCCGCGTGAGCGCGATCGTCCCGGTTGATCTCGGCGGCGCAGAACTCGTCGCGCAGCAATCGCTCCAGCGCGTCGGCCTCTTCGCCGAGTTGCACTGCGCAGATGCCCTTGTCCGTCGTTGCGACCAGCAACTGGCCCAGAGAGGTCGGAACGACCGAATAGCGGATGCGTTCGCCAAGTCCACGTTCCCGATAGCGCCGCGGCGTCATGCCCATCGATCGCGCCGAGCGTTCGTATACGCGGCTCGAGGAACTGAATCCCGATGCGTAGATCGCGTCGGTGACCGAGGCGCCCTGGCGAAGGACGAGTTTCAACTGATCCATGCGTACAGCCTCCGCATACTCGAGTGGTGAAAGCCCGACGTACTGCTTGAATACGCGCTGCAGGTGAGCCGGCGACAACGAAAACCGCTTGCCGAGACGCGCGAGCGTGACCGGCTCATGGGTGGCGCTGCGGATGAAGTGGCAGATGCTCAATGCCCGTTCGGCGGCCGGATCTCGCAGGCTCTCGCGATCCGGATGACAGCGCTTGCAGGCCCGAAAGCCAGCCTGGCGCGCCAGCTCGGGTGCCGCAAAAAATAGCACGTTCTCGCGCCGCGGCTTGCGCGCCGGGCAAGACGGGCGGCAATAGATACCGGTCGTCCGGACACCGATGATGAAGCGGCCGTCGTAACTGCGATCGCGGTCGATACAGGCACGCCACAGCGTATCGCTGCTGTCATGGGACTGGAGACGTGCGTTCATGGGCGCGTACGGTACGTGACGTGGCGGGAACGATCCATCCGGATCGTGCGATGCAATCGCCCCTGACCGCATCCCTCTCGCGCAGGCGGGAGAACGGAAAGTGGAAAAGAGGAGCGACATACGTCAAATCGCCCTGTCCGCAGCAACGCGAGCGGCCGTCGGCGGAATTTACAGATCCGGCCGCGGGGTACAGGGTCACTTCGGCAAGCGCTTGATTGAAGGGCACGCGCCTGGATTGGTCCCGCTCTTGCATCGCATCTCGAAGGGGAAGCCATGCACAAACCGAGTGCGGCCGACGAAGAATCGACGGCGATGTCCGACCTGGTCTTGAGCCAGCTCCGGGGCATGACGCTGGTCAGCCCGGGCGTACTCACCGAGCGCCGCGAGAGGATCGAGCGGCGGCGCTTGAGCGTGCGGTCGGTCGTTTATGGGGGAGTGCGCCCGCGCCGACGCGACCCGCGTCGCGCCGCCGACGTGACGCAACCAGTCGTCGATTGGCACGAGGCGCACCTGCTCGCGGTCTCGATAGCCATTCTCCTGCTGTGTTGCGCGGATGCCTTCCTCACGCTCAAGCTGCTGTTCACCGGTGCGAGTGAGCTCAACCCCATCATGGCGAAGCTCCTCTCGATCGATGTCACGCTGTTCGCCGGCGCCAAGATGGCACTCACGGGCGGCGGCATTCTGATGCTCGTCCTGCTGTCGCGCATCCGATTGTTTGGCGTGATCCGGGGCGCGCAAGGGCTCTATGGCATCCTCGCGGGCTACCTGGCGTTGGTCCTATACGAGCTGCTGCTGCTCTCCAGCTTCTACGCATAATCCTTCTTGACCCGGCCCGTGGCGATGCAAGGTTCGCGCGCATCCAAAGGCGTGCGCGCGTTTCTCAATTGGATTGCCATGGGCTACACTAACGCGCCGCAGTTACGCGTGCAGGTCCTTGATTTTCCAGCATGAACGATCGCTTGAGCGAGCAGTACGCGACCTCGCCGCTGTATGGCGGCAACGCGCCGTTTATCGAGGCGCTGTACGCAGACTACCTGCGAGACCCGGCCTCTTTGGCTCCCCAGTGGCGCGAGTACTTCGACAGGATCCGCGGTGACTCGCGCGATGAGGCGGCGCACGGAGAAGTGATCGTCAGCCTGCGCGATCGCGGGCAGCCGGCGCGCGTCGTCGATGACGACAAGGCGCACGAGGCGAGCGCCAAGCAGGGCGCCGTGTCGAGGCTCATCCAGGTGTACGCGAACCGCGGTCATCTCATCGCGCGGCTCGATCCATTGGGGCTCACGCAGCGCCCGATTCCAAGAGTGCTGGAGCTCGATTACTTCGGACTGTCGGCAGCGGATCTCGATTCGGAATTCTTCACCGGCAGCCGCACCCTTGCGATCCCGCGTTTAATGAAGCTCAAGGACATCCTCGAGCAGCTTCGCTACATCTATTGCGACACGATCGGCGCGGAGTTCGCGCACGTGTCGGACTCCGAAGAGCGCCTGTGGTTGCAGGATCGCTTTCAAAACGGGCGCATCCAGCAGGTTTTCACGGCCGAGGAGAAGCGCAACATCCTCGGACAGCTCTCCGCCGCGGAGGGCCTCGAGCGTTACCTGCATACCAAGTACGTCGGCCAGAAGCGTTTCTCGCTCGAGGGTGCCGACAGTCTCATTCCGCTGCTCGACGATCTGATCCAGGAGGGAGGAAAGGCCGGGGTTGAAGAGTGCGTGGCCGGTATGGCGCACCGCGGACGGCTCAACGTCCTGGTCAACCTGCTCGGCAAGCCGCCCAGCATGCTGTTCGCCGAGTTCGAAGGGCACTACGACGTCAGCGGCGTGCGCGGCTCGGGCGACGTCAAGTATCACAAGGGCTTTTCCGCGGACCTCAAGACGCCGGGCGGAAACGTGCACGTGGCGCTCGCCTTCAATCCGTCGCACCTCGAGGTCGTGGGTCCAGTGGTCGAGGGGTCGGTGCGAGCGCGTCAGGATCGCCGGGGCGATAACCGCAGCGCCAAGGTGCTGCCCGTACTCATGCATGGCGATGCGGCATTCGCCGGTCAGGGCGTCGTCATGGAAACGCTGCAGCTGTCGCAGGCACGCGGTTTCTCGACCGGTGGCACGATCCACATCATCGTCAACAACCAGGTCGGCTTCACCACCAGCAGCCCCGCCGACGCGCGCTCGACGCTCTATTGCAGCGATGTCGCGAAGATGGTCGAAGCGCCGATCTTTCACGTCAATGGCGACGACCCCGAGGCCGTGGTGTTCGTCACGCGCCTGGCGCTCGAATACCGCGTGAAGTTTCACAAGGATATCGTGATCGACCTGGTGTGCTATCGGCGCCACGGACACAACGAGGCGGACGAGCCCGCCGCAACGCAACCGATGATGTACCAGGCGATCCGCAAGCACCGGACGACGCGCAAGCTCTACGCGGACAAGCTGGTTGCGCAGCGAGTCCTGAGCGAAGCCGAGGTCGCAGAGATCGTCGAGCAGTACCGCCGCGGTCTCGACGAGGGGAAGCCGCAGGCGCGCGCGTCACTGGGCTTGATCGGCAACAAGTACACGGTGAACTGGTCGCGCTACCTGCAGGCGGACTGGCATGAGGACTTGCGCACGGCAGTCGAACTCCCCACGTTGCAGTCGCTAGGCCAGCGGATCACCGAATACCCCTCTGATATTGTCCTGCACCCGCGAGTCGCGCAGGTCGTGGGCAATCGGCGGAAGATGGTCGCCGGCGAGATGCCCCTGGATTGGGGCTGCGCCGAGGCCCTCGCATTCGCCTCACTGCTGCAGGATGGATTCCCGATCCGCCTCGTCGGCCAGGATACCGCCCGCGGCACGTTCTTTCACCGCCATGCCGTGTTCCACTGCCAATCGACGGGCACGTGCTTCGTTCCGCTGCAGCACATTGCGCCCGGCCAGCCGCAGTTCAACGTCATCGACTCGGTGCTGTCCGAAGAGGCGGTGATGGGGTTCGAGTATGGCTACGCGACCACCGATCCGCTCACGCTCGACATCTGGGAAGGCCAGTTCGGCGATTTCGCGAACGGCGCGCAGGTGATCATCGACCAGTTCATCAGCTCCGGTGAGGCGAAGTGGGACCGCGTCTGCGGCCTGACGCTGTTTCTGCCGCACGGCTACGAAGGCCAGGGGCCCGAACATTCCTCGGCGCGACTCGAGCGATTCCTGCAGTTATGCGCCGAGAACAACATGCAGGTGTGCGTGCCTTCGACAGCGGCGCAAATGTTTCACATGATCAGGCGGCAAATGCTGCACAGTTTCCGCAAGCCATTGATCGTGATGACACCGAAGAGCCTGTTGCGCCACAAGCAGTCGGCTTCGGAGCTCAAGGAGCTGGTACAGGGTCGCTTCTACGCCATCATCGATGATCAGCCCGAGCGCGCGGCGCAGGCGGTGCAGCGCATCGTCTTCTGCAGCGGCAAAGTGTATTTCGATCTGCTCGAGCAGCGGCAGAGGCGCGAACTCCGCAACGTCGCGCTGGTGCGCATCGAGCAGCTCTATCCGTTTCCGACAGAAGAATACGCCGCTGTCATTGAAGGCTATCCGAACGCGCAGGAAATCGTCTGGTGTCAGGAAGAGCCCCAGAACCAGGGCGCGTGGTACCAGATCCGTCACCGGCTGCAGGTGCGGCTGACGGCGAAACACACGCTGCTCTATGCGGGGCGCGCGCCGGCTGCCGCGCCGGCGACTGGCATCCACGAGATGCATGAAGAACAGCAGCAGGGACTGGTGCAGGCGGCCTTGATTGCCACCGCGACCGAGGATTCGGGCCGGGAAACGGCGCGTTTGACGCCAAACGCCCTCAGGAAGACCTCATGACCATCGAAGTCCGGGTTCCTCAGCTTCCAGAGTCGGTCGCCGATGCCACGCTGGTCGCGTGGCACAAGAAGCCCGGCGATCCGGTGCAACGCGACGAGAACCTGGTCGATCTGGAGACCGACAAGGTGGTCCTCGAAGTTCCGGCGCCAACCGCCGGCGTGATTCGCGAGCTCAAGGTCGACAACGGAGCGACGGTGACCAGCGGGCAGGTGCTCGCGATTCTGGAAGAAGGCGCTGTGGCCGCAGCGGCGCTGAAGCAGGAGGCACCGCAGCCAAGAGCCGCGCCGCCAGCACCGAAAGCAGAGAAGTTGAGCCCGTCCGTGCGCCGCATGGTGGAGGAGAACAAGCTTGATGCGAGGCAGATCGCCGGATCGGGGCGAGACGGACGCATCACCAAGTCCGACGTCGTCGACCATCTCGGTCAGCAAGCCACGGCGCCAGCCGCGAAACAGCCGATGGCCGCGTCCACTGTGGCCAGAGCCGTGACGCCAGGCAGCCGCGCCGATCGACGCGTGCCGATGACGCGGTTGCGGGCGCGCATCGCCGAGCGAATGGTGCAGGCGCAGGCCGCACAGGCGCTGCTGACGTCATTTAACGAAGTGGACCTGAAGGCGGTGCAGGATCTGCGCGCACGCTACAAGGAGCGCTTCGAAAAGGAACACGGCGTACGGCTCGGGCTCATGTCCTTCTTCGTCAAGGCGTCGGTTGAGGCATTGAAACGATTCCCGGTGGTCAATGCTTCCGTGGAAGGTGACGACATCGTCTACCATGAATTCTTCGATATCGGTGTGGCGGTATCGACGGATCGCGGGCTGATGGTGCCGGTCCTGCGTGACGCGGATCAGATGAGCTTCGCGCAGATCGAGAGGAGCGTGGCCGAGTACGCGGGAAAGGCGCGCGAGGGCACGATCAAGCTCGAGGAGCTCACCGGTGGTACGTTCAGCATCACCAATGGCGGCGTGTTCGGCTCGCTCATGTCGACGCCGATCGTCAATTCACCGCAAAGCGCGATCCTCGGAATGCACAAGATCCAGGATCGTCCGATGGTGGTCGATGGCCAGGTGAGCGTGCGGCCGATGATGTATCTCGCGCTGACCTACGATCACCGCATCATCGACGGTCGTGAAGCCGTGCAGTTCCTCGTCGCCATCAAGGATTGTCTCGAGGATCCGGCGCGCATGGTCGTCGGCGTCTGAGAGACCCCTGGGACTCCCTCCCTATATATGTCTGAAGCGTACGACGTGATCGTGATCGGCGGTGGCCCGGCAGGGTACCCGGTGGCGATTCGTGCCGGCCAGCACAAGCTGAAGGCGGCGTGCATCGACGAGTGGAAGAATCTCGATGGCGCGCACGCCTTTGGGGGCACCTGTCTCAACGCGGGTTGCATTCCATCCAAGGCGTTGCTCGAATCATCCGAGCTCTACCACCGCGCGCACGTCGAACTCGCGATCCACGGCATCAAGCTCGGCAGCATCGCCCTCGATCTCGCAGCCATGCAAAAGCGCAAGGCGGCGATCGTCAAGGCGAGCACCAACGGTATCAACGCGCTCTTCAGAGCGGCCGGCGTCACGGGACTACACGGGCACGGCAGGCTGCTCAAGGGGAGAAGGGTCGAATTCATCGCGTCCGATGGATCGAAGCGCGAGCTCGAGGCGAAGCACGTCGTCCTCGCCTCAGGCTCAGTACCCATTGAGCTCAAGTCCGCGCCGTTCAACGGCCAGAGCATCGTCGATTCGTGGGGCGCGCTCGAGTTCGGCAGCGTGCCCAAGCGTCTCGGTATCATCGGCGCGGGTGTGATCGGGTTGGAGCTGGGCAGCGTGTGGCGACGGCTCGGCAGCGAGGTGGTGATGCTCGAAGCGCTGCCGGAATTCCTGCCGATAGCGGACCAGCAACTCGCGCGAGAGGCGCTCAAGCATTTCAAGAAGCTCGGGCTCAACATCCGCCTCGGCGCGAAGGTGACGGGCGCGACGCTTGCGAATTCGGTCGTGACCGTGCGGTACATCGATGCAACCGGCGAGCAGGCAATAGATGTTGACAAGCTGGCGGTCGCGATCGGACGCCGACCGTACACGGGTGATCTGCTCGGACCCGAAACGGGCGTCGAGCTCGACGAGCGCGGCTTCATCAAGGTCGATCATCAATGCAAAACCGGCGTCGAGAATGTCTGGGCCGTGGGCGACGCGGTGCGGGGTCCGATGCTGGCGCACAAGGGCAAGGAGGAGGGCGTCATGGTCGCTGACCTGATCGCGGGCCACTTCTCCGAGGTCAACTACAAGACCGTCCCGTCCGTCATTTACACCGCGCCCGAGATCGCATGGGTCGGGCTGACGGAGGAGCAGGCCAAACAGAGCGGCCGGCCGTACAAAGTGGGTACTTTCCCCTTTGCGGCGAGCGGCCGGGCAAGGGCTATGGAATCCACCGCGGGTTTCGTGAAAGTTGTCTCCGCCTCGGACGACGACGAAATTCTTGGCGTGCACATTATCGGCGCGATGGCGGGCGAGTTGATCGCGGAGGCGGTGCTGGCGATGGAGTACTCGGCCAGCACTGAAGACCTGCAACGCACGATCCATGCACACCCGACGCTGAGCGAAGCGCTGCACGAAGCGGCACTTGCCGCGGACAAGCGCTCTATCGACTTTCCGAACCGCTGACTGGGATCAGCTGCGAGTACTTCACGCGGCTGATGACGACGCTGGTGCGGATGCGCTTGATCGCCTTATCGCGACGTCGATCACGGCCAGAAAAGGTCGGCCGACCTTTTCCGGCGCGACGATTGCCGAAACGCGCTCGATGATCCCGCTGGCACGCAGCGCCTTGAGGCGTCGCTGCACGGAGGACGGCGAAGTCCCGACCAGGCGCGCGAGGACGTGGCTCGAGCGATCCGCATCCTCCTGCACCAATGCCAGCAGGCGTGCGTCGATGCGGTCGATGGTAGGCCAATCCTGACACCGACTATTCGAGTCGCAGCAGCTTGCCGTCAGCAGCGTCCGTCAACAGGTAGAGAAAACCGTCCGGGCCATTGCGAACTTCCCGGATGCGCTCTTTGCGTTCGGCCAGGAGTGATTCCTGTCCCACGATGCGGCCGCCTTCCAGATCGATGCGTCGCAACTCTCTCGCGGCAAGTGCACCGACGAACAGGTCTCCGCGCCACTGCGGGATACGATTGCCCTGGTAGAAGTCCATGCCACTGGGCGCAATCGAGGGGACCCAATACAGGATCGGCCGCTCCATTCCCGGGGCTTCGGTGCGCTCGGAAATGGTCGCGCCCGAGTAGTCGACGCCGAAGGTGATCGCCGGCCAGCCGTAGTTCGCGCCGGGCTTCAGGACGTTGACTTCGTCGCCGCCCTTTGGACCGTGCTCGTGGATCCAGATCTCCGTGGTGCCGGGGCGGACCGCGATTCCCTGCACGTTGCGATGGCCGTAGGTGTAAACGTCCGGGAGTACGCCGGGGCTCCCCACGAATGGATTATCCCGCGGGATCGAGCCGTCGTCGTTCAGGCGTACGATCTTGCCGAAATGATTGTCGAGCGACTGTGCCCGGTCGCGATAGTCGTAGCCATCACCGAGCGTCACCAGCAGCTTCCCGTCGGGGGCGAACAGCAACCGGCAACCGAAATGGCTCGCGCCAGCCTTGAGAGGGTGAGCCGTGAAGATCGGGATCACCTCTCGCAATTCGTGGCCGATCAGCCGCCCACGCACGACGCGCGTGGCGTTGGCGCGCTTGTCGCCAATCGACAGGCACAGGTAAAGCCATCGGGTGTCAGCAGATCGGGGATGCAGGGCGAGCCCCAGCAGACCGCCATCGACCTCCGCATACGCAGCGGGCACTCCAGTTACGGGCAGCGGATCGAGTCCACGCGGGCCCCAGATCCGGATGCCGCCATTGCGTTCGCTGATGATGAGCTCGCCACCTGGCAAAAAAGCGAGACTCCACGGATGCGCAATCCCGGTACCGCCCTACACTAGCGCACAGCGGACGTAGATTGTGTTCGCATCGGTGGACGCCGATGCGGTTTTGCCGCGCCTTCGATTGCTTGCGCGGAGAATTGCGTCAGGCGATCAGTCCTCGAGCTGGAACTGGACGCGCGTCCTCAGACGCTGGGTATAGTCGGGTGCATCGGCGGGGCGTGGCTCGAATTTCCATTGTCGGACCGCGGCGAGTGCCGCACGATCGAAGCGGTTGCGCGGTTCCGCCGCTTCCACGCGGGCATCAGCGACGCTCCCGTCGCGCGCCACCGCGAAACTCACGTCGACCCACCCCTGAAGACTGTCCTCAAGCGCATCCGGTGGATACTTTGGTGCTACGGAACGGATTCGCCGCGGCGCGACTTCCTCGGGCGCGCGCGGTCGCATCTGTGGAGTCTCGCGTGCGACGCGAAGAGCGGATTCCGCCGCTGCCAGGTCCGCGCCGGCATAACCCAGTTGCCTTGCTTCGGCGATCAATCGCTCGGCGCTGTCGAACTGACGTTGCAAGGTCGCGGATTGGGCGCTTGCGGCCAGCTTGGCTCCGAGCGCGACGGTTGCGCTCTGCAAGCCCGGAAACGCCGGATCCATCTCGGTCAGCTGCGCAAGGTAGAAGCGTGCGCTGTCCTGAGTCGGTTCCAGCAGGCGATTCTCCTGTGTACGGCGAATCGTCAGAGCGAGCAGATTGCCCTTCGTGTCCTGGGTGGTCGCAGCGGTCAAGCGTTCCTGCAACCGTTTGAGCTCGACGGCCTCGACGTCGAGCTCGCGGGCTTCGTTGATCCAGTTGCGGGCACTGTCGAGCCGGCGAGCCTCCAGCGCCGCATCCGCTTCCGCGACCACGCGCTCCTGCAGATCACGGATCCCTTGCTGAACCGCGAGATTGCCGGGTTCCACCTGTCGCGCCCCGCTCAAATAGAACTTGGCACTATCGTTGGCGGGTGCCACCAGCTTTCCCTGCGCAAGGCGCAATCGTGCGCCATTGAGCAGGCGGTTCACTTCGCGGCTACGCTCCTGATCGCTGACCACTGCCTGCGCGGCCGCGACCTCGGTCGAGCTGCCGGTGCCGACCTGTTCGGCTTGGGTGAGCAATTCCTGCGCAACTTGCAGGTCGCCAGCGGTGGCCGACTCGCGTGCCTGCAGAACCAGCAGGTCCTCCTGTTCCTGTTTCAACTGGGCATCGAGAAAGCGCAGCCGTTTGTGTTGAGGACGCGCGCGCCGAACCACGTCGAGTGCCGCGGCGGCCGCCACCAGGTCGCCCTCGACCAGGCGTGTCTCGGCCTGCTGGATGAAATGGTCGGCGATGCGATTCACGCCGGCGGCGGCCGCCGGTTGCCGTGGATCGATCTCGAGAGCCCGGGTATAGAAGAAGAGTGCGCTCGATTCCGCCGGCTGGACGAACTGACCGGCGCGGAAGGCCTGATTGGCGGCGGCGAGGGCACGGTCGATGGCGACCTGGCGCGGATCGATTGCGGGCTCGCGATCTGAAAACGCCCACCAAAGCGCAGCAGCGATCGCGAGTGTCCCGGCGATCGCTGCACCCTTCGCCAGCCAGCGGTTCGACGGTCGGCGTGCCGGTCGAGAAATCTCGCGCTCATCTTTCTCCTCAATGGAGGCCGCTGCGGCGGGCGCCGGCATCATCGGCCGGAGTTCAAAGGCCGGTTCAGGGCCCGGCTCGGCGTTGAGCTCCGGCTGGGGGTGGGCCTTGAGTTCAGGGTGCGGGTGGGCTTTCGGCTCTGAAAACGGATGGGCCTTGAGCGCAACGTGCTGTCGTGCTGCAGACTCGATGGCGAGGCGGGCCAAACCGGGGGCCACCGGCTTCAGCAGGAAACGATGGATCACGCCGTTGCCGAGCAGGCCGATGAGTGCGTTGCCCTGATCACGATCGCCCGCGGCAATCGTGATCAGGGCCGGTTCGCGCAACTTGAGCTCGTGCGTGATGCGTTCCAGCGCGGCCTGGGCCAGTGCCTGGTCCGTGACCAAGATCGCGCATTGCCCCGCGGCCGCGAGATCGACTGCATCGCTTTGGCGGGTGGCAAGGTGAACGTCGTGATGCTCATGGACCGCGGAGCGGATCGAATCGAAAAGGCCGGCATCGGTCGTGAGAACCGTTACGGGTGCGCCGCTGGCGGAGTCGGCGATCTGCCGATGCTCACCGGTCTCCATCACGACGTGTTCAACCTGCCCACCCTCGGGCTTGACCTGCGCCGACCACGAGGCCGCCTGCAGGACTTCCTTGAGCTGCTGGCGCGTGCAAGGCCGCTTCAGGATCTGGAACAGTTCTGCGGCAGCGACTGCTGGCTCCGCGGCCCGGCGTTCGACGGCGTTGGCCAACAGAACGCGTGCCGTGCGGGGAGAGCTGCGACGTGCGTGGACGAGGACCTCGATGCCGGTGCCGCTGAAAAGCGTCTGCCCCGCGACGATGACGCCGATCGGATATCGGGCCAGCATGGCCAGCGCATCAGTGCCGCTGATCGTGAGGTAGAACTCGAGTTCGTTGCGCAGCGGCTCGATCAGCGCCTTGAGCGCCTCGAGATCGTGGTCGACCAGTACCACGTCGGGTGCCCGCTCGCTCATGGGCTGCGCCCCGGTCCCTGCACGGTCCGGCGTGCGCGCACCACGTTGGGCAGGCCGCTGATGCGCCCAAGCACGCGGCTGAGTTCATCCAGGCCGTGCACGCCGACGCGCAACGAAACGTCCGCGGTGTTTTCGCGCGCATTGGTGGTCGTGCTCATCTGTTGAATGCTGATCTTTTCGTCGGCCAGCACCGCGCTGATGTCGCGCACCAGGCCACGGCGGTCGAACGCGTGGATGGCGATGTCGACATCGAACAGCTGATCGCGCTTGTCCCCCCAGGCGACGCTGAGGAGGCGTTGCGGCTGGCGCGCGCGCAGGCGCCGAAGGCTCAGGCAGTCCTCGCGGTGGATGCTGACACCGCGGCCCAGCGTGATGTAGCCGACGATGGGCTCGGGTGGAACAGGACGGCAGCAGCGCGCCAGATGGGACAGGAGGTTGCCGATTTCTTCCACGACAACCCCGCCCGAGCTCGCCGATCCCGCTCGACCGCGCGGGACCGCAGGAACGGGACTCGCCATGGGTTCGGGTGTCCCGCGCGCCGGCGCGACGGTTTGTGCTTCATCCAGCTTGCGAAACCAGGCACGCACTTTGGCGCGGCTGCGCGGCGAAGCGAGAAAGCCGTAGTGCGGGCTCAACCAGTCGCGGCTCGGTTGCGGCAGTTTCGCCGCGATGATCTCGACCAGCTCACCATTGCTCAACTTGTAGGTGAGCGGCACCATCCGGCCGTTGACCTTGGCGCCGCGGCAACGATGACCCAGGTCGGTATGCACGTGGTACGCGAAGTCGAGGGGCGTGGCATCGCGCGGCAGATCGATGACTTCGCCCTTGGGGCTCAGCACGTAGATCCGATCGGCGAAGATCTCGGCCCGCACGCGGTCGAGGAAATCGCCCTCGGACTCGCCGCCTTCCGGTGGCTCGAGGAGCTGGCGCACCCAGCGTATCTTGGTTTCATAGGCCGCATCGCGCGCGCCGCCTTCCTTGTACTTCCAATGAGCGGCGACACCCAGCTCTGCATGCCGGTGCATTTCGTGCGTACGGATCTGCACCTCGAGCGGCTCCCCGCCCGGGCCGATCACCGCGGTGTGGAGCGAGCGGTAGTGGTTGTCCTTCGGCGTGGCGATGTAGTCGTCGAACTCGCCCGGGATGTAGGTCCAGCGTCCGTGCACTACGCCGAGCGCCGCATAGCAATCCGAGACCGTCTCGACGAGCACTCGTACGGCGCGCACGTCCAGCACTTCGTCGAAGCCGAGTTGCTTGCGCTGCATCTTGCGCCAGATGCTGTAGATGTGCTTCGGCCGTCCGGCGACCTCGGCGCGCACGCCGACCTTGGCGAGCTCGGCCTGCAACTCGGCCTTGACCTCTTCGATCACCCGCTCGCGATCGGTGCGCCGCGACTTCAGCGCGGCCGCGATGCGGCGGTAGCTCTCCGGCTCGAGATAGCGGAAGGCGAGGTCTTCAAGTTCCCACTTGATCTGCCACACACCGAGCCGGTTGGCGAGCGGCGCATAGATCTCGCGCGCCTCAAGGGCGATCTGGCGCTGCTCGTCCGGCTTCCAGTGCTTTGCCTGGCGCAACCGCAGGAGCTGATCGGCAAGCTTGAGAATGATGAGCCGCGGATCGGTCACGATCGCGAGCAGCATCTTGCGCAGGACCTCCGCCTGGGTGCCTGAGAGTTTCTGCTCCGCCTGCCAGTGGGCCGGAAGACCGAACTTGCCGAGACGCCCGAGGTCGCGCGCGAGACGCAACGGCTCGGCACCGAAACGCTCCTGGGCGCGCTCATCCGTGATCGCGCCGGCCTCGAGCAGCGGCAGGAGCAGCGCGGCTACGCTCACATCGTCGTCCACCGCGAGTGTCGATACGATTCTCTCCAGCTCGAGCGCGCGTTCCACGAGCGGTTCGCGTTCGGCGCCGGAAGCGCTCAGTTGCGCGCGTGCGGCGAGCACTGCGGGCGCTGGCGGTCGGAAGCTGGAAGTGGTTGTTTCCACGATCGAATCGGCCCGGGTGGAGGTGTCGGAGGGAGCCGAATTCAGGCTATCATACCCGCAACATTCCGGGCCGGATCGAGAGCCTCTTTCGCATGGCAGGTCACAGTAAATGGGCCAACATCCAGCATCGCAAAGGGGCCCAGGACAAGAAGCGCGGCAAGATCTTCACCAAGGTCATTCGCGAGATCACTACGGCAGCCCGGGTCGGCGGCGGTGACCCAGATTCCAACCCGCGCTTGCGAATGATTGTCGAGAAGGCCAGGGCTGCCAGCATGCCGCGAGACAACATCGAGCGTGCGATCAAGCGCGGCACTGGCGAGCTCGGCACCGACAACTTCGAAGAGATCCGCTACGAGGGTTATGGACCGGGCGGTGCCGCCGTGATGGTTCAGTGCCTGACCGACAACCGCAATCGCACCGTCTCCGAGGTGCGCCATGCTTTCACGCGCCACGGCGGCAATCTCGGTGCCGACGGCTCTGTCGGGTATCTCTTCAACCACGTTGGCATGCTCTGTTACCCGCCGGGAAGCGACGAGGACCGTGTCATGGAGGCGGCACTCGAGGCCGGAGCGGAGGACGTCATCACCAACGCCGATCACTCGATCGACGTGTTGACCGATCCCGGCGACTACGACCGCGTGCGCGAGGCGATGTCGCGCGCCGGGCTTGCGCCGGGAGACGCGGAGATTACGATGCGGGCGTCGACCACGACGCTACTCGAGGGCGAGCAGGCCGAGTCGATGCTGCGTATGCTGGAGGCCCTGGAAGATCTCGACGACGTGCAGAACGTATACTCGAATGCGGACCTACCGGACGAGATCCTGGCGCGCGCATAGGCCGTCCGGGACTGTCGCGAGCGCGGCAGTCGGGGACGGCAACGCCACCGCGACGCGCGTCCTGGGGCTCGATCCGGGATCGCGACACACGGGCTTTGGCATCGTCGATTTCACCGGCCCCGACGCCCGGTACGTCGCGAGCGGCGCGATCAGCACCAACGGCGAGGACTTCCCCGAACGCTTGCAGATCATCTTCGAGCAGGTGCGCCGTCTCATCGCGCAGTTCACGCCCGCCGAGATCGCTATCGAGCGCGTGTTCGTCCACCGCAATGCGGACAGCGCGCTCAAGCTCGGCCAGGCGCGTGGCGCAGCGCTTTGCGGTGCCTTTGCAGGGGCTGTGCAGGTGTTCGAATACTCGCCCCGCGAGATCAAGCTGGCCGTGGTGGGTTCGGGCAACGCGGACAAGATCCAGGTTCAGCACATGGTGAAGGCACTGCTCAGCCTGAAGGCACGCGTGAACGCCGATGCGGCCGATGCGCTGGCAGTCGCGCTCTGTCACGCACACGGGCGCAGCCTGCGCCGCCTGCTCAGCGCCCGATGATCGGCTCGTTGCGCGGTCGGCTCATCGCCAAGCACCCTCCGGCGCTCACGGTCGACGTCAACGGCGTCGGGTACGAGCTGGATGCGCCGATGTCGACCTTTTACGATCTGCCGCCGAATGGCGCCGAGATTCACCTGTTCACTCATCTCGTGGTGCGCGAGGATGCGCAGGTGCTGTACGGTTTTGCGACCGAAGCGGAGCGGCGCCTGTTCCGCGGCCTGCTCAAGGTTTCCGGCGTCGGCCCGAAGATCGCGCTGGGGCTGCTGTCGGGAATCAGCGTCGAGGACTTCCTGCGCTGCATCGAGGCGGAGGATACCGACAGTCTGGTGCGCATTCCGGGGATCGGGCGCAAGACTGCTGAACGACTGTTGATCGAGATGCGCGATCGTGTCGGCAACCTGGCGGGCGTCGGGGAACAAGCGCAGGTTCCGGGTGCCAGCGGCAGCGCGCACGCCGAGGCATTCGGCGCACTGGTTGCGTTGGGTTACAAACCGGCCGAAGTCACCCGCTTGCTCAAGGCCGCCGACGCGAGCGATGGAACCGTCGAGGACCTGATCCGGCGCGCTTTGCAGGCAGCAGCGAAAGACTGACATGGCAGAAGAAAGACTCATTGCGGCCGAGGGCAACGGCGAGGACGAATTCGTCGATCGCGCGGTGCGTCCGCGCTGCCTGGCGGAGTACGTCGGCCAATCCGCCGTAAAGGCGCAGATGCAAGTGTTCATCACGGCCGCTCGCAATCGCGGTGAGGCGCTCGATCACGTGCTCATCTTCGGGCCGCCCGGACTCGGCAAGACGACGCTGGCGCACATCGTCGCCAACGAGCTCGGCGTCAACCTCCGCCAGACTTCGGGTCCCGTGCTCGAGCGGCCCGGCGATCTGGCCGCGCTGCTGACCAATCTGCAACCGCGCGATGTGCTGTTCGTCGATGAGATTCACCGGCTGAGTCCGGTCGTCGAGGAGATCCTCTACCCGGCGATGGAGGATTTTCAGCTCGACATCATGATCGGCGAAGGACCGGCGGCGCGCTCCATCAAGCTCAATCTCCCGCCGTTCACCCTGGTAGGAGCAACGACACGCGCCGGCTTGCTGACCTCGCCATTGCGCGACCGCTTCGGAATCGTCCAGCGGCTGGAGTTCTACAGTGCCGAGGATCTGCAGCGGATCATCGAACGCTCGGCGCGGATCCTCAAGCTGGCGATCGACACTGCGGGAGCAGCACGTATCGCCAGCCGTTCGCGTGGCACGCCACGCATCGCCAATCGGCTCCTGCGGCGCGCTCGCGACTACGCCGAGGTGCGCGCGAGTGGCCACATCACGGATGCCGTGGCGTCGGCCGCGCTCGATCTGCTGGAAGTCGATCCGCAGGGATTCGACATGCTCGATCGCAAGCTCCTGCTCACGATCATCGAGAAGTTCGACGGCGGGCCCGTTGGCGTGGATAGCCTGGCGGCAGCGATGAGCGAGGAGCGTGGCACGATCGAAGACGTCATCGAGCCGTTCCTGATCCAGCAGGGCTTTCTGATGCGCACGGCGCGCGGGCGCGTCGCCACGCGCACTGCCTACCTGCACTTCGGGCTCAAGGCACCCGCCAGCGAGCACGCCACCGCGAGCCTGTCGCTGTTCAACGACCGGAGCTGACGTGGCCGAACCCTTTACCTGGCCGGTGCGCGTCTACTGGGAGGACACCGACGCCGGCGGGATCGTCTACTATGCCAACTATCTCAAGTTCATGGAGCGCGCACGGACGGAACTCCTGCGCAGCTTCGGCATCCATCAAAATCGGCTGGCCGCGGATCAGGGAATCATCTTTGCCATCGTATCGGTCAATGTGGACTACAGGTTGCCGGCGCGCCTCGATGACCTGCTGATGGTGACCTGCGAGGTCGCGATGGAAGGCCGGGTCTCCTTCGCGTTTCAGCAGAGCATCTGGCGGGAGCGCGTCGGCGGTGAGTTGCTCACCACCGGCGGCACACGGGTCGCCTGCCTGGATCACGAGAGCCTGCGGCCCCGCCGTCTGCCGGACGAGCTGGCGCAGGGAATCAAGCGGTACGCAGGGTGAGCCAATGACATCGGACCTGTCGGTCATCCAGCTCGTGCTCGAGGCGAGCCTCATCGTGCAACTGGTGATGGCCTTGCTGCTCGGCGCTTCACTGGCGTCCTGGGCCATCATTCTGCGCAAGCGGGCGCTGGTACGCCGCGCTCGCTCGCTGGCAGACAGTTTCGAGACCAACTTCTGGTCGGGTGGCGAGCTCTCTGCGCTGTACCGCTCGCTTGATTCGCGACGCGGAATAATCAGCGGCATGGAGAGCATTTTCGAGTCGGGTTTTCGCGAGTTCACGCGGCAGCGGCAGCAGGCGGGGGCAGCGCCGGCGCAGCTCCTCGAGGGTGCGCAACGTGCCATGAAAGTTGCCCAATTGCGTGAGATGGACCGGCTCGAGCAGAACCTGGCGACGCTCGCGACCATCGGCTCGACCAGCCCGTACGTCGGTCTTTTCGGCACGGTCTGGGGCATCATGAATTCGTTTCACTCGCTCGGCAACGTACAGCAGGCGACTCTCGCCATGGTTGCGCCTGGCATCGCGGAGGCACTGATCGCCACCGCGATGGGCCTGTTTGCGGCGATTCCGGCGGTGATCGCCTACAACCGCTATGCCGATCAGGTGAGCCGGCTCGAGCTGCGCTACGACACCTTTATGGAAGAGTTTTCCACGATCCTGCAGCGGCATGCCGCCGCGCGGAGCGCTTGAGTCATGCCCGCACGCACACGCGGCCGCAAGCTGATGGGGGAGATCAACGTCGTTCCCTACATCGATGTCATGCTGGTGCTCCTGATCATCTTCATGATCACGGCGCCGCTCCTGACCCAAGGCATCAAGGTCGATCTGCCTGACGCGGGCGCGGAACCGCTCGATCCCGAGATGCTCAAACGGCATGAGCCGCTGGTCTTAAGCGTGGACGCCCAGGGCCGCTTGTACCTGAACATCGGGCGCGACGAGGATCGCGCCGTGGACGAGGCAACCGTGCTGACACGCGCGGCTGCGGTCCTCCGCCGCGATCCGCAGACGCCGGTGCTGGTGAAGGCGGATCAAGCGGTGGCTTATGGGCGGGTGGTGACCGCGATGGTGCTGCTGCAGCGGGCCGGTGCCGAGAAAGTCGGGTTCATAACCGACCCGCTCGAAGAACCGGTGCGTCGCAGTCGCGACGCGCGTTGACTGATCATGGCGGGGTTCGTCCGCGAGCATGCGGGGCCGCTGGTGCTGTCGGCGCTGCTGCACGCCACAGTCATCGGCCTGCTCGCGGTCGGCTTCGTGAACCTGGGCTCACGACCGACTCCCAAGCCGCAGATCGCGCTTGAGGCGACAGTCGTGGACGAAGCCGCCGTCGCCAAAGAGATGCGCCGGCTGGACGAAGATGAACGGCGGCGCGAACGCGCGGCGCGCGACGAAGAGGAGCGGGCCGAGGAAGCACGACGCGAGCGTGAGGCGGAAGAGAAGCGCCTCGACCAGCTCAAGCAGCAACGGGCGCAGGAGGAAAAGGCGGAGCTCGAGCGAAGCGAGCAGCGCAAGAAGGAAGAGGCCGAGCGCGCCAAGGCTCTCGAGCTGGAGTCAAAACGCAAGAAGGAGCAGGACGCAAAGGCCGCCGCGGAAAAGAAGCGCAAGGCGGAGGACACGCGTCAGAAGCGCGAGCGCGAAGCGGAGCTGAAGCGCCGCATGGCTGAGGAGGAGCAGCGTGCTGCGGCAGTCGATGCGGGATTGCTGGCGCAGTACGTCGCGCAGAT
>Ga0209640_10001762_pt1 | contig 18628 bp, 17 predicted proteins | sample RifCSP10_1_FD_184018 | JGI IMG/M metagenome (GOLD analysis project Ga0209640, IMG submission 184018) | Soil microbial communities from Rifle, Colorado - Rifle CSP2_sed 10_1 (SPAdes) (version 2) | ecosystem: Environmental > Terrestrial > Deep subsurface > Rock core/Sediment | place: Rifle... | reverse complement strand
CGGGTGAGTACTTCTTCCGCTGCGACGTGCACCCGACGACGATGACCGGCGACTTCATCGTCACGCAGTAGAGGCTGCGCTACCTCGTCGACTCCCGGCTACCGAAGCGCCGCCGCCGCTTCCTTGATCGCCGCAAGGAGCGCCTCCTTGCCGGCCTCGCTGCCTTCCACGCGGTGGAGGGTGACCGGCGGAATCACTTGCTTCGTCTTTGCGGAAGTGATCGCGTTGAAGAACGTGTTCATGCCGTCGAAGGCCGCAGGGTAGGGGTCGTCCTCGCCGATGAAGAACCGCATGCGCGTGCCGGGGTAATTCAGGCGGGGATTGCCGTTGAGGAGCGTCTCGGCAAGCTCGCCGCGCCCGTCGCAGCGGGGACATTGCGGCGGGCCGCCGCAGAGGTTGGCGAGGTCGAGGATCTCGTCCAGGCCGTAGTGGGCGAGGGCGAAGGCGATCATGGAGGCGCCGCCGCTGGTGCCCTGAGCGGCGAAGAGCGTGCGGGCGCCGCCGGAGTGCAGGTTGTCGTAGACCCAGCGGGCGACCGTCGCTAAACGACAGACCATCGTCCGCGGCCCGCCGGGCTCGTCCCAGAGCCCCTGACCGTCCCACGCCAGCTCGACGGCCAGGAAGCCGTCCGTAACCAAGGCGTCGATGAGCTCGCCGACAACTTTTTCAGCACCGGGCGGCACGCTGGGGTTCGGCGGCAGGTTAGGAAATCGAGAGGCGGGATATCGCGAGAGTTCCCTGTAGAAGAAGGTGCCGGTGTCGCCGGTCGTGAGGAGAATCGTGCCACGGCTGCCGGGGCCTGCCTGCCCGTTCACGCGCAGCCTCGCCGAGCTATCGGGGATGCTGGGGCAGGCTACGGTGACCCGCGTGCAGCGGGTGCCCTGTGGAGAATCCGGCGGGCAAGCGGTAGCTTCCACGCCTGTCACGCGCCCGAGTGGAAGAGGCGTGGGAGTGGCAGTCGGCGTCGGTACCGGAACCGACGGTGAGGCGGACGGGCCGCCAGAGCAGCCGAGAGCCAGCAAGCTCAGAGCAACCAGTACGCCGGCCAGCTTGTTCGAGCGCGTGCTGTCCTCCTCTTGTCGCCGCAAGCGTAGCGGCTACGATAAGACTCGGCAACGAGTCCGCCGCTCGCCGAAGCCGGTTTGACCTGCTGCGCCTGCCCGCCTATCATTGGCCCTTGGCGGGGAGATCGGATGGGCGATTGCCACACCGAACCCTTCGGCCGGGCTCAGGGCAGGCCCTTCGGCCGGGCTCAGGGCAGGCCCTTCGCGCCAGGATCTGGCTCGGCACACGCCTGATCCTGGGGCTCGCGGCTCTTTCCCTTCTCACCCTCTCGACGGGCAGTCGACCGCGCGAGGCGACGGCGCTCGGCAGCTACTCGTTCGGCCAGGAGAACTCCTGGATCCGCATCCAGAACATCGGCGACGCGGACGCTAACATCCAGCTGAACTACTACGACGAGCAGGGTAAGCTGGCGGCCCAGGACGGCTGCCCCTCGCCCTACTGCCCGCCGATGTACCCCGGCAGCGGCTGGACGTTCTTTCAGCAGTACCATCCCGGCCTGCCACTGGGCTTTCAGGGTTCAGCCGTGGTGTCCACGGACCAGCCCATCGTCGCGCTCCTGGCGAAGGACGTCTGGCGCGGCAGCAGCTTCGGCATCGCCGGCGACACGGTGACCGTCGGGCCGGGCTCGCACCGCATGTACCTGCCGGCCGCTTCGAAGCGCGCCGGCGCCGAGGGCGAGTGGAACGGCCGCTTCGTCGTCCAGAACATGAGCGACACGGTGACGGCCTGCGTCACCATCAGCTACATCTCGAACGAGTCGGACGACGAGGTGGCCTGGGAGCCCTTCCGGCCGCCGGCCGACGGCAAGCCGGGCAACCCGAAGCAGGGCTGCCCCAACGGCGGCATGCCGCTGCCGCCGCGCGCCTCCATCTTCCGCTACCCGGACAACATGCCCGTGGACGACGGCTTCGCCGGCGCCGTCCGCGTCGACCTGCACAAGAACAGCAAGGGGGAGGACGCCAGCAAGCAGTTCGTCTCCGCCACGGGCGACACCTGGAGCGCGTACAAGAGCTCGTTCAGCTCGTATCGTGGCTTCGACGAGGGGGAGCTGGGCCGCGAGATCGTCCTGCCGCTCATCGACCGCCAGGTGGGGCCGGCGAACTCCTACAGCACGCGCTTCCAGATCGTCAACAAGACGCCGTCGCGGCCGGCGAAGGTAACGCTCACCTTCGAGGGGTACGACATGGGCGGCGGCGACCCCGTGTACGTGTCGAAGACGAACACGCTGACGATCAAGGGGTCGCGCATGTGCGTCCAGAACAGCGACGACGCGTCCAACTGCCTTCCGGAGGGCGAACGCCTGCCGTTCAACTTCATCGGCACCGTCCGCCTGACGTCGACGGAGCCGATCGCCGCCGTCGTCCTGCGCGGCACGACGCTAAACGATACGTTCACGGACTACCGCGGCATCCGGCCGCAGGACGGCACCGACCGCGTGCTGCTGCCGGTGCTGAACAAGGCCTACGGACCGGTGGCAGGCGTCGGCGACGGCTGGGGCAGCTGGTTCCGCGTCATGGTCGCGGACGGCGGCTGGGCGACGGTGAAGGTGACCTACTACGGCATCGACCTGCCGGACGGCCAGGCGTCCTACACCGTGCGCGTGAACCGCGAGTTCACCGTCTTCCAGTACCTGGAGTCGGTTTTGCCGCGGGGCTTCGCCGGCACGGCGATCATCGAGTCGGACCGGCCGATCGTCGCGCTGGCGAACCTGTTCAACGATCTCCTCCCCGGCGACCCGGACCTGCTCTACAACGGCATCTCGCTGGACTGAGGCGCAGGGCATAGGGCACAGATCGCGCTATGCCCGAATGCGCTCTGCCCGAATGCCTTAGAATCGACGCGTGAAGGTCGTCTACCTGGCGGACGCGCCCTACCCGCACACCTGGCGCTGGGTGCAGCACTTCGCCCGCAGCGGCGTCGAGTGCGAGGTGATCTCGTTCCGGCCGGCGCAGATCGAGGGGGCGCGCGTCCACTACGTCGGCGGCGCCGAGCCGCTGGGCAAGGCGCGCTACCTGATCCACGCCCGGCGCGTGCGGCAGCTCATCGAGAGCCTGCAGCCGGACCTGCTGCACGCCCTCCACCTGACGAGCTACGGCTTCCTCGGCGCGCTGTCCGGCGTCCGGCCGCTGGTCATCTCCGTCTGGGGCACCGACGTCCTGGAGGCGCCGCGCCTGACGCCCTTCCACGGCTGGCTTACGCGCTTCGCGCTGCGGCGGGCGGACGCCATCACCGCCACCGGGCTGCACCTGGCGACCGAGACGACGCGCTACGCGCCGCGGTCGAAGCGCGTGACGGTCGTGCCTTACGGCGTCGACCTGGAGCGCTTCGTGCCCGAATCCGTTCGTGGTGAGCCTGTCGAACCACGAGCCTCGCGTCGTCCTTCGACAAGCTCAGGACGAACGGCCACGGCCTCGGCTGAGGGCGCCCCCGTCGTCATCGGCACGGCGGCGCGGCTGTCGCCGGAGAAGGGCATCGCCTACCTCATCGAGGCGTTCGCGGCGCTGCGCCGGCGCTTCGGCGAGCGCTTGACGCTGCGCCTGGCGGGCGAGGGGCCGGAGCGGCAGAAGCTGGAGGCGCTGGCGCGGCGCCTGGGCGTCGGCGACGCGGTCGACTTCCGCGGCTGGCTGGAGCACGAAGAGCTGCCGGCCTTTCTGCGCGAGCTGGACGTCTTCGTCCTGCCTTCGACCGCCGAGGGCTTCGGCGTCGCTGCCGTCGAGGCGTCGGCGACCGGCCTGCCAGTGGTAGCGACGAGCGTGCACGGCATCCCGGACGTCGTGCGCGATAGCGTGACGGGGCTGCTGGTGCCGGCGAAGGACGCGACGGCGCTGGCGACGGCCATCGGCCGGCTGGTGGAGGACGAGGGCCTGCGGCGGCGGCTGGGCGCGGCCGGCCGGGAGTACGTCGCCCAGCGCTACGACTGGCGGCGCAACGCGGCGCAGATGGAGCTGATCTATCGCCGGCTGCTCGAGGGCAGAGACGGGTCGCGGCGCGCCGATCTGAGGATGGGCGCGTGAGGGGCGGCACGACCCCAGCCTGAAGGCTGGGGCATGGGGCAACCGCAAATGACGACGCATCAGACGCGGACGCGACGAAAGGCGAAGGCGGAGGCGCCCCGCGAAGCGGGTCCCTTCGTCTCCGTGCTCATCCCCGTGCGCAACGAGGCGGGGTTCATCGGCCGCTGCCTGCAGGCGCTCGCGGCGCAGGACTACCCGCGCGAGCGCTTCGAGGTCATCGTCCTGGACGGCGAGTCGACGGACGCGACGGAGTACGAGGTGAAGCACACGGCGGAGAGCGCCGGCCTCACCGTCTACGTCGCGACGAACAAGAAGCGGACGACGGCCGCTGGCATGAACCTCGGCCTGTCGCTCGCCAAAGGCCAGATCATCGTCAAGGTGGACGGCCACACCCGCGTCGACCCCGGCTTCATCTCGGCGAGCGTGAAGGCGCTCGCCGAGAGCGGCGCCGACGCCGTCGGCGGGCCGATCGAGACGCGTGGCCACGGGACGGTGGGCCGCGCCATCGCCCTGGCGATGTCGTCACCCTTCGGCGTCGGCGACACCACCTTCCGGCACTCGCAGGTCGAGCAGTGGACGGACTCGGTGCCGTTCGCGGCCTACCGGCGCGACGTGTTCGAGCGCGTCGGCTACTTCGCGGAGGACATCGACCGCGGCGAGGACGACGAGTTCAACTACCGCCTGCGCGACGCGGGCGGGCGCATCCTCCTGACGCCGGCGATCCGCTGCGTGTACTACTCGCGGCCGACGCTGGCGGCGCTGGCGCGGCAGTACTGGGGCTACGGCCTGGCGAAGGCGTCCGTGCTCGGCCGCCACCCCGGCCGGCTGCGGGCGCGCCACCTGGCGCCGTCGGCGCTGGTGCTGGCGTTGGCCGGTGGCGGTCTCCTGAGCTTCATCGAGCGACGCTTCGTCCTCGTTCCCGCCGTGGCCGCCAGCGCTTACTGGACGGCGAACCTGGTGGCGTCGCTGCGCATCGCGCGACGCGGCAACTGGCGCGAGGCGCCGTACCTGCCGCTCGCCTTCGTGACCATCCACTTCTCGGCCGGCGCCGGCATGCTGACGGGCGCGCTCAGGGGGCTCGTGCGCCGGAAGCGCAACGCATCGCGCGATTGACCGCCGACGATCTGCCTGATCAGGCTGATCGGGCTCCCTCACCGCCATGAGCGGCGAGGCTGAGCGCGAGGCGGCCCGCGTCCGCGCTGCCTACGCGCGGCGGGCGGCGCTGGGCCTGGACGCGCGCTACGACTACTGGCAGCCGGCGAACCTGTTCATCTACCAGTCGCGGGAGCGGGCGCTGCTGACCTTGCTTCGCGCCGCCGGGATGCTGCCTCTGACCGGCCGGCGCGTGCTGGACGTGGGCTGCGGCGACGGCGGCGTCCTGCGCGACCTGCTGCGCTACGGCGCCCGCGCCGAGGACCTCCGCGGCGTCGACCTGCTGGCGGAGCGGGTGCAGCGGGCGCGGGATCTGACGCCGGGCGCGCGCATCGAGGTCGGCGACGCGCAGGCGCTGCCCTACGAGGACGGGAGCTTCGACCTTGTGCTGGGCTTCACGCTGCTTTCGTCGGTGGTCGACGGGGACGCCCGACGGCGCGTTACCGGCGAGATGGCGCGCGTGACGAAGCCCGGCGGCCTCGTCGTCCTCTACGACTTCTGGACGAACCCGACGAACCGCGACGCCCTGCCGCTGCGTCGCGCCGAGGTGCGCCGCCTCTTCGCCGGCCGGCGCGTCGCGTTCCGCGCCACGACGCTGGCGCCGCCCATCGTCCGGGCGCTCATCGGGCTGCCGGGCGGCTGGCTCGCCTGTACGGCGCTGGAGATGCTACCCTTCGTGCGGACTCATTACGTCGCGGCCGTCTCCATCTGACGCCGCTCGAAGGCTCGGCTTGCCAGACGACTTCCTGCCCCTTACACGGCCGGACATCAGCGAGGACGACATCGCGGAGGTCGTCGATACACTTCGCTCCGGCTGGCTGGTCTACGGGGGGAAGACGCAGCGCTTCGAGGCGGAGTTTCGCAAGCTGGCGGGCGCGGAGCACGCGGTCGCGGTCAGCTCTTGCACAGCGGGGATGCATCTGGCGCTGCTCGCCGCCGGCGTCGGTCCGGGCGACGAGGTCATCACCTCGCCCCTGACCTTCCCGGCGACGGCCAACGTCATCGTCCACGCCGGCGCGACGCCCGTCCTGGCCGACATCTGCGCCGACGACCTGAACATCGACCCGGCGGAGATCGAGCGGCGGGTCACGCCGCGCACGAAGGCGATCATGCCCGTGCACTACGCCGGCCAGCCCTGTCGCATGGACGAGATCCTCGCCATCGCCCGGCGACACGGCCTCCTCGTCATCGAGGACGCGGCGACGGCCGCCGGCGCCTACTACAGGGGACGGCCCATCGGCAGCCTGGGCGATGCCACCGTCTTCAGCTTCTACGCCATCAAGAACATGACGACCGGCGAAGGCGGCATCGTCACGACGGACGACGCGGCGCTGGCCGAGAAGGTGGCCTCGCTGCGCAACCACGGGCTGGACTCGAACGCCTGGAACCGCTACGCGAAGGAGGGACAGCCCTTCTACACCGTCACGGAGCCCGGCTTCAAGTACCCGTTCACGGACCTGCAGGCGAGCCTCGGCCTCGGCCAGCTGAGACGGCTGCGCGAGTTCAACGAAAAGCGCACGCGCCTGGCCGCTCTCTACGGGAAGCTCTTCGCGCGCCTGCCGGAGGTCGAGACGCCGACCGTGCGCCCGGAGGTGGAGTCGAACTGGCACCTCTACGTCGTCCGCCTGCGCGAGGCCGGCATCTCCCGCGACGCTTTCATCGCGGCGCTGCGGGAGCGCGGCATCGGCACGGCGGTGCACTACCTGCCGGTGCACTACCATCCCTACTATCGCGAGCGCTTTGGTTTCGGGAAGGGCGACTACCCGGTGACGGAGCGCGAGTTCGAGCGGCTGGTCTCGCTGCCGCTCTTCCCGCTGATGAGCGAAGCAGACGTCGAGCGCGTCGTGGGCGCCGTGGAGGCGATCCTTGGCGAGAAGAGGCGTTGAGGCCTCGGCTGTCATTGCGAGGAGCGCCAGCGACGAAGCAATCTTTGACCCTCGTAGATGCGCCAGAGATTGCTTCGCCTTGCTCGCAATGACAGGAAGAGAGCTCCGTTGAGTAGACGAGAAGCGCTCAAGGGCGACTGCGCGGCCGCTGAGGAGGAGCAGCGCCGCGTTTTCGACGTCGCCGTGGCGACGCTGGCGCTGGTGGTGCTGAGCCCGCTGCTGGCGCTCATCGCGCTGCTCATCAAGCTGGAGTCGCCGGGGCCGGTGCTCTTCCGCCAGAAGCGCGTCGGCAAGGACGAGAAGCCCTTCGAGGTGCTCAAGTTCCGCTCGATGACGGTGGCGCCGCCGGAAGAGGCGCGCGCTGCCTCCGAGGTGGGCGACATCGAGTCGTTTCAGTTCCGGCCGCGGGGGACGAAGACGGCCATCGGCCGGGCACTGCGCGCCTGCAGCCTGGACGAGCTGCCGAACCTGCTGAACGTCCTGCGCGGCGACATGCACGTCGTCGGGCCGCGCCCGGACGAGCCGGAGCTGGTGGCGCAGTACCGGCCGGAGTGGCGCCGGCGTCACGCCGTGAAGCCTGGGATCACGGGCCTGGCCCAGATCAACGGCCGCACCGATTTGACCTACGCCGAGATCATGGCCTACGATCTCGCCTACGTCGACAAACACCCGTTCTGGGTCGACGTGCAGATCATGCTGAAGACGCTCGGCGTCGTCCTCCGCCGAGAAGGCGCCCGATGAAGGACGACGCCCCCGCCATCGCCGGCCGGCGCGACTGGTTGCTCCGCAGCGGCCGCCTCGCCCTCTCCCTCCTGCTCGACATCTCCATCGTTCTCCTGAGCTACGTGCTGGCGCTGTCGCTAAAGTTCGACGGCGACGTGCCGGGCGAGTCGTGGCGGCAGCTGGCCTGGGCGGGGCCGCTCATCGCCTTCGCCTACATCCTCGCCTACCAGGTGCTGGGCGTTTATCGGACGGCGTGGCAGTACGGCAGCGTCCGCGACGCCTTGCTGCTGGCCGTCGCCGTCGGCATCGTCACGGCGGGCATCCTGACCGTACAGATCCTCCTGCCCAAGCGGCCGATCCCGCTCTCCGTGAACGTGATCAGCGCCGCCTTCATCTTCCTCTTCCACGGCATGGCCCGCATCCTGCCGCGCCTGTGGACGGCGTCCGGCCTGGCGGTGCCGGAGGGGCCGCAGCAGCGCGTGCTCATCGTCGGCGCCGGCGATACGGGGCAGCTCCTCGCCTGGGAGCTGCAGCACAACCGCAGCCAGCCGTATCGCGCCGTCTGCTTCATCGACGACAACGCCGGCCTGCGCGGCAAGCGCGTGCACGGCATACCGGTGGTCGGCGGCCGCTACGACATCCCGTCCGTGATCCGGGAGCAGCGTATCGACCTCGTCGCGCTGGCGCAGCCGCCGGAGCGGGCGCCCGGCCTGCAGGAGGTGCTGGCGCTGGTGGAGCCGGCGAAGGTGCCGGTGCGCCTGGTGCCCGGCCTGGCCGACGTGATGGAGGGTCGCGCCCAGCGGGTGGAGATGCGCGAGATCACGGTGGAGGACCTGCTTGCGCGCGAGGCCCTGGATGTGGACGACGAGGCCTGCCGGCGATCGGTCCACGGCCGCGTGGTGCTCATCACGGGCGCAGCGGGCTCTATCGGCGCCGAGCTGGCGCGACGGGTGCTCGGCCTCGGCCCGGCAGTGCTGCACCTGCTGGACACGAGCGAGACGGGCCTCTACGAGCTGCGCCTGGAGCTGCAGCAGAAGAGCGCCCCCAGCCGGCCGATCGAGCACTGGCTGTGTAGCGTCACAGACCGCCAGAGGCTAGTCGACATCTTCGAGGCGACGCGACCGCAGGTCGTCTTCCACCTCGCCGCCTACAAGCACGTGGCGATGCTGGAGGAGCACCCGGACCAGGGCTTCGAGACGAACGTGCTGGGCACGCTCAACGTCTTCGAGGCGGCGCAGGCGGTGGCGGCGGAGCAGGTGATCTTCCTCTCCAGCCACACGGCCGTGAACCCGGCCAGCGTCTACGGCGCAACGAAGCGGGTGGGCGAGCTGCTGGTGACGTCGATGAAAGGGCCGACGCGCTTCTGCGCCGTGCGCCTGACCAACGTCATCGACTCGCGGGGGACGGTGCTCGCGCTGTTCGCGCGCCAGATCGAGGGCGGCGGGCCGGTGCGCGTGACCGACCCTGAAGTAGCGCGCTACTTCCTCACCGTCAACGAGGTCGCGGGGCTGGTGGTGCAGGCGGCGGCGCTCTCGCGCGGCGGCGAGGTCTTCCTGCTCGACGTGGGCGAGGAGCTGCGCATCGGCGAGCTGGCGGAGCGGCTGATCCGCTCGCGCGGCATGGAGCCCGGCAGGGACATCGAGATCCAGTACGTGGGGCTGCGCCCGGGCGAGAAGCTGCGCGAGAGCCTCATCGGCGAGCACGAGCGCCTGGAGCCGACGACGCACGAGCGGGTGCTGCGGGCGGTCTCGTCGCGGCGCTTCTCGGCGCCGGAGCTCCTGGCAGGGATCCGCGAGCTGGAGGTGGACCGGCGGCGGCGGACGGGGAACCTGCCGGCGCGGCTGCACGCCCTCGCCCGCTTCGACCAGGGCGCGGCGGCCGGAGAGCCCGAGTCGGAGCCGCTGCCGGCGCCGCGGCCGGAGTAGGCGCCTCGTCCCTGGCCACCGTGGTTCACTCGACGCACTTGCTTCGGACATTCGCCCTCGCAACGACAGCCCAGGCCCGCCGAAAGGCGAGAGTGCAGAGGGCGCAGCGCCTCTGCCGGGGGGCGTGGGGGGTGTCCCCCCACGCCCTTCTTAACAGAGGGGCGGAGCAGACCGAGAGGGATGCGCAGCCCCAGGGCCCTCAGCCATGAGAGTTGTCTCCATCGTCGGGGCGAGGCCCCAGTTCATCAAGGCAGCCGTGCTGAGCCGCGAGCTGCGCAAACGCCACGAAGAGGTCCTCGTCCACACCGGCCAGCACTACGACGACCTCCTCTCCGACGTCTTCTTCCGCGAGCTGAGCCTGCCGGCGCCGGACGTGAACCTGGGCGTCGGCTCGGCAAGCCACGCCGTACAGACGGCGCGCATGCTGGAGCGCCTGGAGCCGGTGCTCGTGGAGCAGAGGCCGGACGTCGTCATCGTCTACGGCGACACGAACTCGACGCTGGCCGGGGCTCTCGCCGCCGCGAAGCTGCAGATACCCGTCGCGCACGTCGAGGCAGGGCTGCGCAGCTACGACCGCTCGATGCCGGAGGAGCTGAACCGCGTCGTCACGGACCACGTCTCGACCTACCTCTTTTGCCCGACGACGACGGCCGTCGAGTGCCTGCGGCGCGAGGGGATCGAGGGCGGCGTCTACCAGGTCGGCGACCTGATGTACGACTCGCTGCGCGCCTCGCTATCTCACGTCAACGACGAGGCGCTGAAGGCGCGCGGGCTGACGCCGGGCGGCTACTACCTGGCGACCGTCCACCGCGCGTCGAACACGGACGACCCCAACGCGCTGCGCTCGCTGCTCGACGCCTTCGGGCGGCTGGACGCGGCCGTCGTGTTTCCGGCGCACCCACGGACGCGGGCGGCGCTGAAGGCGGCGGGAATCGTCCCGGCGGCGAACGTGCGGCTGGAGGAGCCGGTGGGCTACCTCGAGATGCTGGCGCTGGAGCGCGGCGCCCGCGCCGTGCTGACGGACTCGGGCGGCGTCCAGCGCGAGGCTTACCTCCTCGCGGTGCCCTGTGTTACGCTGCGGACTGAATCGGAGTGGCCGGAGACGCTTGGGGGCGGCTGGAACGTCCTCGCCGGCCGCGACCCGGAACGCATCGTCGAGGCGGCGCAGAGGCCTCGACCGCAAACGCCGCCTGAGCCAGCCTTCGGCGACGGCACGGCGGCAAGCAGGATCGTCGAGATACTGGAGCGTGATCCACCCAACCGCTGAGGTAGAGCGCGGCGCCAAGATCGGGCCGAACACGCGCGTCTGGAACCACGCCCACGTCCGGGCGGGGGCGGTCATCGGCGACGACTGCAGCATCGGCTACGGCGTCTTCGTCGACGGCGGCGCCGTCATCGGCAGCAACGTCAAGCTGCAGAACCGGGTGAGCGTCTTCCGCGGCGTGACGCTGGAGGACGGCGTCTTCGTCGGCCCCCACGCGACGTTCACCAACGACCGGTACCCGCGGGCGATCACGCCGGAGGGGCGGGTCATCTCGGAGGAGGACTGGACGCCACAGCCGACGCTGGTGAAGCTCGGCGCCTCGATCGGCGCCGGCGCCGTCGTGCTGGCGGGCGTGACCATCGGCCGCTGGGCGATGGTCGGCGCGAACTCGCTGGTGACGCAGGACGTGCCGGACCAGGGGCTGGTCGTCGGCAGCCCAGCGCGGCTCGTCGGCTACGCCTGTGCCTGCGGGCAGGCGCTGGAGGAGACGGCGTCAGGCTGGTGCTGCCCGGGCTGCGGCCGCGGCTACGACCTGCCGCCCTTGCCCGCCGAGGACGAGCGATGATCCGCCTCGCCCAGCCCGACATCGGCGCCGCGGAGCGCGAGGCGGTGCTGGCCGTGCTCGCCTCCGGCCAGCTGGCGGGCGGGCCGGTGACGCGGAAGCTGGAGGAGACGTTTGCGCGGGAGGTGGCGGGCACGCGCGAGGCGGTCGCCGTCGCCAGCGGCACGGCGGCGCTGCACCTGGCGCTGCTGGCGCACGGCGTCGGGCCGGGCGACGAGGTGATCACGACGCCCTTCACCTTCCAGGCGACGGCGAACATGGTCCTCGCCGTCGGTGCGCGGCCGGTCTTCGTCGACGTGGGCGAGGACGGCAACATCGACCCGGCCCTGGTAGAGGCAGCGATAACGCCGCGCACGAAGGCGCTGCTGCCGGTGCACCTCTACGGCCGGCTGTGCGACATGGCGGCGCTGAGCGCCGTCGCCGAGAGCCACGGTCTTGTGATCATCGAGGACGCGGCTCAGGCGCACGGCGCGTCGCTGGGCGGCCCTTTGACGGGCTCAGGACGCAGCCGCCGCGCCGGCAGCTTCGGGACGGGCTGCTTCTCCCTCTACGCAACGAAGAACGTGACCGCGGGCGAGGGCGGCCTGATCTCGACTGACGACGCCGAGCTGGCGGAGCGTCTGCGACGCCTGCGCAGCCACGGCGAGGCAGAGCGCTACGAGTCCGTGGAGCTTGGGTACAACTACCGCCTCACGGATGTCGCGGCGGCGATAGCGCTGGCGCAGCTGGCGCGCCTGCCGGAGCTGACGGAGCGGCGGCGACACAACGCCGAGTACCTCTCGGCGCAGCTGCGAGGCGTCATCCTGCCGCCAGCGCCGGCGGAACGCGAGGGCCACGTCTGGCATCTATACACGGTGCGCGTGGCCGAGGGGCGCGACGAGCTGCGCGCTTGGCTACGCGAGCGCGGCATCGAGGCCGGCGTCTACTACCCGAAGACGCTGCCGGCGCAGCCCCTCTACCGCAAGCTCGGCTACGACGAGGCCGCGTTCCCCGTGGCGAGGCGGCTGGCGCGGGAGGTGCTCTCGCTGCCGGTGCACCCGCTCCTGGGCGAGGCCGACCTGGATCGCATCGTCGAGGCAGTGAACGCCTGGGCAGAGTCACGGCGCCTGAGCGGGGCGAAGCGGCGATGAGGGAGCTCGCGGTCGGCGTCGTCGGGCTGGGGTTCGGCGCCAACCACGCCCGCGTGCTGAGCGAGATGGCGGGCGTGCGCCTGGCGGCGGTCTGCGACACGGACGCGAAGCGCCTCGAAGCGGTGGCGGGCGCTCATGGCGCGCGCGGCTACGCCGACTACGCAGCGATGCTCTGCGCCGAGAAGCTGGACGCCCTCGTCGTCGCGGCGCCGGCGCGCCTGCACGAGGCGGTTGCCCTGGCGGCAATCGAGGCGGGCGTAGCCGTTCTCGTCGAAAAGCCGCTGGCGCCGTCGCTGGCTGAGGGCCTGCGCATCGCGGCGGCGGCCGCGATGGCCGGCGTGCCGCTGATGCCGGGCCACATCGAGCGCTTCAACCCGGCGATCCAGGAGCTGGCGCGGCGCGTCCACGCGGGCGAGGTCGGCCGGGTGCTACAGCTGACGGCGCGACGCACGGCGCCGATCGTGCGGCGGGTGCAGCAGGACGTGAACGTCGTCCACGACAGCGCCTTGCACGACGTCGACGCAATGCGCTGGGTCGCGGGCGGTGAGGTCGAGCGCGTCTTCGCGGAGGCGCAGTCGGGCGTGATCATGCCGTTCGAGGACAGCGTGGCCGGGCTCTTGCGCTTCGAATCGGGCGCGGTGGGCAGCCTGGAGGTGACGTGGCTCTCGCCGCGGCGGGTGCGGGAGCTGAGCGTCCTGGGCGAGAAGGGTCTCATCGTCGCCGGCTATGCCGACTTCCGCTCGCCGACGCTGGAGCTGCAGCCCTTCGGGGCGCGGGAGGGCGTCGCGATACCGATTGAACCGCAGGAGCCGCTGGCCGCGGAGTTGGCGGCGTTCGTCGCCGCGGTGCGAGACGGCGCGCCGCTGCTGGTGACAGCTGACGACGGACTGGCGGCGCTCGCCGTCTGCGACGCGCTGACGCAGTCGGCGCGGACGGGGCGGCCCGTCAAACCGGCGCCGTGGCGGTAAGAGGCACGTTGTCATTCCGAGCAACGCGAGGAATCTAGTGAAACTCCAGTGCGCTTCATGCACGGCTAGATTCCTCGCTGCGCTCGGAATGACAGCCTTCTTCTTTCTCCCATCCCGAGTGACGCCATGACTAAGGTCGCCGTCGTTGGCCTGGGGAAGATCGGCCTGCCGCTGGCCGCGCTCTTCGCGGCCAAGGGCGCCAGCGTCATCGGCTGCGACAGCGACGCCGCGGTGGTCGAGGCGGTGAACGCCGGCCGATCGCCCGTTGCCGGCGAGCCGGGCCTTCCCGAGGCCGTGGCGAAGGCGCACGCCGCCGGCGCGCTGCGGGCGACGACGGACACGACGGCCGCGGTCGCCGAGAGCGGGGTCGTCGTCGTCATCGTCCGCGTCGACATCGACGCGGCGCAGAAGGTCGACTTTGGCCGGCTGGACGCGGCGACGAGCGCTGTGGCGCGCGGGCTACGGCCGGGGACGCTGGTCGTCCTGGAGTCGACGGTGCCGGTGGGCGCGACGCGGCGCCATTTCGGCAAGCGGCTGCAGATCGAGTCGGGCCTGCGAGCTGGCTCCTTCCGGCTGGCCTACAGCCCGGAGCGTGTCTCATCCGGCAGCGTCTTCCGCGACCTGGCGACCTACCCGAAGGTCGTCGGCGGCGTCGACGCGGCCAGCGGCGAGGCGGCGGCTACGTTCTATCGCCAGATGCTGGACGCGGAGGTGCTGCTCCTAGCGGACGCGGAGACGGCGGAGTTCGCCAAGCTGGCGGAGGCCGTCTACCGCGACGTGAACATCGCCCTGGCGAACGAGCTGGCGAAGGCGGCGGAGGCGCTGGGTGTCGACTACACGGCCGCGGCTGCGGCGGCGAACTCGCAGCCGTACTCGCATCTGCACGCGCCGGGCGTCGGCGTCGGCGGCCACTGCATCCCGGTCTACCCGCACTTCCTGCTCGAGGCGACGGATGCGCCGCTGGTGGCGCTGAGCCGGCGCGTCAATGACACGATGGCGGCGTACGCGGCGGACCGGCTGGAGGAGGCGGTGAAGGGCGGGCTCACGGACAAGACGGTGCTCATCCTCGGGCTAGCGTACCGGGGCGGCGTCAAGGAGGCGGGCCACTCCAGCGCCCTGCTCCTGGCCGAGGAGCTGAAGGGCCGCCGCGCCCGCGTCTTCGTCCACGACCCGCTGTTCTCGCCCGACGAGATCGCGTCGCTAGGGCTGGAGGCGTCCGGCTGGCCGCCGGCGGAGCGCGTCGACGCGCTGGTGCTGCAGGCGATGCATCCGGAGTACGGGACGCTGGACCTCAGGCGCGCGCAGGGCTGCCGCGTCTTCCTGGACGGCCGCGGCGCCTACGACCGGTCGCGCGTCGAGGCGGCGGGGATGCGCTACATCGCAATCGGCAAGCCGTAGGCGAGGAGGTTCTTCGCAAAGTTCATCCTGAGCCCTTCGGCTTCGCTCAGGGTAAACTCCGCGAAGGGTTCAGAACGACGAGATGAAGCGCTCAGCGGTAGCGGGGCGTGTGGACGGCGCCGCTGGAGATGGGCTCGTCGATATAGAGGTCGCCGTTACGGATCTTGAGGTTGAAGCCGCAGTCGGGGTTGGTGCAGACCCAGGCCTTGAAGTGGATGGCGGCGCCCTGGCTGCCGAAGTCGGAGAGCGGGACGAGGTCGCCGGTCTTGCACTTTTGACACTTCGGAAAGCTGGAAAAGTCCAACGCACCCTCCCGCGCCCCGTGAGCTAAATCGGCGAGAGTATAGCAGCGTTGCAGAGCCGTTACAAATGGGAGATGGGCCTCGCCTGAGGCTGCGCGTCCCTCGGCCCTTCGGCCAGCCTCAGGGCCTTCGGTCTGCTCCGCCCTCGAATAAGTTGGGCTTGGGGGGACACCCCCCATGCCCCCCGTCAGGAGCTGCGCTCCTGTACCTCCAGGAAGCTTCATAGAAGTAATGATAGCTTGGGGGGGATTCAAGACGCACCGCGTCGCGGCAGGCTCTCGGCGCCGGCCGGCCTGTGCCAGCCGAGCTGCGCCGCCATGCGCACGTAGAAGTCGCCGGGCGGCTTAAGGCGCAGGAAGCGGGCATGGTGCGCGCTAGCGCTGACCAGGACGGAGTCGCCCTCGTGCAGCTCGAAGTCGGCCTCGCCGTCGACGCTGAGGACGGCGTGCTGACGCGGCTCCAGCGCCACGCGCACGCTCTCGCCGCCGAGCAGGACGAGGGCGTGGCGCGCTGCCAGGTGCGGCGCCACGGGCACGACGATCAGCTCCGGCGACTCCGGGTGCAGTATCGGCCCGCCGACGGAGAGGGCGTAGGCCGTGCTGCCCGTGGCCGAGGCGACGATGACGCCGTCGCAGCGGTAGTCGGCGACGCGGGTGCCGTCCACCTCGATGGCGAGCTGGATGGCGCGGCTCAGGGTCGCGCGGCCGATGACGGCCTCGTTGAGGCCGTGGAACTCGTCCCCCGTGCGCTCGACGACGGCGCGGACCATCGTCCGGACTTCGACGCGGCCGCGGCCGCTGAGGACGTCGTCCAGGCGCTCGTCGACTTGGGAGCCCTCCAGCTCCGTGAGAAAGCCGAGCCGGCCGAGGTTGACGCCGAGGATGAGGGCCTGCGTGCCGATGAGGAGGTGGGCGCAGCGCAGCACGGTGCCGTCGCCGCCGAAGCAGATGACTAGGTCGCCGCCGGCGAAGGCGCCGCTGCCTTCCTCCTCCTCGACGATCCAGGCGTCGAGGCCGCGCTTCAGGATGGCGTCGCGGACGCGCAGGGCAAGCTCGTGGGCGCCTTCCAGGCGCGGGTTGTAGGTGAGGCCGACACGGCGTATAGGGGCCGGAGTCCGCGTCTCGCTCACGGCCGCACCGCGGCAGGGTCCGGGGCAAGCAGGTAGAGGAGGAACTCGCGGTTGCCCGCCGCGCCGAGGATGGGCGAGGTGGTGAGGCCCAGCAAGCGAAGGCGGCGCTGCGCTGCCCAGGCGACGAAGCGGCCGATGACGGCCGCGTGCACCTGCGCGTCCTTGACGACGCCCCGCTTGCCCACCTCCTCACGGCGGGCCTGGAACTGCGGTTTGAGGAGGACGACGAGCCGCCCGCCCGGCTTCAGCGAGCGGCAGACGGCCGGGATCACCTTCTCGACGCCGATGAAGGAGACATCGAACGTCGCCAGATCGCAGGGCTCCGGCAGGGGCGGCAGGTCGCGGGCGTTCGTCCGCTCCAGGACGACGACGCGCTCGTCCCGGCGCAGGCGGTAGTCGAGCAGGCCGTAGCCGACGTCGACGGCGTAGACGCGGCGGGCGCCGTGCTGCAGCAGGCAGTCCGTGAAACCGCCCGTGGAGGCGCCGACGTCGACGCAGGTCAAGCCGCTGGGGTCGATGGCGAACGTGGCGAGGGCGTGCGCCAGCTTGTCGCCACCGCGGCTGACGTAGGCAGGCCGCTTCAGCACCTCGACGGCGGCGGTGCAGGGCACGAGCAGGCCCGGCCTCGTCACGGGGACGCCGTCGACGCGCACCTCGCCGGCGAGGAGGACGGCGCGCGCCCGCTCGCGGCTCTCGAGGAGGCCGCGCTCCACCAGCAGCGCGTCGATGCGGCTCCGTCCTGAGCTTGTCGAAGGGCTGCGAGCTTCCTTCGCGCGGGGCTTCGGCATGGGGCCAGAATAGGAACGCCCCCCTTCGAAGTCAAACCGTCCGGCTATAGCGGCACTGGGCTCAGTCTGAGCCCGTTCGTCCTGAGCTTGTCGAAGGACGATCTGCTTGACGAGGAAGCGTGGTTCCCTTCGGCAGGCTCAGGGCAGGCTAGCTCAGGACGAACGGTGCTTAGCTGCCCGACTTTAGCTTTGGCAGGTCTGCCGCTCGCGACCGGCAGGCCATGCGCCATAATGGCGCCGTGATGCGCGCCGTCCTCCTCGTCGCGCTCCTCGGTCTCGCCGTCATGCTGCCCGCCTGCGGCGGCGACGGCGAAGGCGAGGCGCCGCCAGCCGACGAGATCGTCGCGAAGGCGGCCGCGGCTGCCGGCGGCCTGCGCTCCTTCCACTTCCGCCTCGCCCATGAGAACGGCACGACGCCGATCCTCATGGGCTTGGAGCTGGTCAGCGCTGAGGGCGAGGTCGCACCGCCGGACCGCCTGCAGGCGGAGGTGCGCGCCAAGGCGATGGGCTCCGTCTCCGTCACAGTCAACGTCGTCGGCATCGGCGAGCGCGCCTGGGTAACGAACCCGTTCACGCGCCAGTGGCAGGAGCAGCGCGACGTGCGCATCGGCGACATCGCCGACCCGGCGCGGCTTGTCGTCGGCGTGCTGCAGGGCGTCAGGGAGGCGCGCGTCGTCAAGCGAACGGAGGTCGACGGCGCCGACGTGTATCAGCTGGCCGGGAAGCTTGACTCCGGAGCGCTCGAGGGAGCGCTGCCGTTCGTCGAGGCAGGCCGCACCGTCTCCGTCGAGGTCTGGGTCGGCGTGGACGACTCGCTGCCTCGCCGGGCGCGGATCAGCGGGCCGCTCTCCGCGGGCGAGGGGGATGACATCGTGCGCCAGGTCGACCTCTCCCGCTTCGACGCTGACGTGGACATCCAGCCGCCGGAGTGAGACGCGCCGCCGTCCTTCTGCTCCCCCGGGACGAGGGCGCCTTGCTCGTCCTCCTCGCCGGGCTGGGCGTGTTCTTCGCCGCCGACGACCAGACCTCGGTCGTCGCCGTCCTGCCGAAGATGATCGAGGGCGTCGGGCTGGCGCAGGACGAGTTCTACCGCGCCGCCTGGATCGTCAACGCCTACATCCTCGGCTACGTCGTGGCGATGCCGCTGATGGGCCGCGTCGCCGACGTCTTCGGCCACGGCCGCGTCTTCGCGCTGTCGCTGCTCGTCTTCTGCCTGGGGTCAGCCTGGGTGGCGCTCTCGCAGGGGCTGACGGTGCTCTCCATCGCCCGCGCCGTGCAGGCGGTGGGCGCCGGCGCCCTCGTGCCGGTGGCGATGGCCATCG
>Ga0209640_10001760_pt1 | contig 18629 bp, 13 predicted proteins | sample RifCSP10_1_FD_184018 | JGI IMG/M metagenome (GOLD analysis project Ga0209640, IMG submission 184018) | Soil microbial communities from Rifle, Colorado - Rifle CSP2_sed 10_1 (SPAdes) (version 2) | ecosystem: Environmental > Terrestrial > Deep subsurface > Rock core/Sediment | place: Rifle... | reverse complement strand
GATTGATGACTGGGTGGCCGAGGCCGAGGAAGAGACGCATGGGATCCGGGCAAGCGACGGCGGGATGGCGCTCCGTCTCAGGCTCGCGCCGGAGAAACCTCCGGTGATTCATGGGGCCGAAGGGATCAGCCGCAAGGGGGAGGCCCCCGGAGAAGCCTCGCACTATTACTCCTTCAGCCGGATGCAAACGGACGGGACGCTCACGCTCGACGGGACGACCGTGCCTGTCACCGGCGAGAGCTGGATGGACCACGAGTTCGGCAGCAATCAACTCGGCGAGGCGCAGATCGGATGGGACTGGTTCTCGCTGCAGATGGCTGACCGGACTGAGCTGATGATCTACCGGATCCGCCGGCGCGACGGGTCCATCGACGCGGCTTCGGGGGGAACATGGATTCGGACCGACGGGAGCTCCATCCCTCTCGCTCGCGAGGCGATCGCGGTTACGGCCCTCGATCACTGGCGATCTCCGCAAAGCGGGGCCCTGTACCCGGCAAGGTGGCGCATCAGCGTGCCGTCCCTGGGACTGGCCGTCGAGGTCACCCCGACCATTCCGGACCAGGAACTCGTCACTCGCGCGAGCACTCAGGTCACCTACTGGGAAGGCAGCGTGACCGTTCAGGGCGAGCGCGAAGGCCGTTCCGTGACGGGGGCCGGCTACGCAGAATTGACCGGCTACGCCGCGCCGCTCCGGGGGCGTCCGTGAGCGCACCGGCAGGCTTGACACCCCCCCGGGGGTTCAGTAGTGTAGCCGGGCTTTCCGGATCGGGAGACTCCATCATGGGATCCGTCATGCAGGTGTTCGTCCTGCTTCTCATCCTGCTTGCGGGCTGGGGCTGCGGGCGCCAGAGCGACACGATCGTGGCCATCGCTCCCCACCCGAAGAACCCCGACATCATCTACGTCGCCACCAACGAATCGCTGTACAAAACCCGCGACGGCGGCGCCACGTGGACCAAGATCACGACCGACTTGAGCAGCTTCCGCGTCCTCACGTTGGGAATCGATCCCCACAGCCGCTCGAACGTGCTGGCCGGCACCATGGGAGATGCCGTCTATAAAAGCTACGACGGGGGGCAAAGCTGGGCCCCGCACAACGCGGGGCTCAAGGAGCACGTCTCGGTCGTCAACCAGTTTGTCTTCCACCCGACCGAGCCGGAGGTCATCTATGCCGCCACCACCGTCGGAGCGTTTCGGACCACGGACGGCGGGCGGTTGTGGGAAGAGCGCATGCACGGCATGAAGGAGGTCCACTATGTCGTCACGCTCGCCATGGACCGGAAGAACCCCGACGTAATGTATGCCGGCACCACGGGGGGCGTGTACAAGACCACCGATGGCACCGGCAAGTGGGACCTGGTCAACAACGGGCTCATCCCTAAGGAGAAATTGGACGCGGCGATGGCGCTGGGCGTGAATGTTCTGGTGACCGATCCGGTTCGGCCCGGGACCGTGTATGCCGGGACGACCAACGGCCTGTTCAAGACCGCCGACGCCGGGGCCTCGTGGCACCGCATCGAGAAAGGGTTGGCCGATACCTACATCAGCGCCATCTTGATCGACCCAAGCAATCCCGCCGTCCTGTATGCGGGGACTCGCAAAGGGGTCTATCGGACGCCGGATGGGGGTGAAACCTGGATCGAGGCGAGTACCGGACTGATCACCTTGAACATTCGCGCCATGGCCCTCAGCCCTCTCGACCCGCAGACCGTGTTTGCCGGAACCAACGGAAGCGGGCTGTTCCAAAGCAAGGACGGAGCCAAGACTTGGAAACCTCTCCGGCTCACCCCGGGGCCGAAGGCCTCCACTCCCGCGGCGCCCCGTACCTAGTATCCCCGAGGGGAGGCTCGCCCGCTTCGTGCCTGCCCCTTTCCAGACTGAATAGACAGGGATATTGGTGCGCCGAGGTTAAAGCGGCCTTGTGGTCTCACCAGGCTTTCCGTCTAAATCTGGTAGCCAGGCGTCCCCACATTAAAGAATTATATTTTTCAACCGATTTTATCTTATACACAGTATGGTGCTTTCATCGGTATATCCGCTATTCATTGGAAATCAAAAAAGAAAAGGTATTCTGGTCTTGGTAGGAACTCCAAGCATGAAGCACGCTTAGTCCTCATGCGGATTTTACGATCATAAAACTTAAATATCAGACTATGAATTGATGTTTATGTTATGGCATACAACAGGGTATGAATAAATTTTTGTTGACATAGTTTTAAAGCAGATGATATAAAGCAATTATGCTTTCAAGAAAGCTTGCATCACGATGGAAGAACTAAAAGACATCATCGTCGGTTTAGAGCAGCGGATAAGCGCGTACAAATCCCGGCTGCAGGAACTCCAGAAAAAGCGGGAAAAACTCAACGACGAAATTGCGACGATCAATAAATACCTCGAGCTTGCCGAAACTCTCTATCGCGTCGAAGTGGACAAAGCCAAACTGGCCAGCCTCTCCAGTCAGTTCATCACCGATTCGGACAAGGATAAAGCGGGCCGTCAAGTCCCGCTCATGGATGTGACCGACCAATCCCGAGATATCCTTCTGGGCCGTTCCAAATACGTCGGGATGAGTGTCTCGGAGGCGGCCTATCAAATCCTCCGGGATGTCGGCTCAGCCATGCACGCCAAAGAGATTTGCCACCGTCTGATCGAGGGAGGGATCCGCATCAAGGCCAAAACCCCGGTCACGTCGATCGCCACCTCGCTGAAGCGAGACCGGCGGTTCCGGAAGGTTGCGCCAAACACATTCGAGGCGGTCGAGGAAAAACTGCAGGCCGTGTGAGCGGAGCGAAGCACTGATTCCACGGAGAAGCGACCGGCTCCCACACGACAATACCAAGGCCCATCGGCCGATGGTGATGAAAGGAGGTGAGACTTGATGGCAACGAAGAAGAAGGCGGGGAAAAAGAAGAAATAACGATCCCCTCTATCATCGCGTGCTGGGGGCAAGGCTACTTGCCCCCAGCATTCCCTTGCACCCTACCACGCAGATCAGGCTGACGAGCCCTACCGACCGTTTTCAGGAATTCCGGCTTGACGTTCCCCTGCCGCGCGCGGGAAAAGATCTAGTCGCGCTGCGGGGAAGCCACGAGCGAGGGAGCGAGCTGGCTGATTCGACCTGCCGGGGCTGTGGTATCGGCCGAAACCAACATCCAGTTTTCCCGGGATTCGAGGACTTGGGCGACGAGTCGTGCGTGCAACGCGTGGCCTGACCGTACCGCCACGATTTCTCCGATGAACGGCATACCCAGAAGCGCCATGTCTCCGATCAGATCGAGCACCTTATGGCGGACAAATTCGTCCACGAACCGGAGACCATCCTCATTGAGCAGCGCGTCATCGGAGAGGATGAGCGTGTTTTGGAGGGATCCGCCGAGTCCGAGCCCCGCATCCCAGAGCGCCTCGACTTCGCTCAGGAACCCGAAGGTCCTGGCCGGGGCAATCTCGCGGACAAAGTCGTCTTGCGATCCACCAAACGCGTAGTTCTGCCGCCGAATCAACGGGTGATCATAATCGATGGTGTAAGAGACGCGCGGCACGGACGCGGGGCGGATCGTGATGCGCTTCTCTCCATCGCTCACCTCAATAGGACGCATGATTTTCAGATAAGGCTGGCGCCGGTCCTGCTGGACGATACCGCCTTTCAAAATCATGTCCACCAAAGGGGCGGAACTCCCGTCCAAGGCCGGCAGTTCCGGAGCGTCCACTTCAATGATCAGATTATCGATATGAAGGCCTGCCGCCGCGGCCAGGACGTGTTCGATGGTCTGGACCTGTACCCTGTCCACCCCGATTGAAGTCGAGAGAAGGGAAGACTGAATATTCTTGATCGACGTACGGATGCGCGTGCCACCTCCAATGTCCTTCCGGAGAAAGACAATGCCGGTATCGGGGGGCGCCGGCAGCAAGCCAAGCGACACCCGGCACCCGGAATGCAACCCGGTTCCCGTGCATCGAATCGATCTCTGGATAGTTTGCTGAAGCCTCATCTGCCCACTCCTTACACCCGGAGCCGTAATATATAGGCAATGCCGATGCCATTTCGACCGCGGATGAATGGATTATACAAGTCAATGATTTATTTATGAAAATTATCTTTTGTCGATCATGTATGGTTTGTTCGCCAGCTTGGAATGTTGTAAAAAGCCTGCATCTGTGGGTTTTCAAAAGCCTCCCCCCCGGGATTATTCTGCCGTTGAGCCCCGCAAAAGCCACGATAGAGTGCGCCCTTACGGGGCCTGGGGCCGTCTCAAGCCTTCGGGCCGAGTTCAATCAGGCCTTTTCGAATGCCCAGAATAGCGGCCTGCGTGCGGTCGTACACTTGCAGCTTATGGAAGATGTTTCGAACGTGGTTCTTGACGGTCTTCTCGCTGAGGTTGAGCTCGTTGGCGATCTCCTTGTTCGTCTTGCCGTCGGCCACGAGGCGAAGGACCGTGATCTCCCGCTCGGTCAGGTCGTGCTCGGTCCGCGCCTGTTTTTTTCCTTTCCCTTCCGACAGCAGGGAGAACTCCGCCAGGATCTTGCTGGCCACCGAGGGATGGATCAAGGATTCCCCCTTGTAGATCGAGCGGATGGCTGAGACGATCTGGGCCGAGTCGGAATCCTTGAGCAAGTATCCGGTGGCCCCGGCTCGCACGAGGTCGAAGATGTATTTTTCCTCGTCGTACATGGTGAGCGCCACGATGCCGATGTGGGGCGATTCCCGTTTGATGGCCCGCGTGGCCTCGACGCCGTTCATCCGCGGCATGCTCACGTCCATCAAGATGACGTCGGGGGACAATTCACGGGCTTTCTCGACGGCTTCCTGCCCGTCGCTTGCCTCGCCGACGACTTCGAGATCCTCGCTCTCACGCAGGATGGCGGCGAGACCCTCCCGGACCACCCGGTGGTCATCGGCGATCAGGACCTTTATTCGCTCCACGGCGTTGCGCCTCCTTCTGCAGGATGGGAATATCGACCAGCACCCGTGTCCCGGCCCCTTTTCGCGACTCCACTCTTGCCGTTCCCCCGACTAATCGGGCCCGCTCCACGATCCCCTTCAGTCCGAAAGACTGCCATTTGGTCGGATCCTGCGAGACGGCGTCCACCTCAAACCCAACCCCGTTATCTTCGATCATCGCCTTGATGCGGCCGCCCGAAACGGCCAGTGTGACCAACACCCGGTCTGCGTGGGCATGTTTCTGGACGTTGCTGAGTGACTCTTGCACGATCCGGAAGAGAACGACCTTGGCCTTCGGGGAGAGGGCCACTTCCTCCCCCGACGCGATCAACTCGGTCCGAATGTGGGATTGTGTTTCGTAGGATTGGAGGTAGGTTCTCAGCGCGGGCAGCAGCTCCATCGACTCGAAATACAGCGGGCGGAGGTTGAAGATCACCTGCCGCGACTCCTCGACGGCGGCCTTGAGCTGAGTCCTGGCATCGCTCAGGAGGTCGTGGCAGCGGGTAGGGTCAGAAAAGATCAACTCGCGGCAGAGGTCCAGCTTGAAATTGATTCCTACCAGCGTCTGGACCAGGCCATCGTGGATCTCACAGGCGATGCGGCTGCGCTCTCCGGTGACCGCGGAGCCGGCCTCCTTCACGTAGAGCCGGTATAAGTCCTGGTATTTCTTCAGGTGGCGCTTCGTCTCGGCATTGGCCTGCACGCGAGCCTCGATGAGTTGCCACATGAACTTGGCGCTCGCCCCCCCGATGACCGCCACGCCCGCCCGATTGAAATCGGCCAGCGCCTCTTCTACCTCCCAATTCCCGGTCACATCGATGATCAGGTCCACCTCCTCGGAGCTGAGGAGTTCGCGGAAATCCCGGGTGACCCGAACGCCGTACCGCTTGGCGATCCGGAGCCCGGGGGCCTTGGGGTTGATCTCGGCCACCCCCACGAACCTTACAAGCGGATCGGGCGCAAGAACCGACAGCAGCGCAGAACCGCCAGAGCCGGCGCCGATGAGGGCGACGTGCGTGGGGGTGGGGACCGTTGAGGCTGTTCGCTCGCTCCGCAGGGCCGGGGCATGACGACGGAACGACGACTTGGTTTTGATCGGCATCGACTCCCTTCCTAATTGAAATAGGATACGGGGAGAAGTGGCGGGAAACAAGCCTGGGGCGGTCTATTGCTCAGCCGGGGCCGGACCCCGCTCACGGAGCAGTCCCTTGACCTCGTCCATGAACTGAGCGACGTCCTTGAATTCCCGGTACACGGAGGCGAAGCGGACGTAGGCCACCTGGTCGAGTTGGCGAAGCTCGGCCATGATTTCCTCACCGACCACGCGGGACTGGACCTCAGTTTCTCCCCGTTCCTGAATGCGCTTCTCGATCCGGTCCGCCACCGTTTCCAGCGTGGCGATGCTGATGGGACGTTTCTCGCACGCCTTCTTCAGGCCCGCCAAAACCTTCCCCCGATCGAAAGGCTCGCGACGGCCATCTTTTTTGATCAACATGGGAAGGACTTCATCCACCCGTTCATAAGTCGTGTACCGACGCTTGCAGCCAAGGCACTCCCGCCGGCGACGAATGGCCTCGCCCTCTTTGGCCATTCGCGAATCCACGACCTTGTCCTCCGTATGACTGCAAAAAGGGCATCGCACCGTGGTCCGAGCCTCTGGTTACCGGTAGTCTTCGAAGATGGGAAACCTGCCGCATAGGGTCCGGACCCGGGATCGGACCAATTTGCGGACGGCCGGGTCTGCGGGAGAAGACAGGACTTTGTCGATCGCATCGGCGATCTGGTCCATTTCCGGCTCCCGCATGCCGCGCGTGGACACGATCGGCGTCCCCAGCCTGATCCCGCTGGCGATAGCCGGGGGCTTTTCGTCGTAGGGAATCGCATTCTTGTTGACGGTGATTCCGGCCTCATCCAGGGCCGCCTCCGCCTCCTTGCCGGTGATTCCCTTGGAGGTCACGTCCACCAGCATCAAGTGGGTGTCGGTTCCCCCCGACACGATCCGGAACCCTCGTTTCTGGAGCCCGCTCGCCAGAGCCCGGGCGTTGGCCAGAACCTGTTGCTGGTAGATCTTGAAGCCCGGCGCCTGGGCCTCTTTGAGCGCGACGGCCTTGGCCGCAATCACGTGCATCAAGGGCCCGCCCTGGAGACCCGGGAAGACGGCTTTGTCCAAGGCCTTCGCATGCTCCGCTTTGCAGAGGACCATCCCGCCGCGAGGCCCGCGGAGGGTCTTGTGTGTGGTGGTGGTGACGAAGTCGGCGTAGGGAACCGGGCTCGGGTGGAGCCCGGCGGCGATCAGGCCGGCGATGTGGGCGATGTCCACCATGAGGTAAGCCCCGACAGCTTTGGCGATCTCCTGGAACTTCGGGAAGTCGAGGGTCCGGGGGTAGGCGCTCGCGCCCACCACAACCATGCGGGGGCGGCAGTCCTCGGCCACCTTCCGCACCGCACCGTAATCGATCCGCTCAGTGGTCCGGTCCACTCCGTAGAAATAGGACCGGTACAGAATGCCGGAAAAGCTTACCCGACTCCCGTGGGTGAGGTGGCCGCCGTGGGCCAGATCCATCCCGAGAATGGTGTCCCCCGGCTTCAGCACGGAGAAGTACACGGCCATATTGGCCTGCGATCCGGAGTGAGGCTGGACATTGACATGCTCCGCGCCGAAGATCTGTTTGGCCCGCTCGACCGCCAAGGTCTCCACGACGTCCATATACTGGCAGCCGCCGTAGTAACGCCGGCCCGGATACCCTTCTGCGTATTTGTTGGTCATGAGAGAGCCCTGGGCCGCCAGGACCGCGGGGCTCGCGAAGTTCTCCGAGGCGATTAACAGGATTTTCTCCCGCTGCCGGCGGCCTTCACGCCGGATGGCCTCGTAGACTTCGGGATCGGTTGTTCGAAGCGGGCTCGCCATCAGCGATTTAGCCCTCCTGCGCCGGCGCCGGGGGGTCCGGTTGAGTCTCCGCTTTAGCGACGGTGACCTGCACCATCGCGGTGACTTGCGAGTGGAGTTTGATGGGGACCGTAAACGTGCCCAATTCCTTGATCGGATGGTCGAGGTGAATCTTGCGCTTGTCCAGGTCAATACCCTGAGCGGCCAAGGCCTCGCCAATGTCCTTGGTCGTCACAGACCCGAACAGCTTATCGTCTTTCCCCACACGAACCGGAATGGTCAGAGCCACGGCGCTCACCTTTTTCGCGTATTCTTCGACCAGGGCCTTTTCTTTCTTGGCCTTCTCTCCGATCACCCGCTTGGCGTGCTCGATGGTCTTGAGGTTCCGGCTCGTCGCCTCGACCGCCTTGTTTCGGGGAAGCAGGTAGTTACGGGCGTAGCCGGGAGCGACCTCCAGAAGGTCCCCTATATTCCCCACCCCGTCCACATCTTCTCGCAGAATCACCTTCATTGCTGGAACTCCTTGTGGTTAGAGGTCGAAATCCTACAAGAGCATGGGGGGAAAGTCAATGAAGGCGCCTTGTGATTCAAGGCCTTCTTCGCTAGAATAGCGCGGGAGGTCTGCGAGGGGGGACAAGGCAGCATATGGTGAAACTGCTCCCTTTACTCCTCCTTGCCGTCTTCAGTCTCCTTCCCTCTGCCTCGGACGGCCTCCAGGCAGAAGACCCGGGGAAAGACCAGCCCCCTGGCCTGGCTGCGACCTTTGACCCCCTGCTGCTCAATATCCGGATGAGCGCCCGCCCCCTCCGTCCCCCGGCCGAGATCATCAAACAATCGTGGACGTTGGAAGGGTATCGTCTTAGACAGCTCGGAACCCAGGCCCCGAGGGCGGCGATTATTGATGACGAGGCCCGCCGGCGATTCCTGATTCTTTCCGCCTCGGAGGACGGCATCGTGAAGGTGTACCGTGTCAGCGACATGCCGGTCGACGTGGCTCCTCGGCTGCGTCCGGCGGCGGACCGTGCCCGCGCCCGCCAATGTCAAAACCGACGAATGGATCCGGCCGGCGAACTCGGTTGTCTTGCCCTCTGCCTTTTGGAGAGCTTGAAAGAGTGAAGGCCTTCGATCTGCTTCCCATCCTGATTCGCAGCGTTGCTGCGGAAGACCGTGAAGGCTCTGCCCGATCCGGCCTCCCCCAGAAGGTCCGCCACCGCCTGGAGGATATTCTTCAACACCCTACGACCTACTACTTCGGCCCCGCGGACCGGTTGGTGCCTTGGGTCGCTCCCGACTCCACCGTAACAGACCCAACCCTTCGCTCCACCATCATGACCTCGGTCCTCACCACCATTTGGGACCCGGACCGAGGATTGCGGCGAACTAAGCTCGCGGCCACCATGACGGAACTGGTCAAAGCCAACAAGCGGGTTCTGCTGATCGGGCCTGATAATCGGACCTTAGACGACGCCCTACTGGCCGCCGCCAAGGGACTTCGCGGGGCGGGGCTCCAATACCGGAGCTTCCTCTGCCGGTATGACCCGCCCGTCCTGGCCGGCGAAGGCGGGATCAACCTGCACGACCTGGCCTTCGACGTCCAGGTCTCTGCCTTCTTCGGCAGGTCTCAGGCGGACAAGGCGGGCCTCCGGCGAAAATTGGAGCGTTACCTGGAGCTGGCTCCCATTCTGCGGTACAAGGGCGAAAAGCAGAAGGACCTCGACGAGGTGCGCCATCTCGAATGGCGGCTGCTCTCCGCCCTGGGGGATACGCAAGCCAAGATCAAACGATTACAGGAAATGCTGGCGACCTATGACGCACTCCCCCTCTGGCAACGTATCGGTATGCAAGTCGTGGGGAGCAACGTGGCCTCGATGCAAGAGAACCGTCAGCTGTACGAGGCCCAGAAGAAGGAGTACCTGGATGAACTTGAGATTGTCCAAGGCCGGATCAACGAGCTGAAGCCCGAGGCCTACGTGGACCCCGAAATGCGCCCCGAATACGAGGACCTGAAAGACGAAATCGAACGCTTAGGGGGCGCAGATCGCGTGCGGGAGGTCCTAGCCACAGAAGAGGACCTTAAACGTCAACCCTTCCTCCAGGCCAAACGCATCATCGCGGTCTCGGCGCCGCGGGTCGTGAGCGACGCGATCTTTCGTCCGCTCCGATTCGATGCCCTGGTGGCCGACGAGGCCCCGCGCATTCCGCTCCCGTTGCTCATTGCGTGCGCCTGCATGGCCCGGGAGCGCATCATCCTTGCGGGAGATCCTCAGGACATTCCCCCACCGGCCTCCACCCCCTACGGTGTATCATTGGGCTGGTGCGTCGAACTTCAGGCCCGTCCCGTTTCGCCTGCCGGTACCTCCCCGGCCTAGGGACTCCCGCCTTGAACGAGCGGCTCCTTCGGGCATGGATAGGGGAAGGAAGCCTCAGGAGGCGAGGGAACCACCAGATGGACAGTGCAGGGGCCCCGCACTTCGGTCAACTGCCGGTTGGAGGTGTAAACGATTTCTTCCACAGTGAAGGCAGGGGCATACCGGACCCGGATTTTATCCACCCCGATGTCGCTGGAAGCTCTCTCCCGTCGAAGAAACACCTGCTCGCGCGCCTCACGATCCGGCATGGCGCCCGCCTTCAGACCCCAGGGAATGAACACGAGCGTCGCATGGGAAAAGCTTCGCCAGAGATCCTGGCGAACCGCCTGATCCTTCTCCGCCATAAAGCGCGCCACCTCCGCTCGGCGTGACTGGTGCCGTGCGAGATCTGTCCTCATGGACACAGGGAGTGTCGCATTCAGCGTCTCGATCAGCTTCTCCACCTCAGCGCGCGAGGTTCCCACGTGCAAGCTCCCCACCGCCTGGCGAATGTCCTCAACGGTCCGCGTGTCGAGATTGAAGACCGCCGGATACAGGCCGCAGGAGACCGGATGCAGGAATAATAGGACCCAGACCCCCGCGGTCGCCCGCCAACGCGGGAACGAACGGAAACCCGGATCGGCTTCCGGGTCGTCGTGACGCTGCCGGAGCCAACTGAGGGAGAGGAACAAGAGAAAAGAGACCGGGAACAGAAACAGGTGGGTAGTAGCGACCTCATTGATTTCGGGCATCCGCGCCGGGATTTCCCAGGCTCCCCAGAAGGTCAGGGCGATCACCAGGATCACCCATCCCCAAGCGCCGAAGATCAGCGCCCGCCCCAGCCACGGAGGCCCGCCCACGCCTCTATCATCCATACCCGTGCACCGCCTGCACTGTACCATCGCCCGGGAGAAAAATACCAGCCGCCGGGAGTCGAGGGCCCTTGACCCCTCTGCGGGAATTCCCGATAATGTACCTTCCTCCGCTCGGAGCCGAAGTGGCGGAACTGGCAGACGCACTAGATTCAGGGTCTAGCGCTCGAAAGGGCGTGCGGGTTCAAATCCCGCCTTCGGCACCACCTCCCCCAATCACCGCCCGGCCCCCTTCCTGATCGAGCCTCGAAAACCGTCACGCCCACGGATTCAAGCACCGCGGGGCCAGCAGGCTCCATTCTTAAAAGACAAGCGATCAAAAATTAGGAAAAGGCCGGTCAAATCCCCTCCTCCTATTGCCAGAGAGGTCCACTTATAGTTTGATTAGGTACGGGAACGCCATCGGTTGAACTCCGTGGACACCGTCGTGACGCTTTCAGACTGCAAAATGGCGAATCGCGCGCGGCCCTGCGGATCAACCTAACGGAAGGCACACCCCGATGACTAAGAGAAGAGGAGACATGCCCAGTCCGGACCGTCATCACAGGGCACCATCCACTAGAGGAGCAGCGGGTCAGGCGGGCAAGCTCGCCGCAGACACGGTGTGTCAGCCTCTCCCGGAGGAGAGCGCCTCCAAGTGCCCCAGGAACCGCTCCCAGCTCGCGCTGCTACACACCCTGGTTTCGATCGCCTTGAGCGCTCACCTCCTCTTCAGCCACGACACGTTCCTTACCTTCGAGACTCGGGAATTCATCGTTCTAGGGCTGATGGTCATTCTCGGGGGCCTCCTGGTCCTTCCCCCCAGAGTGTGGGAAGCGAGATGGTTCGTGGGGGCGTCGGTCCTTGGCGTAACGGTCATGACCACCTCGATCCTCTATCTTTCGGGCAATGTGGGCTCCGATCTGTACCTCATCTATTTCCTGATCATTCTCATCGGCGCAACGGCCCCCACGCTGAGACAAAAGATCCTCTTCTCGATTCTTCTTTGCGCCGCCTACGGAGTGATCCTGTATTTGTGGGCTGAGCAAAAAGGGATGGTCCTGGAGGAGCACCTCCTCCGGATACCGATCCTGCTCATCCTGGGTGCCTTCTATGGATTTACCACCGACCGCTTGCGCAAAGAACGGGAGCAAACGGCCGACCTCATCGGCAACCTCACCGCACTCAAGCGGGCGGAGGAGGCGCTGCGGCGGAGCGAAGGGAAATTCCGCGACCTTGTCGAGACCACGAGCGATATCCTGTGGGAAGTGAACGCGAAGGGGATATACACGTATTGCAGCCCTAACGTGGCGGTAATCCTCGGCTACGAACCGGCAGAGTTAATGGGCAAGACTCGGTTCGAGTTTATGCCGCCCGAGGAAGCCCAACGAGTGGAAGACCTCTGGGGGAAGATTGCGGCGGAACGGAGACCGTTTTCGCTTCTGGCTCAAACGGTCCGCCACAAGAACGGTCGCCTGTGTATCATGGAATGCAGCGGGAAACCGGTCCTGGACGAGAGGGGTGGGCTGATCGGCTATCGTGGGGTGGACCGGGACATCACCCGGCGCAACCGGGCAGAAGAGGCGCTGGAACGCCTCAGTCGGCAACACCAACTCATCTTAAACTCGGCGGGAGAAGGGATCTATGGGCTCGACCTGCAGGGGAACACCACCTTCATCAACCCGGCGGCGGCCAGAATGGTCGGATGGGAAGTCGGGGACCTGATCGGCCAGCCCTTGCACCCTCTCCTGCACCACTCGCAAACAGACGACCCCGCCCCTCCCTTGGAAGAATGTCCGATCTGCGCGGCGTTATGCGACGGGACCGTCCATCGGGCCGAAAACGAAATGTTCTGGCGAAAGGACGGCACGCGTTTCCCGGTCGAGTATGTCAGCACCCCGATTCGTGAGGAGGGAGGGGAGCTCGTGGGCATCGTCGTGACCTTCCGAGACATCACCGCAAGGAAGGACCTTGAGGAGCAGTTGCGCCAGTCGCAAAAAATGGAGGCGATCGGGCGCCTTGCGGGCGGGGTTGCGCATGACTTCAACAACTTGCTGACGGCAATCTCGGGGTATTGTGAGCTCCTGCTGATGGGCCTCGGCAGCGGGGACCCGCTACGCCGGATCTGCGATGAAATCACCAAGGCCGCCGACCGGGCCGCCGCGCTGACCCGCCATCTCCTGGCCTTCAGCCGCAAGCAAGTGCTGCAACCGAAGGTGCTGGACCTGAACGCCGTTGTGGGCGCGATCGACCCGATGCTGCGGCGGCTGCTGGGCGAGGACCTCGAACTGACCATCCTCCCGGCCCCGGCCCTCGGGCACGTGAAAGCGGACCGTGTCCAGATCGAGCAGGTCCTCGTGAATCTTGCCGTCAATGCCCGCGACGCCATGCCCCGGGGGGGCAAGCTCATCATCGAGACGGCGGACGTCAATCTCGACGAGGCCTACGTCCGCCGGCTCGTGGATGTCCGAGCCGGTTCCTACGTGATGCTGGCGGTGAGCGACACCGGCTGCGGGATGGATGCGGAAACCCTGGCTCATATTTTCGAGCCCTTCTTCACCACCAAAGAGCCGGGGAAAGGCACGGGATTGGGGCTCTCCACCGTGTACGGAATCGTCAAGCAGAGCGGTGGCTACATTTTCGTGTACAGCGAGCCCGACCGCGGGACGACGTTCAAGATTTACCTGCCGCGGGTCGAAGAGGAAGTCCCCTTGCCCGACCAGAACGCCGTTCCCGCCATACCGACCGAAGGGTGGGAGACCGTCCTGCTGGTGGAAGACGAACAACCGGTCCGGGCACTGGTTCGGGAGATCCTTCAGAAGAACGGCTATTCCGTGCTGGAGGCGGGGCATGGAAAGGAAGCCTTACAGGTCTCCGACCGGTACCCAGACCCAATCCATCTGATGGTCACCGACGTCGTCATGCCGGGCATGAGCGGGTGCGAACTGGCCGAGCGCCTGGCCTCCCGGCGGCCGGACACGAAAGTGCTCTACTTGTCGGGGTACACGGACAACGCTCTCCTGAATCACGACATGACGGACCCCACCATCGCCTTCCTGCAAAAACCCTTCACGACGTACGCCCTGGGGCGAAAGGTCCGCGAGGTGCTCGATTCCCCCAAAGCAATGGCGGTCGGGTCGGCCCCTAGTCTCTGAAAGCCCCCCTAGAAGAGACAGGGTCGCCAGTCCCCCCCACCTACCTGGCACTTACCTCCTGCGGCGGTTCCTGGTATACATGCCTCAGCCGGGCGCCCCCCGGACGGTGCTCAGAAGGTGATGAAGCAGCTTCACCCCGCCACCAGCCAGGCCATCGCCCGGATCTTCGACCGCCTGGACTACGCCTCGTTGGGCCCAATCTACTGTGACGAGGGCGGCGAGGCCTTCTGGGAGGAGCGTCGAGGGCCCTGCCAGGAACTCGGGACCAGGCTGGCATTGGTCCTGCTTGGCAGGCTCGCACCGAAAGGACGGAGCCTCTTTGTGGGGGCGGGGGTGGCCGAAATACCGGTCCTGGTGGGAGAGACGATGGAGCTCCAACGGGAAGTCGTCGCCTGTAACTTAAGGGCTCCGGAGGTCGCCCTGTTGAATCAGGCGTGTACTGGGATGCCGTTCTCCTTTACGGCACAGGACGCGCGGGCGGCCATGGGGGAGTTCGACCACGTGTGGATGGTGAGCGTCCTGAACGATCCGGAATGCTTTCCGGAGCTGTCGGCGCTCTCCTCCGGACGGGCCAACCCGGTGACCTTCGATCCCTCCGCGTTCACGCGCGAGCGCGCGGCCGTCGCCGCCCTCGCGGCAGGGTGCCTCGATAAACTCGCGCGTCCCGGCCTCGTCACCACGTCGGTGGAGGAGATTCCCTGGGTCACCGACTGGTGCGACCAGCGGGGGGTCCCCTATATGGTCGAGGACGAGGACTACCCGACGGCCCTCGTCGGCGACCCGGTCTGCTTCATCAGACTCACCGGGTAGCCGGTCCCCCTCCTGTCCGCGGGGGACCGCCCGGTATGCGCCTCCCTTATTTCCCGCTATATATCCCGCCACGAGATGATCCGGCTCCAAAAGGAGCCTGCCGCACTGAGCTTCATCTCGGACACCGCCCCGGTACTGGTCTGAGCAAAGCCGGTGAGACGCCCGAGGCTCCCCGACCCCCCGGTGGTGCCTGCCGCACCGCTCCCCTGCGCGCCGATGTGGACCACCACCTCGGACGGCAAGCCGGCGCCGATGGAGGTGGACCGGGTCACGGTCGTATCACTGCCCACCGGCGTGGTCCCGAGGGCCGACTCTTTGTACGGGGAGCCGGTCAAATAATACAGGGCATAGAGAAGGCCCTGTCCCGTGGCGGCGCAGAGATCGGGGTTCGGGATGAAGGTCGTGAAGAACAGGGTTCCGCCGATGAGGATCGGCCGGCTGAGATTGCGCTCCCGCACATTGGGCAGGGTGGTGAACCACCCGTCCGTATTCTGCACATTGGTGACGAGATTGCTGAGGCCGGCGTCGAACGAGGAGTCGAAGGTAAGGCCTCCGTCGGTGCTCACATTCGCGGTGGGCGAACAACTCGAGCAGATCGTCACGCTGGAGACATTGGTCAGATTGTTGCGCTCAACGGTCTGATCCGAACATACCCCGCTGATGATGCAGTCCTTCACGCCGAAGAAATGCTGGATGTCCTGGGTCGTCTTGTCCAGGTTCGAATAATACCGGCCGGTCCCGAAGAAGACCCAGGGTTTGAGGTTGTCGTCCGCCGACAACACCGGCGCGGAAATGATCGGGCCGACCTTGCACGGCGAGGCGGACGTGCAGGTGGTGGCCTGCGGCGTGGTGTAGGCGAAGGTGCTGATCAGCGTGGTGGGTGCCGAGGCCACCCCCCAGGTGTCCGGATCCCTGTTGCCGCCGTTGGTGGTCAGGCGGTAGACCGCACCCCTCCACTTGACCCCGGAGCCAGGGTCCGGTCCTGTGCACGGGCTATAGGTGTTGGGGGCAACGAGCGGCGTGCGGACGTTACAGATCGTGCTCCCGAGATACATCACCTCCACACGGAAATCCAGGTCGAAGTCGAGCGTGACCGCATCCCCCATGAAGGCCCCCGTCTGCCCGGTGGAGAACGCGCGGACCGCCTCATTGAAACTCGTCGTATTGACCGCAACGCAGGGGGAGGCCAGCGAGCAGGGCGTGCCGTCCAAGAGCGTGCCGGATGTCTTGTTGATCGCGGTGAAGCTCGGCCCCTGCTTTAGATCCACCACGAAGAACTTCGCGGTCTGGCTGCTGCCGGCGTCGTGGTGGGTCGGACCCGTCCCGAAGACCACGAACCATCTCTCGTTCGTGCTGGAGGTCTTGGCGTCGCCCGCGGGATTGACGCGCAACACGGCCGGCGCGGCCGTCGTGAGCCCCAGGTCTTTGTCCCGGAAGACCCAGAGCAGATCGGGGTCCTTTTCGGGATTCGTGATATCAAGGACGAAATAGGACGAGAGGAAGACGCGGGTGTCGGTGCCGCCCGTTCCACTCCCGGTGTCGGTCGTATCGCCGTCGTAGTTGAAGTCGGCCGTCACCACGCGCGGCCCGGCCTTGCCCTGGGTGCAGTTGGTGCAGCTCCCCCCCAGACGGAACCCGCCGATCAGGATCGTCCCCCAGCCTCCCGGATGGTCGGCGTCGTTGGGGAAGATCCGCACATCCGCGACCTTGGGCTTAAGGTCCACGTAGTACACATGGTCATACTGCGGTGAGGTCAACCACCGGAGTTGCGGCAGGAGGTCCTGGGGGATGAACCCCCAGAGCTCTGCCCCCAGCTTCGGCTGGTCAGTCCGGAAGTCGTACGTTGTTCCCACGCTCCCGCCGCAGGGCAAGGCGGTGCAGTCCGTGTCGGTCCCGACCTGTTTCGGCGTCCTCGTGAACCGCGCCTGTTCCACGTCGAGGGTCGCCGTCACATCGCCCGTCTGGAAGAACCCCGCGTTGAAGGCGTGCAGCATGCCGTCGTTGGCGCCGACATAGGCCACCTGGCGGCGGTCCTTGTACCGCTGGAAAAACCTGGCGTAATCCGCGTCGCCGTATATGATGTCGAAGCGCTCGCGGGGCGCGCCGACCACGACCGGAGTGGCATGGATGATGTCCCCGAGCTTCCAAACCTTGGTCACGGGCGCGCCGGTGTCGTCCAGGACGTTCAGCTCCCGGTCCCGGAGGCCGGCCACTTGGGTGCCGCGCACGAAGTTGATGATGTCGCTGGCCTCGGTCTGAGCGGCGGTCTTGAGCGCCGCATCGCTGCTGTTGCAGTTCAGGACGTTTGCGCCCCCCAGATAGGGACAGAGGATCGCCACGCGGTTCGCCCTGAACTCGTTGAACTCTTCGGAGCTGGGCCCGATGCCGCCGCCGTTGCTGATGTCCGCCCATGTCAGGATGCGGCGACAGGTCACCCCGCCGGCATTGGGCGCGCAACTGGCACCAGGATCAGTCAGGGCCAGCCGCCTGCCGGCCTCCCAGGTGGGTTGAACATCCCTCAGATTCACGGTCTGGAAGGGGGTGGTGGTATCGGCCTTGCCGTCCCCAGTGTCGTCTTTGAAGCGGTCCACCAGCACCTCCTTGGTGGCCGGGTCGAAGCGGATCTTGATGATGCAGTCATGTTTCAAGACCAGCTTGCCGTCAGGCGGGCCCGTGCAGCCAAGCCCTGAGAAGTCCTCGCGCAGGTTCCCGAAGGTGTCGATGAACAGACCCTGCGTAAACCCGGTCCACTTCACCTCGACCGTGGCCGAGCCGACGGTCTTGAAGGTGGTGGGAAAGAAGAACGCCTGATAGATGGCGCCAATGCCGGTCGTGGAGGTGGTCAGCACCGAGATCGAGGTCCCCGAGGCGGCCCGCCCGAGGATGCTGGTGATTGCAGCCGTGAGCTTGGTTTTTAGATCATCCACGTTCTGCGATTCGAAATAGGTATCCGGAATGCCGTCGGGAGCGAGCGCGCCCGTGTCATTGTTGACCCTGTCCCATTCGGCCTGGAGATCGGGAGTGTTAAGACGAACTCCGTTAACAAGTGGACCAAGTTGGTCATTGTTCGAATCCTCGAAGCCCCCCTGCCTGGCCGCCTGCATCAGGATCTCACGTCCGTTGATGTTGCCGAACGCGAAGAAGGTGTAGACCGTCACGTTCTGGAACTCGGGCAGGTCATGCCCCGGCTCATTGATGACCGGAATGGTGGCCTGCCGAAGATCGGTGGTGTGCCCCCAGTAGGCCACGTCATCCAGGTTGTGGTCCGCGCTGCCATAGTCCGTCTTGTGCTGCTGCAGCAGGAAAGAGTTCGGAGGCTGCGCGCTGCCTGGTGCGACGGCCGTGATGCAAGTGGAGAGCGGCGGAAGAGCGCCGCCGGTAAGACTGTTATAGGTGAACGTGCCCGTGCAGTGGGTGCCGTGCGCGGCGTGCCCGAAGTCGTTCAAGGGGGGCTTCTTCGTGCCGACGGTGTCCTGGGTCGGCTCGCCGTCCGTGAAGACCATGAGAAAGGTCTTGCAGCAGGGCACCTGCGCCGAAGGGCTGGCCCAGGCCGGTGTATGGTTGCTCCCGAAAAAGAAGGGGTCCCGGCCGCAGGCCTTGTCAATGGGATAGCCGAAACTCGCGCAATTCTTGCTCGCA
>Ga0209640_10001759_pt1 | contig 18636 bp, 12 predicted proteins | sample RifCSP10_1_FD_184018 | JGI IMG/M metagenome (GOLD analysis project Ga0209640, IMG submission 184018) | Soil microbial communities from Rifle, Colorado - Rifle CSP2_sed 10_1 (SPAdes) (version 2) | ecosystem: Environmental > Terrestrial > Deep subsurface > Rock core/Sediment | place: Rifle... | reverse complement strand
TAATCCGGAAATCAAGAAAATTCTGCTGACCGGCAAAGCTGATGAAAAAATTGCCGTAGCGGCATTTAACGCGGGATTGATCCATCAATACATACGTAAAAGCAATTCTGAAGTGGACGTACTGTTAAATCAGGCGATTACGAAATTGCAGTTGGAATATTTCATGGATATAACCAAACCTATCCAGATAGTTCTGGCAGACAGTACCGGCTCATTCCTGTCGGACAAAACCTTTAATAGCGCTTTTTCTGCTCTATTAACAGATAATAAATATATTGAATTCTATTTATGGGAACAGCCAAGGGGGATATTAATGCTGGATGCACAAGCCAAGACCGGGTTTCTGTTTATTCTGTCCAAAGAAGGGATGAAAACCCAGCTTGAAATAGCCCAGGCCTGCGATGCCCCTGCGGAGTTGTTGCAACTTATCAACGATGGCAATCATCTGGCCTGGTTTCCAACAACCGACGGTTATTATACCAAGGACTGCCTGCGGGACTGGCGCAAGCATATCTACCAGGCCAACACTGCCCGGGACGATGAAAAGTTTCTGTGCTCATTCGTCAAACCGGCGCCGTTACCTGCACTGGCCTCTGCACGGATACAGTCATTTAACACTTACCTGGAAATTTTTGATACTGAATAGACCATGACAAAGTGAACCTGGAGTTTCGCGAAAAATGATGATATTCGTCAATAAACCAAATCAATCAAGAGACCAGGTCCAAAATAATGAAAATATCCAACCTCATCTATTCCTAATTCCGTCCGATCCATATAAAATCCCACCGTCGTAAGCCCAGTATTAATCATTATTTTTTAATCAAATCCATGTGAGAGGAGGGAGGTAATGACGACAGTCGTAACTGATAATTGTCGAGGTTGCCGGTTTACTGATTGTGTGGCGGTTTGTCCTGTGGAATGTTTCCACTTCGACGATGAAATGCTGTATATCGATCCAGAAGTCTGTATAGATTGCAGTGCCTGCATCCCGGAGTGTCCGGTCCAGGCCATCTATGAAGAAGATGAACTGCCGGAAGACAAGCGCAAATGGGTAAAAATAAACGCTGAAAAAGCCCCCGAACTACCCGCCTGTACTGAGTCTATGGAACCCCTGCCCGGGGCGGAAGCGAAAAAGGCCGAACTCGGGTTTTAACAAAATAATTATTAAGTTATCCGGGATTCAAGAGTATTTTCATCTACTGCCCCGGAGCGGGAGAGTTGTGATTGTCATTTTAATTAAATTCATGAAGTGTCACATATGACACAACTAGGTACTGAGCAAAATCCACTGCATGTCGCCATCGTTGGCAGCGGTCCCAGCGGCTTTTATGCAACAGAAGCGCTGATCCGCTCGGACCATACGGTTAAAATTGATCTACTCGAGAGGCTCCCTACTCCCTTCGGTCTGGTACGTAGCGGTGTCGCTCCCGATCATCCCAAACTGAAACAGGCCATATTGGTCTACGAGAAAATCGCCGAAGCACCGCAATTCAATTTTATCGGCAATGTCACCGTTGGCCGGGATATCAGTGTCGAGGAATTGGCCCGTAATTATCATGCCATCATTTTTACCTGTGGCGCCGAGTCCGATCGCAAACTGGGGATCCCTGGGGAAAACCTCGCCGGCAGTCACACCGCGACCGAATTCGTCGGCTGGTATAACGGCCACCCTGATTACCGGGACGTGGAATTTGACCTGTCACACGAGACCGCGGTTATTATCGGCCAGGGCAACGTTGCTGCCGATGTCGGCAGAATTTTGTCGAAAACCGTCGATGAATTACAGCACACTGATATCTCCGGACATGCCCTGGAAGTCCTGGCTGAAAGTAAAATCCGCAGGATTTATATTGTCGGCCGAAGGGGACCCGTCCAGGCAAAATTTACCTCCAAGGAATTGAAAGAATTCGGCGAACTCGGTGTTTGCGGGGCGGCCGTAGATGCAGAGGAACTGAAATTGAACGAGGCTAGCACAATCGAACTGGAGGATAAAACCAATGCCGGCAGCCGCAAGGTTTATGAACTGTTAAGCGAGTTTGCCGCGAATACCAACCGCGATAAGCAGCGCCAATGCCATTTCACCTTCCTGAAGAGCCCCGTTGAACTCAAGGGGCAGACGCGACTGACAAAAATTATATTCGAAAAAAACCGCTTGCAGGGCGAACCCTTCAGCCAGGCTGCTCTGGGCACCGGCGAAACCTTCGAACTGGAGGCCGGCCTGCTGTTCCGTAGTATCGGATACCAGGGCAAACCCATAGCCGGGGTTCCATTCAATGACAAACGGGGGGTCTTTCCCAATCGAGATGGGCGGATCACCGATACGCAAGGTCAGCCCATCCTGCAATTGTATACAGCCGGTTGGATCAAGCGCGGCCCCACCGGTATTATCGGCACTAACCGGGCCGACAGCGTAGCAACCGTTGAATGCTTACTGCAAGATCTGGACAAGCTGAATTCAACTGAGACCAAACAGGGGGCTACGGCCGTTTATAACGTTCTGCATAGCAAAAATATCCGGCCGGTCAGCTTTTCGGACTGGCAAAAGGTCGATCATGAGGAGAAAATCAGGGGGCAGCCGCTCGGCAAACCCCGCGAGAAGATAACTTCCATCCAGGAATGCCTGCAGATAATAGGAAAATCCCGTTAAGGGATTTCACCCGACATCTGAAACTGGCTGTCCGATTCTGTTACAATGTTAATAATGTGTAGCAGCAACCACTGAAATCTTATTTTGCAGTACAAACCGTGCATTCCAAAAATAACATATCAAAAGTAAAAGGACAGTTCAGAGGACGCCGGCCGGATCCTGAAGCTCTGGTGGAGATCCGCGCATTGCTGGCCGGCAAGTCCAGGCAACGCGAACAGCTGATTGAATATCTGCATCTGATCCAGGACAAATTTAAACAGATCGAATCCAGACATATCGTTGCACTGGCGGATGAACTGAAACTGGCTATGACCGAAGTCTATGAAGTAGCCACCTTTTACCACCATTTCGATGTCGTCAAAGATCATACACAAGCCCCCAGACTGACCATCCGGGTATGCAACTCGGTCAGTTGCGAACTGTTCGGCGCCAGGCAATTGCTCAAGTATTTGCAGAATAAATACCAGGGCGATATCCGTGTCCAGGTTGTCCCCTGTGTCGGCCGATGCCAGGAAGCCCCGGTCGCCGTTGTCGGAACCAATCCGATTGCCAAAGCCACACCAGAGAGTATTGCCAGGGCCGTTACCGACAATCAAATCGTGCCGGCGCCATTGACATACACGGATTACAATCAATACCGGCAATCCGGCGGCTATAGGCTGCTGACGGACTGTCATGCCGGCAAACAATCACTGGCCGATATCATCAAAACGTTAAAAGACTCCAAACTGCGCGGTCTTGGCGGGGCTGGGTTTCCCACCGGTTCGAAATGGGAGATCCTGCTGCAACAACCAAAACCTCGGCTGCTGGCCGTCAATATCGATGAGGGCGAACCAGGCACCTTCAAGGACCGCCATTACCTGGAATCCGATCCCCACCGTTTTCTGGAAGGCGCTTTAATCGCCGCCTGGGCTATCGAAGCAACGGCGATCTACCTGTATCTGCGGGATGAATACGCCGCTTGCCGCGACATCCTGACACGGGAGCTGACAGCCCTGCAGTTTGCAGCGCCAGTAAAATTGCCGGAGATCCACCTGCGGCGCGGCGCCGGCGCCTATATCTGTGGCGAGGAATCGGCCATGATCGAATCCATTGAAGGAAAACGCGGCATGCCGCGCCTGCGTCCACCTTATGTCGCGCAAGTCGGCCTGTTCGGCAGACCGACACTGGAACATAACATGGAAACATTGTATTGGATCCGGGATATCGTCGAACAAGGCGCTGCCTGGTTCGCTGGGCACGGCCGTAATGGCCGGCAGGGACTGCGTTCCTACTCCGTCAGCGGCCGTGTCAACAAACCCGGCGTCCATCTGGCGCCGGCAGGTATCACACTGCGCGAGTTAATCGACGAATACTGCGGTGGCATGCTGGCGGGGCACACCTTATATGCTTATTTTCCCGGTGGCGCTTCCGGCGGTATCCTGCCGGCATCACTGGCGGATATCCCACTGGATTTCGATACCTTGAATCCGTATGACTGCTTCATCGGCTCCGCTGCCATTATCGTCCTGTCCGATCACGATAATGTCAGGGATGCAGCCTTGAACGCGATGCGGTTTTTTGAAGAAGAATCCTGCGGGCAATGCACCCCTTGCCGTGTCGGTACGGCCAAGGCCGTGACACTGATGGAACAACCGGTCTGGGATCAGGCGTTACTGGAAGAACTGGCACAGGCGATGAACGATACTTCGATCTGCGGTTTGGGCCAGGCCGCGCCGAATCCGTTACGCTGTGCGATGAAATATTTTCCCGAGGAGTTTTAACATGGCGGCGCAACCCGAACAGTTTGCAGCACCGATGATCCGATTCATCTTCAATGGCACGGCCATCGAGGCACGGCCGGGTGAATCAATCCTGGAATGCGCCAAACGGCATGGTATAGCCATCCCCCACCTGTGCTACAAACCGGGTTATCGGGCCGATGGCAATTGCCGCACCTGCATGGTTGAAATCGAGGGGGAACGGGTGCTGGCGCCATCCTGCAGCCGCACGCCCACCGAGGGTATGAAGATCCACAGTAACAACCCCAGGGCTGTCAATGCACAAAAGCTGGTCCTGGAACTGCTGCAATCCGACATGCCCGGACAGACCGGCTCGCCCCACTCACCGGCTTCCGAGCTCGCTCACTGGGTCGGTAAACTGGGTGTCGGCAAACCCCGGTTCCCGCAACGGCAGCAGCCTCAACCCGATTTGAGCAATCCGGCCATCGCCGTTAATCTCGACGCCTGCATCCAATGCACACGTTGCGTCAGGGCCTGCCGGGAGGAACAGGTCAACGATGTCATCGGCTATGCCTTTCGGGGTAAACACGCGAAGATCGTCTTCGATCTGGACGATGCGATGGGCAACAGCACCTGCGTCAGTTGTGGCGAATGTGTACAGGCCTGCCCTACCGGCGCTCTGATGCCGGCCCGGCTGGCGGCGAAGGTGCTACCGGATCAACAGGTGGCATCAGTCTGTCCTTATTGCGGCGTCGGTTGCCAGATTAACTATAATCTGAAGGATAACCGGATTATCTTTGTCAGTGGCCGGGACGGCCCGGCCAACCAGAGCCGCCTGTGCGTCAAGGGCCGCTATGGTTTCGATTATGTCTATCATCCCGACCGCCTCACCAACCCATGGATACGCAAATCCGGCATGGCCAAGACCGAGCGGTTGCTGAGCCCCTCGGAACTGACTCAATATTTCCGGCCCGCCACCTGGGACGAGGCCCTGGATGTCGCCGCTGGCAAATTGAATCAGATCCGGGATGACCATGGACCCAAGGCCATGGCCGGATTTGGTTCGGCCAAGGGCAGTAACGAGGAAGCCTATCTGTTTCAGAAGCTGGTACGGACCGGATTCGGAACCAATAATGTCGATCACTGTACACGTCTCTGTCACGCCTCGTCCGTCGCCGCCCTGCTGGAGACAATAGGTTCAGGCGCGGTATCCAACCCGGTGCGGGATGTCGCCGAGGCCGAAGTAATTATTGTGATTGGCTCGCGTGCCTGTGAAAACCATCCGGTTGCCGCCACTTTTATGAAGAACGCCGCCAAGGCCGGCAAGATCCTGATAGTCATAGACCCTTATCGATCCGATCTGGCCCGTCATGCCAGCTATTTTTTACAATTCCGGCCGGATACCGATGTGCCTATGCTCAACAGCCTGATGCACATCATCGTTAAGGAAAACCTGCAAAATGACACCTACATCGAAAAACATACGGAAGGTTATGCGGCCCTCAAGCAAACAGTGGCAAAGTACAGTCCGGAAAAAGTCGCGCCGATTTGCGGGATCCCCGCTGAGACCCTGAAGGAAGTGGCCCGTGTCTACGCCAGGTCCAGGGCATCAATCATTTTCTGGGGCATGGGTATTTCCCAGCACATACACGGGACTGATAACGCCCGCTGTCTCATCTCGCTGGCCCTGTTAACGGGCCAGATTGGTCGCCCGGGTACCGGCCTGCACCCGTTGCGTGGGCAAAACAATGTTCAGGGCGCCTCGGACGTCGGGCTGATACCGATGTTTTATCCCAACTACCAGGCCGTTACCGATCCGCAAATCCGGGCCAAATTCGCCAGTCTCTGGCAGGCGCCCAACCTGGATGCCAATCGTGGCCTGACCGTGGTCGAGATCATGCACGCCATCCATGACGGTGTCATTAAAGGCATGTATATCATGGGTGAAAATCCGGCCATGTCGGATCCCAACCTCAATCATGCCAGGGCGGCATTGGCGAAACTGGAGCACCTGGTGGTGCAGGATATCTTTTTTACCGAAACTGCCGGCTTTGCGGACGTCATTTTGCCGGCCTCGGCCTTCCCTGAAAAAACCGGCACCTTTACCAATACTGATCGCCTGGTGCAACTTGGCCGGCAGGCCATCGAGCCGCCCGGCGATGCCAGACAGGACTTGTGGATTATCATGGAAATGGCAAAACGTATCGGTCTCAACTGGAACTACCCTGAAATCAAGGATATCTTCAACGAGATCCGCCAGGCGACACCGAGCATGTCGGGCATGACCTGGGAGCGGCTGGAACAGGAACACAGCCTGACCCTGCCCCTGCTGAAGGAAGGCGACCCGGGTGAGAGAGTGATATTCACCGACGGATTTCCCACCAAAAGCAGGCGCGGGAAATTCGTACCGGCGGATTACATCGCCGCTGATGAACTGCCGGATGCGGAATATCCCTACGTGTTCACCACGGGCAGACAACTGGAACACTGGCACACAGGCAGCATGACCCGGCGCTCCGAAGTCCTGAATGCCATCGAACCGGACCCGGTTGCCAGTTTCAATCCGCTCGATCTGACCAAACTTGATGCGAGTCCCGGTGATATCATCCAGATTCAATCCAAACGCGGTACCATCAAGGCGATAGCGCGTGCCGATACCGGTGTACAGCCGGGCGTGGTCTTCATGGCTTTCTGCTACCACGAGGCTGCGGCCAATTTGATCACCAACGAAGCCATGGACCCGTTTGGCAAGATCCCGGAGTTCAAATACTGTGCGGTGAAAATTTCCGCCGCCACTTAAACGCTAACCTTCAAAATCAACCCTGCAACGGGAGTAACAGTAACATGACGAAATCAAACTTTACCGGTCATGTCCATAGGCTTCCTCTTCAGCATCGTGACATGCATAGCACGCCGCTCGCCTCTATCTTTCAGAGCCTGTCATTAACCCATCGACACCTGTCACTGCTACTGTCCAGTGTCATGCTGATCGCGACCCTGTCGGTGTCAGCCCAGGACTGGACCTATTACAGCGGTACGCAGGCCGGCACCCGCTATTCAAAATTGGACCAGATTAATCGCGATAATGTCGCCGACCTGGAACTGGTCTGGACCTACCGCACCGGCGACGCCGAACGATATGGCGATAAACTTGTCCCCAAGCAATCACTGGAAAATACCCCAATTCTGATTGAAGGCTCGCTCATCGTCTGTTCGGCCCTGGGTCGGGTGATGGCCCTGGATCCCACCACGGGCAAGCAACGCTGGGAATTCGATCCGTTTAAGTACTACGGGGAGGCAGATTTCTCTACGGCGCAATTCCCCAAATGCCGGGGCGTGACACCATGGACGGACAAGCAGGCGCCCGAAGGCGCGGCCTGCAAGCTGCGACTCATCTATGGCAACTGGCGCTTCCGCGCCTATGCCATCGATGCCCGCACCGGCAAACCCTGCACCGATTTCGGCAAGAATGGCGAGGTGGTTTTCGATCCGGGCCGCCCTTTGGACCCGGATGAATACATCGTCGTACCGCAACCACCCGCCATCATCGGCGACGTGGCGATATTCGGCTCCTCCATCAGTGACAGCATCCGCGCCGACAGTCTGAGCGGCAAGGTGCGGGCCCTGGATGCGCGCACCGGCGCCATCCGCTGGGAGTTTGACCCGGTTCCGCGTGATCCCAATGACCCCGCCGCAGCCAGCTGGGAGGGGGATAGCGCACAGCGCACCGGTAATGGCAATGTCTGGACCATGATGGCGGTGGATGAAGAGCGCGACCTGGTGTTCCTGCCCACTACCAGCCCCAGCAACGATTTCTATGGCGGCACTCGCCCTGGCAATAACCACTACGCTGACTCGCTGGTTGCCCTGCGCGGCTCCACCGGTGAAGTGGTCTGGCACTATCAGATTGTTCACCATGACATCTGGGACTATGACCTGCCGGCGCAACCCATACTCATCGACCTGCCCCGCAATGGCACCACCGTACCGGCGGTCGTGCAAGTGACCAAACAAAGTCTGATATTCGTGCTTAATCGCGAGACCGGTGAGCCGCTGTTCCCCGTCGAGGAGCGGCCGGTGCCACAGGATGGGGTGCCGGGTGAATGGTTATCGCCGACTCAACCCATCCCGACCAAACCGCCAGCGCTGGTGGCACAAAAACTAGAGCCGGATGATGCCTGGGGCTTCACTCCCATCGACCGCTGGATGTGCAAACGGAAAATCGAAGCTCTGCGATACGGCTCCATCTATACACCACCTAGCACGCAAGGCACGATCTTCATGCCATCGGCTCTGGGAGGCGCGAACTGGGGCGGTGGTTCCTATGATCCGGTACGTCATCTGCTGGTGGTCAATACCCAGCATATCGCTTCGATTATCAAACTGATCCCAACTGGCCAACAGGCCAATGACGCCAGCGGCATGAAAGCTGTGGGGGAAGCTACAGACATGCAGACCGGGGCAGGCTTTCCGCAGCGCGGCGCTCCCTATGCGGCGCAGTTTGACATGCTGCTGTCGCCCTTCGGCGTGCCCTGCACCGAACCACCCTGGGGCCGTTTGAGCGCGGTGAACCTGGTTAAGGGAACAATAGTCTGGCAGGTGGCTCTGGGGTCTATCGAGAAGCTGGCGCCACTCCCCATCCCGCTGGAAATGGGCACACCCAATTTGGGCGGGTCTATTATTACCGCGGGCGGCCTGGTGTTCATCGGCGCGGCCCTGGATAACAAATTACGCGCTTTTGATATCGAAACGGGTGAAGTGCTGTGGGAGGCAGAACTACCAGCAGGTGCGCAGGCGACGCCCATGACCTACGCAGTGAACGGCCGCCAGTACGTCATCATCTGCGCCGCCGGTCATCCAATCCTCGGTGGTGAACCGGGCGACTGGTTTCTAGCTTTCGCGCTGGAGTCCGATACAGACTAACTCGCTCAGATTCATCTGGCCTGAATCGACTGAAACTATTCACGCAGGTGTCTCATCAGCACTTGTAAGATGAATTATAGTCTTTACAGTTTTTCGGCAGACCCAAAATGCAATCGGATTTACTTCTACTGCCGAGCCAATGTGTAAATCCCGGAATGATCAGGTTGCTGACTCATAATGCAAAATTACGGCACTCAAAAAGGCATCAACCACTGATTTCATCGCCGCCATTATGAGCCGGAATATCAAACGCTCTATCAGCAATATTTCGCTACTACTTCTCCTTGTCTAACTGTGATGCAATATCGTTTAACAACTGTTCGTTCTGCTGTTTGGCGTCAACCTTCTTTTGTTGCACAACTGACTGCTGCGAATGTGCCCGCTGTAGCAGCGTAATACCTGCTTGCGCTTCCTTCTGAGCTTTCCGTTCAGTCTCAGTCTTGAAATCAGCCACTTCCTTGGCCAGGTCACTCTCTAATGTCTTGCTCAATTCCAACTTCCATTGATTCTTGTCGACTTTGGCAATGGCTTGTTCCAGATTTGTTTGCAGGCGTTTGGCTTCAGCCGAGACGCGGTTATACCGGTCTTGAGTTTTTTCCATTCGTACATTCAGTGTCGGCTTGTCTACAGCGGTATCCTGTTTATGTTTCAGATTTTCTATTTCATCATGTAAATCCTGCCGGGAGACTTCTGCTTGTTTCTGCTTCTCCTCTAAATTCGCCAGTTGTTGATTGCTTCGCTCCAGTTCCTGCGCCATTTTTTGCCGTTCCTGCTGCAGGACTTTCTCTTCCAATGCCCGCATGGTTGAAAATTTGTTTTTATAATCATCCATCAGTTTTGCCGATTCCTGTCTAGCCACTTCCCGCATTTCATCCAGCAGGCTAAGACGCTGGCGTTTCCGGTTATGCTGCGCAAAAACATTCTCCACGGCGGACTTCAGCATTTCCTTGTTTACTTGTTCCTTGCGCAGGTAATCCGCTACGCCATATTTCATTGCCCGCACCGCCACATCTTCGCTGCCGGCACTGGTCAGCATCATGGTCGTGGGAAAATTCGGATTATCCTGGTTGACGTGCAGTATATCGAGTCCGGTGGCATCAGGCAGTCGCAGGTCATAATCCAGCAGCAACACATCGACGTCAGTCCAGTTAAAGTCCAGACCGGGGAGCCCTTGATTCAGAGGATCATGTTCAATGATGTCTGCCGCCGGGAACAGACCGCGCAACCAGTTCTGCAACAGCTTCCGGTAGTCCGCATCGTCATCGATGATTAGAATACGCCGTGGCGTGTTTTCACTGCCCATCTAACTGCCCCGTTAAGTAATACGATTTTTTGGTCGTATTGATTGCCTGATAATTACGGGACAGCATTATTGCACAAAAGTATCTGGTTGTACTTCTCTCTTCCTTCGGTTACCAGGCTTATAGACCCACTTTGTATAGCGAAACCGTCATTTTGCCCAGAGTTTACGCAGCCGGCGCATCGCATCCAAACCCTTCAACTCGATAATTTCATCGAAAGCGACCAGGACCTCGTGGCCTTCCGGCAACGGGCTGAAATTGGTCCAGGGCGTGCCCAGCACCGAATCAAAACCCAGTGGTACGGCCCGTGTCAGGAAAGCGTTCTCGACGCAATGGCGCAGGCTCATGCCATTGAATTCAATCTTCGGCAACATATTGCCGATATTCGTCAGCCCCCCGATGATATGGACGCCCTTCATATCGGGATCGGCGCAAATCGTCTTGATAGCGTTCAGCGCCATCTTCGTCAGTCCCTCCATGTCCGAGATCATGGAATTGATGGTGACATCAACAAAAATATCGTCATGCTTTAACCCGTATTCATTAATCAGTTTCTTAACCATTCTGCGGGCCACCTCGACGACGTCTTCGGATTTCTTGCTGGATTTTGGCGAGCCGTTCGCATCGAGATATTCCGAGGACATCAACACCACCTTGCAGGGTGAGATATCGAACAGATCGCACATCTCCATGCGCGTCTCTGCAAACGAGTTGATCAACGGCGGCTTGCCACCGGATTTTTTCAAATCGTAGACTTCAAGACATGCAGCAACGATATGTTTGACGGGATAATCGATGCACAGGGGGACGGAGATCGCTTCCTGTAAGGCCATAACCACTCTTTGCAGGAACTTGAGATCTTCATAGGCCCGTGGGCCGATAGTGACATCGACGAAGCTGGAACCGGCCTCAACCTGCTTGACGGCCAGGGCCTGGAGACCCGCGATGTCCTCTGCCGCGATCATCTTGGCCGTACTTTTAAAACCCTGGGGATTAATCCTGTCCCCGACTATGATTAAGTTTGGAAATGGCATTGTTATTCAAACCTCTTTAGCTTGGTTATTGACAATTTTGGGAAAACACATGGACTGCATGAAAAGTTTATTGAAGCGCTTGGCGCCGGCCAGTTCGATATAGTTGCTGCCGTTGGCTATTGCTTCAGCCTCGGACCGGTGTGAATGTGAGACCAGCGCCAGCTTCGCCCCGATACCGGCGGCATTACCGATCTGGGCGTAGCGCTCCAGGGGCAAATCCGGCAACATACCTATCGTGATCGAACTGCCGATATCGATATAGCTGCCGAAAGCGCCGGCGATGATTACCTGATGCAGATGCTCTTCCGTGATAGCCGCGTCTTCCAGCAGGACCTGAATAGCGGCGCTTATGCAACCCTTGGCCAATTGCACGGAGCGGACATCGCTCTGGGTGAAGACTATGGCTTCCCCTGCCCCTTCAACTTCATCCACCAGCACGAATTCCAGGTCCCGCTTGCCTTCCGGACGCCTGACCCGGGGATGTTCGGCATTCATCTTACCGGTAACGGTGATGATCCCGGCATTATGCAATTCGGCCACCATATCCAGCACGCCTGAACCGCAGATCCCGATTGGCGGTTGATTATCGATGGTTTGCAACTCCACATTATTACCCTGGATTTTAACGCTCTCAATGGCGCCGGGGGCCGAGCGCATGCCACAACGAATATGCCCACCTTCAAAAGCCGGGCCCGAAGGACAGGAAACGCTGGCGAGTTTGCCTTGATGGATCAGGGAGATTTCGGTATTGGTGCCGATATCCAGCACGATGACCGTATGCTGTTCCTGGGCGCTATCGATCGCCAGCAGTACAGCCGTGTGATCGCCGCCGACAAAGCCGGCGATATTCGGCAGCATATGCACATAGGCGCCCGGCATGACATGCAGGCCCAGGTCGCGGGCCTTGATATCGACGGCGCCGGACACCGCCGGTATGAACGGCACGACGGACAGATAATTTACCGGCAGGCCGATCAGTAAATGATGCATGGCCGTATTGCCGGCAATCACGACGTCGGTAATCAACTCGGGTTTTAAACCGCGCGCCCGGGTAAGGGCCGTGGCGGCCTCATTCAGACTATCAATGACCAGTTTTTGCATCGTTTCCAGCGCCGCTGGAGATTTTCTGGCGTAACCCAGGCGGGTAATCACATCCGCGCCATGGAGCCCCTGTGGATTCTCGAAGCCCATCGTTTTCAGAGTGCGGCCATTACGCAGGTCTACCAGCCAGGTGCCAATATTGGTCGTGCCGACATCGATAGCCAGTCCCAACAAGGGGCCTTTCTTTTGTGGCAACAGGCCGATGATCTCGCCAAAGCGGGAGACCGCAGCCACCCGGCCATTCGTCTCCCGGAGTATCCCCGACATGGACTTTTGTACGTCGATATCGATAGTATGGCCGGCGCCGGGCCATTTTTGATTCAAAGTGCTTTTCAGTCGCTTATCGTCACCCGCCGGTTTTGTCAAAGTTCCGACCGGAACCGTGCCGCGTATGGCATGGACCACCGGGTCCGGATGCACGTAGATATCCTCACTCTCGACTTCGGTGCGTGTCGGCTCGGCCTGGGCCCGGGCCGATACGGCCACGGTGCAGTCTCCGGCCAGAAATGTCTGGCAGGAGCGCCGCCAATTGTCCTCGAGTTCGCGTTTGGAAAAATATTCTTCATCGGCAGTGGATGGTGGATTGACGGGGCCTTCCGTCACCCGGATCACGCAGGTTTTACACAAGCCACGGCCGCCGCAAACACTGGTGATCCGGACGCCGGCACGCCTGGCGCAATCCAGCAGGGTCTCGCCGGGGATACTGGTGACACGCTGGCCGGACGGTGCAAAGCTTACCCGGAAACCGGGTTGTTTCTGTTTTCTGGCGCTCATTGAACAAATTCCGTTCGCAACGTCTGGCTATGCGGACAGCGTTCACGGGATTGACAGTCGCGGCAGCGGTCGGCACGGCTGCGCATAGGCATGACCCTGCCCAGACCGATGACCGATGTCAGGGATTTATGTGGTGTCAGTGTGCCGCTGCCTTGCAGCGTCACCCCGATATCCCTGCCGCCGGCGAGTTCCAAAACTGTCCCCTGCAGGCTGATATCGAAACCATCATCACCGGGATTAAATGACCCGCTGGCCTGCAAACCCATGCTTTTGGCCTGCTCACACATCAGCAACTCAAAGTAGTCACTGGTCTTGTAAAGCAGCAAAGTGCCAATTTCATCGAGTAACACAGCCTGGAGATGTTTTTTTTCGGCAAACCAGTCCCGTATCTGCTGCATGGGTCGCTGTCCCAGGGTGCAGACGCCGAAGACCAGATACGTCGCCTGGTGGAGATGCTGAGTAACCATAGCGGAGTTCAGTTTGACTTCGCCCAGAGCTAGCCAGTCAGGTCCGTATTCCGTTACTTTCAGAATCTGGTAGTGAATGGCCATATCCAGCCAGTCATTACTTTCGATTTTCTGCAATAACTCTTGCAGGTTTTTCAGCATGGCTGGCGCCAGCGGGCGACCGCGTCGGGTTTCCCAGGCATGGCTGATCTCCTCAGCGCTTAATCGAACGGGAATATCGGATATTGCCGGCATGGGTTCTGGTTTAATTGCTAGTAAGTGAGTTCCTTGGCGGTTTCGAACATGGCGATCACATTCTCGTGTTTCGCCTCGTCCGGAATGCCTACCCCACCGTCAAGGATGAAACCACCGCCATCGCCGCAATCGTTAAACAGTTTTTTCACGGCATCTTTCGTATCCTGAACCGACCCCGTAATGAGGACCGATACCGGCACATTACCCCGGATACAGACCGTGTCGCCGAGGATCTGTTTGGCTTTCTTCATGTCGGTGCGCTCGAACATATAAACGGCCTTGCCAGGCGGCAGATCTTTGATCACCTCCAGCCGGGAGGTGCAATCGCCCTCCCACAGCACCTGCGGGATATAACCCTGTTCGATCATGGTCATCATCACCTGGCGTAACGGTGGCCAATAATAAGTTTTAAACTGCACCGGTGACATGAAGCCGTCCAGACCCCAGTGCAACGGGAAGAAAATATACTTGCCTTTGTTGCGGTCGGCCGTGGCAATAGCATTGGCGGGGATAATCTGTGTAATCCGTTCCAGGATTGCCGCCAGCTTGTCCTTGTGCCGGAACATATCCAGCATCGCTCCCTTGGAGCCGCGCAAATAGTCCGAGGCCACATCGAAGGGGGCATGGCTGGTGGCGTGGTTACCCAACGGGAACCCCATTTCGTTTAATTCCACCACCATCTCATCCGCCGAGGCGAGCATTTTCTGCATTTCCTCGCCGGCCCGGATCAGGGTCTGGAACATCTCCCGCACTGCCGGATTGGCGTAGGCCTGCACGGACATCAGAATCCGTGTATGCAGGACCGAGGGATATTGCGGCAGCAGTTCCATGGCCTTGAAACCATTGGCCACCCGCGGCAGGTAGCGATGCAGCATGAAACCCGTCGGGTCGAGCAGGTATTCGTCGTATTCCTTCGCCGTCATGTATTCCCTGTCGAGGTATTGAAATGGGACGTCGTCCGCCAAGCCCCTGCTGCCCGGCCATTCGAGTTGCCGGTAATCCAGAATATCCATGGTCGGACCGAAGGCCATCATATTCTGCCCCGGGTAATAACTGTCCGGTTCCAGATCCCGCACTGCTTTGATCATCGCGGCCTTCAGGCCGGCATAGTCATACATGGTCTGCCGACAAGTCATGCCGCTGTAGTGTCCTACCCAGAAATGCGAGAACAGTATGGTGGGCAAGCGATCCGGTGTTTTCAAGGCGATGGCATCGAATATGCGTTGCTCGCGTTCGGCGTAAAGCGTGGCCGGGGATTTGCCTGAGGCCGCATCGGTTCTTTTCGGTTCCATTGTCATGCCGGCAGCCATCCCTTGCAGAGATTGACCGCATCCATGGCATTCAGGCCGAAGGCGTCGGCGCCGGTGTGCAGCCGGATGGATTCATCGACCTGGCCGCCTCCGATCATGATCTTCCGGCCCTGCCGTAACCCCGCCGCTTCGATGGCTTCGACCGTCTCTTTCATGGAATCGAAGGCCAGTGTCAGAAAACCGCTCAAGGCTATGACTTGCGGGTTATGTTCCTTGATATTGTCGATAAATGTATCTACCGGAACGTCAATGCCGATATCCACGACGCTAAAACCGTTAATATCGAGCATGAATGTGACAATATTTTTACCGATATCATGCAGGTCGCCGTGGACGGTGCCCATCAGTACCGTACCGGCAGTCTTGCCCTGCCCCGGGCCTTCACCGGTATTTATCAGGGGTTTGGCCATATTGCCGATGGCGGACAGCATTTCGCCGGCCAGCATCAACTCCGGCAAAAAATATTCACCCTTTTCGTAACGTTTGCCGACGATCTCCATGGCCTCGCGACAATGGGCCAGCAAGGTCAATGGATTGTAACCGCTGTCGAGCATCTCCTTGGCCAGGGACACCGCCGGCTCTTCTTCCATATTGGAAATTAATTGGATTAGTTTGGATTTTTGGTCTGCCACGGTTCTACTCCTCTCTGCAATTGGCGTCCTGTACAGACGCCTGATTAATAAAAATTTAAACGCCGGTATGGATACGATCCATGCGCGGTGTAACCAGTGCTAATCCAGGCATATTGCCGCCATTTTCCATATCCAGCAAATCCAGGGATTTTTTCGTGATCCGGGCGTGCTCGCGCATCAGTGCCTCCACGCGCATCCCTTCACCATTGGCGATGGCCTCGACGATCACATGATGCTGGGCGTGACCCTGCTGGAGTATTTTATTGATGCCCCCGGGATTATTAATGCTCACTGCCATGGCGCTCGCCCCGGCAAAGGGTACCTTGTCGTTCAGGTTGAGCGCATTCGTTAAAGGCCGGTTAGCGGCGGTTTTAATCAGGATTTCGTGAAAGCGGGCGTTCATATTGGTGTAATCAACGATTGCGCTTTCATCGATGACCTCTCGCGCCAGAATCCGATCGCCGCAGTCCAGACACTCCTGCAACTCACCGGCAACATCTACGCCCAGGCCGTGTTCAGCAACTATCCGGGCTGCCATCCCTTCGAGTGTGCCGCGCAGATCGATGGCATTGCTGATGTCCTGCATACTGAAACGCTCCACACGATACCCCCGGTTCGGCACTCCCGACACCAGTCCCTCTTGTTCGAGGACACTTAAGGCATATCGAATCGGGGTCCGGGAAGCGCCCAGCGATTTGGCCAGACTGGTCTCTGTGATCCGTTCACCGGGAGTAAATTCCCCATTCAGGATCATTTCCCGGAGTTGGACGGTGACTCTGGTTTGTTGATTGAGCATCAGGCGTTTTCTAATCGTTGAACGAAAGTTTATAAAATTGCATACATTTTTAATTGATATATCTCAATAAAATACCATTTAGCAAACTCACGAATTTACACGCCTGAATATTATCCAAGAAATATCATATAGTTAGTTATACATCGAGAATTGATGAAAAATCCGGTTGAGTAAAGTTGTATACAATCGATACTTGGTCAAAGCATCTAGGCGATTTGAACACTGCTGCCTGTCGTTTTCTACCAAAGCTAATTCCTTGGTGTTTTTCACCTTGCAGAATCAATGGTGCAACCAGGCGTACAGGTGCGGTTTGAAATCTCCTGTTTTACTCGTGGGAGTGTAATGCGGAATACGGGTTAAACTGATAGTTTGCAATCGATGGTATGCCCACCAGAAGGACGGGATGACGGAGGCGATCTGAGAGCGCTGCGACCCCTCCCCCTGCTATCGCAGGAGGAGGGACAACACAGAGCATACTTCTTTTAAATCCTTAGGTGAACTAAAAATGTCGAGTCGCGGTCACACCGAACTCACGCGGTGCAGCAACGTTGCCTTGCTCACGGCCGAGGCCGATGCCGATGAGAGGCAACTTGCCGTTGAAGTAGACCTTGTCGGTTAGGTTGACGGCGTAGAGCTGAACTTCCCAATCAGTGCTCGGCGATATCCAGGTCACGCGGCCGTTGACAACTGTGTAGCCTTCCTGCACTCCTTCGATCGGATTGGACGCAATGTTATTGCCCAGATCGGCGGTGTAGGGCAGGAAATAAATCTTCGACTGGTAGCGCGCGTCGATCCGCGGTGTCAGCGTGCCCGCATTGCCGAGATCGAACTCGTAGGATGCGCCAACGGCAAAGGTCCACTCCGGTGTACGCGTCGAGTAGCAGGGATCGCCGTTCTCAAACTCGACGCACTGACCCGATATGCCCGGGTCGGTAAGCTCGTGGTGGATATAGCCGAGCGTACCGTCGATCATGAGGTTGTCGACCGGGTTGGCCTGCGCCTCGATCTCCACACCCCAATATTCGGACTCGCCGCTGTTCGTTTGGTGAAACCAGCTAACCCCGGGCGGAGCCTGTTCGTCGCCGCGGAAGACCTGCTGATCGGAGTAGATGGAGAAGAACACGTTGCCATTCAGCCGCAACCGGTTGTCAAACCACTCGCTCTTCAGGCCGCCTTCGAAGTTCTCCAGATTCTCGGGACCGAAATCATCCAGCTGCAACGCGTTCTGGGGACGCGGACTGAAACCGCCGCCGCGGAAGCCGGTTGAGTAGAAGGCAAACAGGAGCAGGTCGTCGTTGACTTGATAGTCCACACCGACCGTCGGCGACCAATTGGTGTCAGAGACTACTACCAGCCCCGGTGAAGTCTGCGTCGTGAACCCCGGCACGGGTAACCGATCGGTGCCGTTGAAGTTGAACCGCGAAATGAGCGCATCCTTTTGGTCATCGGTATAGCGGATGCCAGCGGTCAGAGCGAGCTGGTCGGTGATATCATAAACGCCGTGTATGAACAGCGCCCAGTTCGTCGCATCCTGGGTGTCGTAGGAGTCCTGCTGGTAGACTATCCCCGGAAAGAGCGCGCCGGACTGATAGTTGGAATCGTCCGCGGTGTAATAGAAGAAACCCGCCGTCCAGTCGAGCCGATCCATCGCCCGTCCGGTTAACTGGAATTCCTGGGTGAGCTGCTCGTGCCG
>Ga0209640_10001758_pt1 | contig 18638 bp, 20 predicted proteins | sample RifCSP10_1_FD_184018 | JGI IMG/M metagenome (GOLD analysis project Ga0209640, IMG submission 184018) | Soil microbial communities from Rifle, Colorado - Rifle CSP2_sed 10_1 (SPAdes) (version 2) | ecosystem: Environmental > Terrestrial > Deep subsurface > Rock core/Sediment | place: Rifle... | reverse complement strand
CGCTGATTTTCTGCTAGCACTCGCCGAAAGCCTTTGCAAATCAACGGCATCTCTCTTGAATTGACCTGGTAGCTATGTTAGCACAAAACAGGTTTCCTCCTTTACTTCCAATAACACAAGGACGGATCGTTAGATGCTCAGCTGGTTGCCAGAAGACGTATCGACCTATGGTCATGAGATCGATTCTCTATTTTACCTCATCTACTACATCACCGGCGCCACGTTTATTCTGGTCACCGTCTTGATGGTTGTTTTTCTGATCCTGTATCGCGAACGCCCCGGGCGGCGGGCCGTCTATAGTCATGGCAACACGACTCTGGAAATTATCTGGACGATTATTCCGGCCGTCATTCTGGTTGTGCTCGCGTTCATGAGCGTGTCCACCTGGGCGAAGGTCAAGCGGGAAGTGCCGGACACGGATTTCGAGCTGCGTGTCGTCGCCAAGCAATTTAACTGGGAAGTGAGTTATCCGGGGCCGGACGGCAAGCTCGGAACCGAAGACGACATCAAGTTCGATAACGACATGCATGTTCCGGTCAATAAGCCGATTCGTTTAGTTCTGACGGCCACCGACGTCATCCACAGTTTTTTTATCCCCAACATGCGTTTCAAGCAGGATGTGGTGCCGGGCCGCGATATCACCGCTTGGTTCGAGGGAACGAAGCCGGGCAAATACGAGCTTCCCTGCGCCGAGCTTTGCGGCTTCGGACATTCCGGCATGAAGGGCTGGCTGTTCGTCTATACGCCCGAAGATTATAAGAAATGGGCGGACGAGCATCTGGCTGTAAAAACGCAGTAGATCGATTCTTACCATTGCAATTTCAGCCGAAGCGAGACACGGAGGTTTTTGAGCGATGAGCGATACAGCGGCGGCGCACGCGTTGCACGAACAGCACCACGAGCTGGGTTTTATCAGGACCTATATCTTTTCAACCGATCACAAGATGATCGGCCGGCAATTTCTCTTCATGGGCCTGCTCATGATCATCGTCGGCGGCCTGCTCGCGATGCTCGTGCGTTGGCAGCTGGCTTGGCCGGAGACGCCGGTTCCGGGGATGACCTTTATTCCCGAGCCCTACATGTACGAAGGAATCATCCCGCCGCAGACTTATAACGCGATCTTTACCATGCACGCGACGATCATGATTTTCTTCGTCGTGATGCCGATCATGGTCGGCACGTTCGGCAATTTTCTCATTCCTTTGATGATCGGCACCGGTGACATGGCTTTTCCCAAATTGAATATGCTGTCGTTCTGGGTCGGCGCGCTCGCGACGGTGGTGATGCTCGCGAGCTTCTTTGTCCCGGGCGGCCCGGCGGCGGGCGGCTGGACCAGCTATGCGACGCTGGCGGCTAAAGCGCAGTATACCGGTGTCGAGTGGGGGCAGCATCTGTGGATCATCAGTTTATTGATTCTTGGTGTTTCCTCTTTGATGGGATCGATCAACTACATCACCACCATCGTCAACATGAGAGCGCCGGGGATGTCTTACTTTCGCATGCCCCTCACCATCTGGTCGCTGTTCATTACGGCGATCCTGTTGCTGCTCGCGTTGCCGGTGTTGACCGCCGCGTTGGCCATGTTGCTGTTCGACCGGGTGGCGGGGACGAGCTTCTTTCTGCCCGAGGGCGGCGGTGAGCCGTTGCTCTGGCAGCATATGTTTTGGTTCTTCGGTCATCCCGAAGTTTACATCCTGGTGTTGCCGGCCATGGGCGTGACCTCCGACGTTCTATCGACGTTTTCGCGCAAGCCGATCTTCGGCTATCACGCCATGGCGTTTTCGATGATCGCGATCGCGTTTCTCTCATGGATCGTCTGGGGCCATCACATGTTCGTCAGCGGCATGAATCCGCTGCTCGGCACCGCGTTCATGATGACGACCATGGTCATTGCGGTCCCCTCGGCCATCAAGGTGTTCAACTGGCTCGGAACCCTCTGGGGCGGAAGCATTCGTCTGACTTCGCCCATGCTGTTTGCCTTGGGCTTCGTCTCGAATTTTTTGATCGGCGGCTTGAGCGGCATCTTCATGGCCTCGACGCCCGTCGATATCTTCATCCACGACACTTACTATATCGTCGCGCATTTCCATTACGTCGTCGCCGGAATCGTATTCGCCTTGTTCGCCGCGGTTTACTACTGGTTTCCGAAGATGTTCGGCCGCAAAATGAACGAGCCCATGGCGAAAATCCATTTTGTGCTGACCTACATCTTTTTTAACGGCGCGTTCTTTCCGATGCATTTTCTCGGCGTCGGCGGCCACATGCGGCGTATTTATAATCCCATGCAGTACGAGTTCTTGATGCCGATGCAGCACTGGAACGTGTTTATCACCGTGAGCGCGCTGCTCCTGGGAGCCTCGCAAATCTTTTTCCTGGTGAATTTTATCTGGAGCCTTTTCGCCGGCAAGAAGGCGGAGAAAAATCCCTGGCAAGCCAACACGCTCGAGTGGTCCGCGCCGACGCCGCCGCCGCATGGTAATTTCGAAGTCCAACCGGTGGTCTACCGCGGGCCCTATGAGTACAGCTCGCCCGAGGTTAAAGAAGACTGGCTGCCGCAGGACCGGGATCTCGGCGCAGGCGCCGCGGCGCGGGCGCACTAGCGGAGACGGCGCGATGAAATCGGACCGCACCGGGATGGGAGGGGCCGTCGACTCTCCTCCTTCATCTTTTTCGCCATGGCCGCACCGGATCGCGCTGGTGTTGGTTTGGGCGACGTTTCCTCTCCTCTTCATCGGCGGCCTGGTGACCAGCAAAGGAGTCGGGCTCGCGGTGCCCGATTGGCCGACCACCTTCGGCTACAACATGTTTCTTTACCCGTGGTCGAAAATGGTCGGCGGTATTTTTTATGAACACAGCCATCGCTTGATCGCGTCGTTCGTCGGCCTGCTGACCATCGTGCTGGCGCTCACGTTTTGGCTGCGCGAGCAGCGCAACTGGCTGCGCTGGTTAGGGTTGGCCGCCTTGATCCTGGTCGTCGTGCAAGGCGTGCTCGGCGGTTTGCGCGTGGTTCTGCTCGAACAGTTTTTGGCGATCGTGCACGCCGCCACGGCGCAGATTTTTTTCGCCTTAACGGTTTGCCTGGCGATTTTCACTTCGACCGATTGGCGGCGCGCGCCGGCTCCCCGGATCCACGACGGCGGGCGGCTATGGCGCTTGTGCGCCGTCACGAGCGGACTCATCTATTTGCAAATCGTCTTCGGCGCGGTGCTGCGGCATACCGGCGAACGTCTGGACGCCCATCTCGCGTTTGCGTTTCTGGTGGCGCTCCACGTCATTCTCATCCTCGTGCGCGTGAGCCGGCACCATGCCGACGTCGCGCAATTAAATAGACTCGCGCGAACGCTATTGGCTCTGCTCATACTCCAAGTTATCCTGGGAGGGGTGTCTTACGTCGCCAAGTTCACTGCCGTTTGGCGAGTCTCGTTCGATTTCATCGTCTTGATCACGACCGCGCATCTTGCGGTGGGGGCGCTGATGCTCGCCGCCGGCGTGGCGCTGACCTTTAGGTCGTACCGTTTATCTGCGCGTCCGCTGGATGACCGTTCCAGGAAAGAAATTCTCGCGGAGCAGTTTTCGTTATGAATTCGAGCACCGGGACCGCCAATATCGCCATCCCCAGCGCGAGCCGCAGAGCGGTCGATTTTTTCGAGCTGACCAAGCCGCGCATCGTCCTGATGGTTTTGATTACCGCCTTCGTCGGCTACTACGCGGGCTCGGGGAGCGTTCCCGATTACCTGCAACTCCTGCAGATGCTGCTCGGCACGGCGCTCGCCGCCGCCGGCACGCTCGCGCTCAACCAGTTTCTCGAGCGCGACACCGACGCCAAAATGGACCGCACTCGGCGCCGGCCGCTGCCGGACGGCCGGGTGCAGCCGTACGACGCGCTGTGGTTCGGCGTCGCCTTGACGGTGTTCGGGCTCGCTTATTTGGCGCTGGCGGTCAATTGGCTCAGCGCCGCCGTCGCCGCGGCGATTACTCTGAGTTATCTGTTGGCCTATACACCGATGAAACGCTCGAGCCCGCTCTGCGTGCCGGTGGGCGCGGTGCCCGGCGCCTTGCCGCCGGTGATCGGCTGGGTGGCTGCGCGCGGCGAATTGTCAGTCGATGCCTGGGTGCTGTTCGCCATTATGTTTCTTTGGCAGATCCCCCACACATTGGCGATTGCCTGTCTTTATCGCGATGATTTTGCCAAGGCGGGGATTCAGTTTCTGCCGGTCATCGAACCGGACGGCGAAAGCACGAACCGGCAAATCATCGTTCATTGCCTGGCGTTATTGGCCGTCAGTCTGCTGCCGACGCTGATCGGGCTCGCCGGCGCGGTTTATTTCATCGCGGCATTTCTGCTTGGCATCGGCTTTCTCGGCAGCGGCGTCAGTCTGGTCATGGCGCCGACGCGCACGGGCGCGCGCCGATTATTGTTTGCATCGCTAATTTATCTTCCCGCGCTGTTGCTCGTGATGGCGTTGGATCGAGTGCCGTTATGAATCCATGGATGACCGAACCGGCAGACGCCGGAAGTTCGCGGAACCGGCGCATCGGCGCCGGCTTGGCGCTGCTGATCGCGCTCTACATCGCCGCGGTGGTGCTGTTTATTGTTGTCTACTAAGAGCCGAGTTCGCGGTATGGCAAAAGACTCGACTGCGCGAAAATTGCCTGAAGCGCCCGTGCTCACCGAGGTCAAACGGCCGGCCTTCGGCGGCGGCGGACCGCCTGCGCCGCCGGTGCGGCCGAACACACCGATCGGAACTAACGCGTGGCTCGGGACGGTGATGCTTCTCGGCGCTGAAGCGATGTTTTTCGCCGGATTGATGGGCGCGTTTTTGGTTTTTCGGATCGGCAGTGCCGTCTGGCCGCCGCCGTTTCAGCCGCGACTGCCGACCGGCATCACCGGGATCAACACCCTGATTCTGCTAAGCAGCGCGGTGACCATGAGATGGGCGCTGCAGGCCGGCCGGCGTAACGACCGTGGACGGCTGGTTCGGCTCTTGTCGTGGACGGCGCTGTTAGGCGCGGTTTTTCTTTTGGTCCAGGGCTACGAGTGGGTGCGCCTGCTCCATTTCGGCCTGACGGTTTCGAGCAGCGTTTACGGCGGTCTGTTCTACACCCTGATCGGCTTTCATGCGGCGCATGTGTTCGGCGCGTTGATCTGGCTGGTGGTGGTCTGGCTGAACGCGCGCCAGGGAAAGTACACCAAACAAAATGACACCGGCCTGCAGACCTGCAGCATGTATTGGATTTTTGTCGTGGCGCTCTGGCCGGTGCTCTACGGACTCGTGTATCTTTATTGAGCTTGGTTGACACTCCGGGGTCGATACGTTAATTTTTCACCGTCTGTCTCCACGATGAAGAAAATTTTCTTGATCTTTCTTACCATCTCGACGGCCTTGCTGGCGCGAGCCGCGCGCTCGTGGGCTTGCGCGGTCTGTCTTGGCAGCAGCGACGGGGTCACCGACGGTTACAACGCCAGCGTGTTATTTCTCTTGTCGACGCCCTACCTGGTCGGCGGCGCGATCGCCGGCGCGCTGATCTGGACTTACCGGCGCGCGCACAAGCGACAGGTCGAGAATGCTGAGGCAGCGGTGACAGTAGCTTGGAAACAGGAGGAGAGTGGTCGATGAGCGAAGTTGCGGCAATGCACGCGGGCGCCGAGCCCGCAGAAACGCCCTTGACGCCCGAGAGCTGGGGCAAACTCGGCATGTGGTTGTTTCTCGCCGGCGACGCGATGTCGTTCGGTTGTCTCATCGTCGGCTACGGTATTCTCCGTTACGCGAGCACGACCTGGCCGGTCCCTGCCCAGGTTCTCGGTATCAATCTGACCGCGCTCATGACGTTTTTGTTGATCGTCAGCAGTGTCACGATGGTTCTGGCGTTGGCCGCGATTCAAGACGGTGACAAGGCGCGCTTCAAGAAATTCATGGGCTTCACCATCCTCGGCGGTCTGATCTTTCTCGGCCTCCAAGCCTATGAATGGACGCACCTGATCGGCCACACGCTGCCGGAGCATAACTTGTCTTTTAGCAAGGATCTGTTCGCCACGACGTTCTTCGTCCTCACCGGGTTTCACGGCATGCACGTGACCGGCGGAGTTATTTATAATACCTGCGTGCTCGCGGCAGTGAGCCGCGGCCGCTACGTCGCCAAGCACGTGGAGATCGCCGGCCTTTACTGGCACTTCGTCGATCTGGTGTGGATCTTGATTTTTACGTTCGTTTATTTACTGTAGCGGTCATTTTCGAGGAAAGCTCATGGCGTCAACAGCCCATTCCACCTCCCAGTACGTCAAGGTTTTTTACATACTGCTGGTGCTCACCGTGGTCGAGGTCGGCATCGTTTACATGGGTCTGCCAAAAATCCTGCTCGCCGGTTTGCTGATCATTCTGGCGGTTTGGAAAGCAGCGCTCGTCGCCTTGCACTTCATGCATCTCAAATTCGAAAAAACCACCCTGATGATGATCGCGCTTTCGCCGTTCATTCTGTGTGTGTTTTTGATTCTCATGTTGTTGCCGGACATTTTTCCGGGGTGATTTCCGCCTCCCAACTTCCGGATGTCAACGCGGCGCTGAATTCCCTCAGCGCCGTTTTTCTTTTGACCGGGTATCGTTTTATCAAGTTGAAAAACCAGCAGGCGCACCGCCGCTGCATGCTCGCCGCATTCACCTGCTCGATCTTGTTTCTGATCTCCTATCTGATCTATCACTATCAAGTCGGCTCGGTACCGTTCAAAGGACAGGGGCCGATCCGTGCCGTCTATTTTACGATCCTGATCACGCACACGGTCCTGGCGACGACGGTTGTGCCCCTGGCTCTGATCACCTTGGTTCGCGCTCTGCGCGAGCGCTTCGACGCGCACCGGCGCATCGCGCGCTGGACCTTTCCCATCTGGCTCTATGTCTCGGTCACCGGCGTGATCGTTTACTGGATGCTTTATTGGCTCGTGCCGTCGCGTTGACAGGGAAAAACGCTTCGCGATAGAGAGCAAGGATGGAGCCGTTAAAAATGACATCGATCGGTATCGTGGGTTGCGGCGCGATCGGCCGAGCGCTGATCCGGGCCGTGGAGAGCGGTCAACTTGGGGTCGGCATCGCCGGCGTGACCAGCCGCACCGAAAGCCGAGCGCGCGAGTTTCTCTCGACGTTCGGCCGTCCGCCGACCTATCGCTCGCTGGACGATCTGGTCGCATCCGCCGACCTGATCGTCGAAGCGGCCGGCGGCGCCGTCGTGCCGGCTTTGGCCGAGCAGGTGTTCGCCGCGGGGAAAGATCTCATGATCATCAGCGTCGGCGCGTTGCTCGATCACCCCGAGATCATCGAAAAGTCGCGCAGCACCGGGTGCCGCCTTTACGTTCCCTCCGGTGCGATCGCCGGACTGGACGGCATCAAATCGGCCGTCATCGGCGCGATCTCTCACGTCACCCACACGACGCGCAAGCCGCCCGCCGGGCTCGAGGGCGCACCGTACCTCGTGGAGCGCGGAATTTCACTGGCTGGACTGCAAGAAGAGAAGGAAATTTTCTCCGGTTCGGCGCGCGTAGCCTGCCGCGGTTTTCCGGCCAACGTTAACGTCACCGCTGCGGTCAGTCTGGCGGGCATCGGCCCGGATCAAACTCGGGTGAAAATTTTTGCCGTGCCCGGGCTGGCGCGCAATTGTCACGACATCGACGTCGAAGGCGAGTTCGGCAAGCTTCACGTGCACATCGAAAACGTGCCGAGCGAAAATCCCAAGACCGGCAAGCTCACCGCGTTGTCGATTATCCGCGCGGTCAAAGACGCCGTCGATCCGGTGCGGATTGGCAATTAAACAACGAGGATTGAGAATGGAGAATAGAGGATCGAAAATGCCATCCTCGATCCTCCATGTTCTTTTCTCGATTAGGCTTCTCGGAGATTTCTCCCGCAAAGGCGCAAAGGCGCAACGGTTAAGACTTCAAAAGTGAACAACAGCGATCTGATCGTCCGAATGCTTGAGCAGGCGGGAGTGCGCTGGGTCTTCGGCGTGCCGAGCGGGCCGGTGTTGCCGCTGATCGAATCCTTGCGGCGGAGCTCGGTTGAATTCGTCCTTACCGCGAGCGAAACATCGGCGGGCTTTATGGCTGCCGCCGTCGGCTACCTGACCGGCATACCCGGGGTGTGCGCTTCGACCGTCGGGCCGGGTGCGACCAATCTCACCACCGGCGTGGGCTGCGCCTGGCTCGATCGCGCGCCCGTGCTCGCGATCACTTGCAACGTCGGCACCGCCTGGCTCGAACGGCGCATCCAGATGCGTATCGATCATCAGGCTTTGTTCAAGCCGCTCACCAAAGCGACGATCTCCCTGCGCAATACTCCGGTCGGAGAAGCGCTCGTAAGCGCGCTCGCGATCGCCGGCGACGAACCGCCCGGTCCAGTGCATCTCGATTTGCCCGAAGATATCGCGCAAGGGGAGCCGGCCGAAGTCGCCGAAGCGCGCCGCGCGTCAGAGTGTCTGCCGGATCGATCGCAAGAAATCGCGCGCGCTCTTTCGGCCGCCCTGGGGCGGGCGCGCCACCCGCTTGTGGTCACGGGCTTGAGCTTCACGCGCAGCCGGGTGGGGCGCGAGTTGGTCAAACTGATCGAGCGGCAAAATTGGCCGTTTGTCACGACGATGCACGCAAAAGGATTTCTGCCCGAAAGCCATCCCAACTGGGCGGGCGTCATCGGCCGCGCGCGCCGCAGCGACATTAAAGCCTTCACCGATCGCGCCGACCTGATCATCGCTATCGGCTATGATCCGATCGAAATCAACTACGAAGAATGGGCCGGCAACACGCCGATCGCGCATATCAGCACGGAAGCGGCGGAAGCAGGGAAGGACTTAAGCTTTGTTTGCAACCTGGCCTGCGATCTCGATGCGGCGATCGAAGCGCTCAGCGCGATCGCGCCGGTGAAAAACCAGTGGTCGAGCGACGAATGGCGTCAGCATCGTTCCGATCTGGAACGCGCGCTCCGTCCGAACAGCGCCCGGTTCTCGGCGCATCATGTGCTTGACCGATTGCGCGGATGGTTGCCTGCGGATGGCGTTCTTGCTTACGACGTGGGTGCGCACACGCACCAGATTGCCACGCAATGGCGCACCGATCTGCCGCGCACCCTGCTCGCCACCAACGGTTGGTCGTCGATGGGTTACGGTATGCCGGCCGCCTACGCCGCTAAATTGGTTTTTCCCCAGCGTCGCGTCGTTGCCGTGATCGGCGACGGCGGTTTTCAGATGACCGCAGGTGAGCTCGCGCTGGCGCGGCGCTTGAACTTGGCCGTGCCGATCGTCGTGCTCAATGATGGTTGGCTCGGTCTGATGAAAGTCAAGCAGCAGCGTCGAAATTATCCGCTTTCCGGAGTGCGGCTGGGCGATCCGCCCGACACGCCGCCGCATTATTTTGGCGTCCCCTGCCGCGCGGCTAAAACTTCCGAGGAGTTTTGCGCCGCGCTCGAGTGGGCGTCGAGCCTCAATGGACCGAGTGTCATCGAAACCTTCATCGATGCCGAAGCGTACTCGAGCACGGTTTTTGACTGAAGGCCGCGCCGCATTTTTCCCATGTCCGGCAATTCATCGCAGCGCGATTCATTACGTTGGACGATCCTCGGGCTGATCTCGGTCTCGCATATCGTCGGCGCGGCGGCGCAGTATGGCATCAACACGCTGGCGCCTTTTTACAAAGATGAATTGGGGCTATCGCGCGCTCAAGTCGGTTTGTTTTTCTCGGCTTTTTACCTGGCGATGACCGGCGCCTCGTTCGGCACCGGCTGGCTCGCCGACCGGCTCGGCGTCCGCAAGACCACACAGCTCGGCCATGTCGGCCTGGGCATCTGCATCACGGCGGCGGCGCTGTCACCGTCGTTCGAGTCGGCCGGCCTCAGTTTTTTCCTCGCCGGCGTCGGTTATAGCTTTCTCAATCCGGCCTCCACGATCGGAGTGATGACATGGTTTCATCGGGACGAACGCGGCACGGCCATGGGTATCAAACAAACCGGCGTTCCGGGCGGCGGCGTGCTCGCGGCGATCCTGGCGCCGTCATTGGTCTTGCTGATCGGTTGGCGCGGCTCGCTGGCGGCGCTGGGAATCATCAATTTCGCCTTCGGCTTTTTATTCTCGCTGTTGTGGCGCGAACCTGTAAGCGCTTCGATCGAAACGGATCCGGCAAAGAGAACCGACGCCAGCCTTCCGCCCCTGAACGTCTGGGCATTGTTACCGATCAGTTGCGCGACCGGGATCTATCTGATCGGCCAGCTGGTGCTGATCACGTACGTGCCGCTCTACCTGAAAGACGTCATGGGTTATAGCTCTTATGGGGCGAGCCAAGCGCTGGCATTGACCCAGGCGGGCGCGATGGTCGGGCGGGTTGGCTGGGGCGTGGCGAGCGATCGAATATTCGGCGGCCGGCGGAAGATCGTCTTGATCGTGATCGGCTTGCTGTCGGTGGTCTTGGTTGGCGCTCTGAGTTTCATGGACCGGGCATCTTCATCCTTTTTATTGATGCCGATTCTTTTTCTTGCCGGTGTGTCGCTGGTCGGCTATCAAGGCGTCTCTTACGCGCTGATCGGTGAAATTTCCGGCAAGGCGAGAACCGGCGCCGGCCTGGGTATGATGATCACGATCAATGCCGGCGCGGCGACGGTGGGAACTCCGGTGTTCGGCTACATCGTCGATCGCACCGGCTCTTACGCGCTCGCGTGGCAAATCCTCGCCGGTGCCGTCGCAGTCGGCATCATCGCCGTCGCCTCCTTGCTCAAAGAACCCCGTCGAGAGCCGTAACTGTTTTGCTTTCGTTGCGGCGGTGCTACGCTCAAGTTACCGCCAGATTCGGCGCCACACAGGTCACACCGATCGGAGGTCCAATGGCCGACCCAGGCTTTCGTACCGAACGCGACTCGATGGGCGAAGTCAAAGTGCCGAAGGCTGCCTACTACGGCGCACAAACCCAGCGCGCGGTCGAAAATTTTCCGATCAGCGGCATCGGCTTCCCGCCGCCATTCATTCACGCTCTCGGTTGGATCAAGTTTTGCGCGGCCGCAGCCAATCAAGAGCTCGGCTTGCTCGAACCGCGTCTCGCCACGGCGATTCGCCAAGCGGCGCAGGAGGTGATCGACGGCAAGCTCGACCGCGAGTTCGTGGTCGATATCTTTCAAACCGGCTCGGGCACCTCGACCAACATGAACGCCAACGAGGTAATCGCCAACCGCGCTCTGGAGATTCTGCAAAAGCCGCGCGGCAGCAAAGAGATTCATGCCAACGATCACGTCAACATGTGCCAGTCGAGCAACGACGTTATTCCCGCCGCGCTCCACTGCGCGGCGCGGATTGCCATCGAGCGCGAGCTCCTGCCGGCGCTGGCGAAATTGCATGCGGCGCTGCAACGCAAAGCGGCGGAATTCGATGACGTCATCAAGATCGGCCGCACCCACCTGGCCGATGCCACGCCGATCCGCCTGGGCCAGGAATTCGGCGGCTACGCGCGCCAAATCGCATTGAGTATCGAGCGCATTAAAACGGCCGGCGCCGGGTTAGAGGAATTGCCGTTGGGCGGCACCGCCGTCGGTACCGGCATCAATGCTCATCCCGAGTTCGCCGGGAGAGCGATCGCCAAGCTTTCCGAGCTGACCGGTCTGCAGTTTCGCGAGGCGGAGAATCATTTCGAAGCCCAGGCAGCCAGAGACGCCGCCGTCCAGGTGAGCGGCAGTTTGAAAACACTCGCCGTCAGCCTGAGCAAGATCGCCAATGATCTTCGCTGGCTCGCCTCCGGCCCGCGTTGCGGCATCGGCGAGATCATTCTTCCCGACCTGCAGCCGGGTTCGTCGATCATGCCGGGAAAAGTCAACCCGGTCCTGTGCGAGTCGGTGCTCCAGGTCGCGGCGCACGTGATCGGCTGCGATGCCACGATCACCCTGTGCGGCCAGGCGGGCAATTTCGAGCTCAACACGATGATGCCGATCATGAGCCTGCGCTTGCTCGAAGCGATTCAGTGCAGCGCCAACGTCGTGAACCTGTTCAGCGACAAATGTATCGACGGCATTGTCGCCGACCGGGCGCGCTGCCAGGAGATGATCGAGCGCAGCCTGGCGATGGTCACCGCTCTGGCGCCGGTGATCGGCTACGAGAGCGCCGCCAAGATCGCCCAGGAAGCGTTAGCGACCGGCCGAACCGTGCGGGAAGTGGCGCAGGAAAAGAACCTGCTTGGCAAGCAGGAACTGGACAAGCTGCTCGACCCATGGGGCATGACGGAGCCGGGCGTTCCTGTGAAATAAAAACCGATTGACCGAATTTGGGCCGAGTGCTAGCGTCAGTTCGGTAGCGGCGGAGGCTCACGAAACGGTTGCGGTGCAGACCCGGCCGTCATTCGGCCGGCAAGGAGCTCCTATGGTGATTCGATCCAATGCTCCCAACCCGACGGCCGTCAACCCTGCGTTTGCAATTTCCGATTCCTACAAGCAGGGCATCGAAGCCGGCGTTCTCGGCGCCGCGACCATCGCCGTCTGGTTTTTTCTGGTCGATATGGTCAGCGGCCATTCTTTATTCTACACCCCCAACGTATTGGGCACGGTGCTCTTCCGCGGCAGCGCTGGACTCGATCGTCCAGACGCCTTGGCGGTTTCATTCGAAACCGTGCTTGTCTACACCTGGGTTCACGGCCTGGTTTTTTGCGCCATCGGCGGTATTGCGGCCAAAATGCTCGAGCTCGCCGAGCAGGACGTCAACGCCGGCTTCGGGATTTTGCTTTTGTTCGTCATCTTCGAGTTTGGTTTTGTCGGCGCAGCGCTGATTTTCGCCGAGCCGGTTCTTCGCGCCTTGACTTGGTCGTCGGTGTTGATTGGAAATTTGCTGGCCTCCGCGGTCATGGCCGGTTATTTCTGGCGCCATCACGGCAGTTTAAAAATCAGTCCGTAAAAAGACCATCGGCAGATGGTAGAAGCTGGATTCATCATCTTAGAATCTGCAGCCGCCGTTGGGCTATGGCACGGCCGTGGCGGCAGTCGTCGCGAGCTATTCAATTTGATTTGTTAGCGGCGCACGCCTTAATTTGCCGAAATCCTGTGTGATCGATAGGGAAAATATCTATGTCAAGACTATTTATCGCCGGCGCTTTGGCATGGGCGTTGGCGGTGACCCCGGTCGTCTATAGCGCCGAGATCACAAGAATGCAGTCGGGGATCCCGGAAGATCTGGCGGCCGCCTGGGAGCGCCTGCAGCGCGCGCTACAGGATTGGAGCGGGCAGCTGCGCGAGCGTTTCGGGTCCCGCGATGCGCGCGAGGACCGGCCGGTGATAACCCAGCTATTGAACGACAAAGACTATCTCCGCCTTTCTCCGGAACAGGTGAAAAAACTCGAGCAGTTGCGCGACAATTATCAACGCCTGAGCATCCGCAACGACGCCGATGCGCGGCTGGTCGAGTTGGACATCACTGCTCTGCTCGACGCGCCGACGGTCGATGTCTCGAAAGTCGAAGCGAAGATTCGCGAGGCGGAAAAGTTGCGAGCGGATTTGCGTATCGCGCGCGTGCGCGCCATCGAACAAGCCAAAGCGGTGCTGACGGCGGAGCAGCGCAAGAAATTCTACGAAGATGCGGGCGCGGCGCGTCTGCCGCGCGGCAGTCAAAATCCTTCCGCTACGGAACGAGAACGATCTTCCCGGTAGTTTTTCGGCTTTCCAACAGGCGCTGCGCTTCGGCGGCCTGGCTGAGCAGTGAAACCTTGTCGATGCGCAGCTTCAGCTTGCCGGACGCGGTCCAGCCGAACAGATCGCCGGCGCGTTGCAAAAGCTCGGCGCGGTCGAGCGTGTAATGGGCCAAGCTGGGGCGGGTGAGGAATAGCGAGCCTTTGGCCGCGAGCTTGCCCGGATCGAATGGCGCCACCGGCCCGCTCGACTGGCCGAAGAGCACGAGATAGCCGCGCGGGCGCAGGCAATCGAGACTCTTTTCGAAAGTGGTCGCGCCGACCGAATCGTAGACGACGTGAACGCCCTTGCCGCCGGTAAGCTTTTTGACTTCGGTGAGAAAGTCGGTCTGGGTGTAGAGAATCACTTCGTCGGCGCCGGCCTCTTTCCCCAGTTGCGCCTTGGCTTCCGTGGATACCGTGCCGATCACGCGCGCGCCGCGCATCTTGGCGATCTGCACCAGCAGCAAGCCGGTGCCACCGGCCGCGGCATGAACCAGCGCGGTCTCGCCGTTTTTCAAGGGATAGGAGCTGTGGGTGAGATAATGCGCGGTCATGCCCTGCAGCATCAGCGCCGCCGCGGACTGGCTGTCGACGTTGGCCGGTAGCGGCACCAGCTTTGCCGCCGGCACGATCGCGTACTCCGCGTAGGATCCGAGCACCATGGCGTAGGCGACGCGGTCGCCTTTCTTGACTTCGGTGACATGGTCACCGGTAGCGTCGACCACGCCCGCGCCTTCCATGCCCAAGGTAAACGGCGTCTTCAGCGGGTAGAGCCCGGTGCGCTGATAGATGTCGATGAAGTTGACGCCGATCGCTTCGATCTTGACGCGCGCTTCGCCCGCTTGCGGTTCCGGCACCGCGATATCTTCAATGGCCAGGACTTCAGCGCCGCCGTAATTGTGAACTCGTACTGCTTTCATCGGAACGGTTCCTCGGCTGCGATTCTGATAACCGCTTATCGCTTTACCACAAGAAATTCAATTCGGCGTGTGCAACAATCGTTAACTTCCAGAGCACGAAAAAAAGGAAACATTTCGGCGCACGAATTTCCCAGTATCAACCGATCGTGGTGCACTCCAGCAAGCTCTTAAGATCGTTGTCGCACAGATGATTTTAACAATTTACTCCTATGGACCCAATATAAGGCTCTTGAACTTTTGAACCGACTTGCCCAGATCCTGGGCCGCTAATGACGAGCACGATCACGTCATCTCCGCTCACGGCCACGATCACGTTCCCACGAACACGATCACGTCTTTTTATCCTTTATCCTTTTGATCACCGTGCCGAGCCGAATAACTTGGCGAGCACTAAATGAGTCGGCAGATAAATCACCACTGGAAACATCAGAATCAAAAATGCGAGGAACCACGGCGCGGCTACTCTAGTCTGCGGTCTCTCACCGAACCCGTAAACCCAGTTAATATTCCGGCGCGGCTCGCTGAAGAAATAAGAGAGCGGCAATACGATCGCAGCCAGAAGGGTTTGCGCAAGCAAAGCGTCGGGATCGTAACCGAGCCGGTGCACCATCCAGATAAGAAGCAGCGGCAGGCCGACGTGAAATAATGAAAGCGCGCGGAGAAAGAGAGGAAGGCTACGGTCAAACATATAAGCGCTAAGTCCCAGCAACGATACGCCGGTCGTCAATCGAACCAAAAAATCGACGTTCCACGCCAATTCCGGTAAAGCGACCCCAAGCGCCATCATGCTGGCGAGCAGCGGGCTCTCGAACCACAGTGCAGGCACGGTCACGAGCAATGCGATGTCGGAGAACCAGAGAAAATTGGCGGGTCCATAGCGCCGCCAGTAAATCGGCACGATCAGACAGACAAACAGCGTATACCCAATCTTGAGCCAGAGCGGAATCACAGCCCGTACCGTTGGCGCATAGCGGGAGCACCGCGAAACGGCTCGGCATCGAGACCACCTCTCCGCTTTCGCGCCGTCGCCCGTCGTATGACACGATCAGCAACAAGTCAACGGGAGTTGAAACTGCCGCTCGGTTTAACGTTTGCGGAATTCCGGAAGCGTGGAAGTCCTTCTGCGAATCTGACTTGGAACCTTTGAACCGCCGAAGAAAGCTTGCCTGAGTAGCGCAGCTCATCTATAGGATAGGCGCAAGACCCTTTACAGAAGGAGAACCGCCCGCGTGCCCCATATCAAAGCCAAAGACGGAGTCGAGATCTATTACGAGTCTCACGGGGAAGGCCCCGCTTTTTTATTTCTTAGCGAGACGGCTTGCGACGGCGAGGTGTGGAAAATTTACCAGGTGCCGGAGTTTTCCCGCGATCATCGAGTCGTTATAGTCGATTATCGCGGCACCGGAAAATCGGGCAAGCCGTCGGCGAAGTACAGCACGAAAATGTTCGCTGACGACGCGGCCGCGGTGCTCGATCACTTGGGATTAAACCGTGCAGTGGTCTGCGGCCATTCCATGGGAGGCCGCGTAGCGCAGCTTCTCGCGCTCGATCATCCTGAAAAGGTGAGCAAACTGATCCTGGCCTCCAGCGGCGCGGCTCATCCGGGTGAAACCGGAATTCCGCTGCGAATCGCCAAAGAGATGGTGGAGCAGGGTTATGAACCATACGTGAGGGACCACACGATCGTTGTGGGCTGGACCGAGTCCTACGTCAAGACGCACATGGATTTGATCGAGAAATATCTCAGGGTGCGCATGGCCAATCTCTGCCCGGTGGAATTTTATTTCCGCCACGTGCTGGCGCGCCAGGAACACGATACCAGCGGCCGGCTCAAAGACATCAAGGTTCCGACGCTCATCCTCGTAGGCGACGACGATCATTTCGTCGTGAGCGATATGTCGCATCGCAGCGGAGCGGACATTTTGGCGAGCGGCATTCCAAATGCAAAATTGGTCGTACTGCCGGGCGAGCGGCACAGCTATTTCTACACCGAGCCGGCTCAGGTTCATGGCATTATCAGAAGCTTTTTAGCTAAATCGTGATCGTGTCCGTGAAACGTGAACGTGAAGTCTGCACGAGCACGTGATTCGTGAAACGGGGTATTGGAGTAGGGGGGTATTGGAGTATTGGGTTTCATCCACCACTCCACCACTCCACCACTCCAACGACAAGGAGAAAGTCCATGGCTTACACTGCCACAGGCAGAACGAAAAACTTTCCCGTATTCGACTGTGACAGCCACATCTATGAACCCCCGGAGGTTTGGGACAAGTTTATCCCGGAGAACGAGCGCGACTTCGCCAAGACCTACTTCTACCGCGACGCCGACCGGCTCATATCCGTCAAGAATTCAAAGATCAGCTTTCGCAACCCCGACAAGTGGAAGTATCCGGGCGAGACCTGGCATCCGGGATTGAACAAGAAAATCATCGGCTCGGTCGAGCCCGGCACCAAGGAATGGGACGAAACTATCGGCAGAAACCGCAGCGCGCGCGATCCTCTCGTGCGCTTGAAGGATATGGATGCGGCCGGCATCGACCAGGTGATGGTCTTTCCGTCCACGTTCGTCTATCTGCCGCTGGTCGAAAACGCCGAAGCGGCGAGCATCTGTGCGCGCGCCTACAACGATTGGGTTTACGAGTATTGCAGCGCCGATCCGAAAAGGCTCTACCCTGCGGCGATTCTGCCGGTCCAAAATCCGGACTATGCCATCGAAGAGCTGCGACGCGTCGCGCAACGTGGCTTCAAGGCAGGACTGGTCCGGCCGATCTTTTCCGGCACCAAGTACCCGACCCTGCCGGAATATGATCGGTTGTGGAAAGAATTCGAAAACCTCGGCATCGTGCTCGGCATGCACACGTTCCCGTCACGTGGCGAGGCGATGTCGCCGGAGCTGGATCAGCGCATGGGAGCGAACCGAAAACGCTTATTCGGCGACGAGGAGGTTCTGGTCTACTCGCCGGGGCAGTTCGTGGCCAACATTATGCAGCTCATGGGCTCCAAGCAGGCGGGCGATGCCGCTTTCGGATTTATCGCCGAGGCGATGACCTGGACCGCGGTGGTCTTGATGACCGGCTGGCTGGAAAAATTCCCCAGGCTCAAAGTGGCCATCCTGGAGTCCAATTCAAGTTGGCTGCCGTTGGTTTTGGAGAAAGCCGAGAGCTATCTCGAACTTTACAAACACCTCGGCGAAAAAATCGGCAACCCGCACGAGGTCTTCTACAAGAGCTGCTTCATCGCCTTCGAGAGCGACGAAGAAATGACGTTTCGACTGTGGGATCTGTTTGAAAACATCGGCCTGTGGTCCTCGGATATGCCGCATCTGGATGCTGCCGACGTTTGGGAGGCGATCGACCATATGAACAAGTGGAACGTGCCCCAGGCAGTTCAGGAGAAGATGCTCGGCGGCAACGCCCGGCGGCTTTATGGCATCGAGCCGCAGCTCGTCGTCACGCAAGCGCCGGATACTTACGAGCCGGTGACGATGTCGCGCCACGCCTGAGCTTCTTAGTGTTTTGAATCTCCACTCCGTTGATTTCGGTCGATGGACTCAGGACGGACCTGAGCGAGTCGAAGGATGAACGGCGATTCTTCCTTGCAGCCCAAGCCACGCGCTACTACAATTCGTCAGCAAACCATGAACAAACGGGCGACGCCTCCCAGGTGTATCATCATCGCCGGACCGAACGGAGCGGGGAAAACCACTTTTGCGCGCGAGTTTTTGACCAGGGAGGCTGGCGTCGTGCATTTCGTCAATCCGGACTTGATCGCGAGCGGTCTTTCGCCCTTGAGGCCGGAACTTGCGGCGCTCGCTGCAGGTCGTCTTTTCCTTCGCGAGCTGGACCGGCTCGGCAGAGCAAAAAAGGATTTTGCCTTCGAGAGCACGTTGAGCGGCCTGACATATTTAAGTCGGCTCAAGCGCTGGAAGGCCAACCACAGCCACATCCTGACCAAGAAGGACCGCAAGCGGAAGCGCCGCCTGGTCGCAAGCGGTAACGGTTACGGTCACCGCGGATACGAATCGGATCGCGGTGGGCGGGAGCACGTACAAGCTG
>Ga0209640_10001757_pt1 | contig 18642 bp, 16 predicted proteins | sample RifCSP10_1_FD_184018 | JGI IMG/M metagenome (GOLD analysis project Ga0209640, IMG submission 184018) | Soil microbial communities from Rifle, Colorado - Rifle CSP2_sed 10_1 (SPAdes) (version 2) | ecosystem: Environmental > Terrestrial > Deep subsurface > Rock core/Sediment | place: Rifle... | reverse complement strand
CCGCCGAACAGGCCGGCGAACAGCAGCCATCCCACCGGCAGGAGGACGAGGAGATACGACAACCATATGCCGTAGCGTCCATCGGGTCCGTACGGCTCGGTGGCCAGATGGAGCGGCTCGCTGTAGGGAAAGATGTTGGCCTCGGTCATCTCGTGGAAGCCGTAAATCATCAACTGCACTACGAAGACGGCCAGGAACACCGCCGTCACCTGGAAGAAGAGTCCCAGGTTGACGCGATGCCCGTACCGCGACCACAGCGACGCGACGATGGCCGCGCAGATCGTGCCCGCCGCGGCGCCCGTGATGATGTCCAGGGCGCGTACCTGGAAGAGCAGCGTGCCCATCAGCATGGCCGTCTCCATCCCTTCGCGCGTGATCATCAGCAGCGTGAAGAGAAAGACGCCGGCAAAGGCCTTCATCCCTGTCTGGAGCGCCGACTGCTCGAGATGCGTCTCGATCTCGCGCTTGATCTTCTTCGCGTGCCGCCACATGTGCACGATGAGCGAGGCCACGAGCACGGCGGCCACGAGCGCCAGCACACCCTCCCAGAGCGCCTGGTTCGACGCGCGCTGAAACAGGAACCCCGCGCCGACGCTCAGCAGCACCGAGAGCCCGATGCCCCAGTGGACGGCGGGAATCAGGGCGTGCCGCCCGCTCTTCCGCAGGTAGGCGAGGCTGATGGCGACGATGAGGAACGCTTCGAGACCTTCGCGAAGAGTGATGACGAACGCTGGGAACATGGGGTCCTCGATAATGAGATCGAGTCGCAATAGTACTAGGGGGAGGGGGGCAGGGGGAAGGGCTATTCCAGGAAATAGGCCCTTCCCCGCGCAGCGCTACTTAATCGGAACGATCCAGAGATAAATCGTGCGGCCGTTGACGTTCTGGGTCTGCACCGGCTTGATGTCGCCCATGTCGAACGCGTGCGACACCACCCGCGTGCCCGGCTTCAGCTCGGCGTTGAGCTTGGGCATCACCTTCAAGTTCAGCGACGGCAGCAGGTAGAGCGTCACCACGGTGGCTTCGCTGATGTTCGTCGTGAACAGGTCCTGGTTCAGGAACCGGACCCTGTCGCCCATGCCGGACGTCTTCAGGTTCTCTGTCGCTTCCTTGATGCGCTGCGGATCGATATCGATGCCGACCCCCCGCGCGCCGTAGGTCCGGGCCGCGGTGATCGGGATCCGTCCGTCGCCGGAGCCGAGGTCGTACACGACGTCGTTCTTCGTGACTTTGGCCAGCTTCAGCATCGCGTCGACGACTTCCTGCGGCGTCGGGACGAAGATGACGTCGGGCGACCGCAGCGGGGCCGGCGCCTGCTGCGCCGATGAGGGCATGCCGAGCGCCGCGATCATCGCTAGGGACAGGACGAAAGTACGCAGTCTCATGGGCCTCCTCGTGATGTTAGGAGATAGGAGTGCAGGAGGAAAGCTCCTGTCTCCTGATGATTAGCTCGGCCGGATTATATCTCGGCCAGATTATGCTGTACGCGCATGGCGGTGATTGTCCAGAAGTACGGCGGGAGCAGCGTCGCCAGTGTGCAAAAGCTCCGTGAAGTGGCCGATCGCGTCATGCGCACGCACCGCCAGGGCCACCAGGTCGCCGTGGTCGTCTCGGCCATGGGTGACACGACCGACGAGCTCCTCGCCATGGCCAAGCAGGTCTCCCCGAACCCTCCGCGCCGCGAACTGGACATGCTGCTCTCCGCCGGAGAACGCATCTCGATGGCCCTGCTCTCGATGGCCCTGCGCGAGCTCGGCGGCGACGCCATCAGCTTTACCGGCAGCCAGTCCGGGATCATCACGACCGACCGCCACGTCGACGCCCGCATCATCGAAGTGCGGCCGTCCCGGGTGAAGGACGAGCTCTCGAAGGGGAAGATCGTGGTGATTGCCGGTTTCCAGGGTGTCTCGCGCAACAGAGAAGTCACCACCCTCGGCCGCGGCGGGAGTGACACGACGGCCGTCGCGATGGCGGCGGCGCTTGATGCCGAGTACTGCGAGATCTGCTCGGACGTGGACGGGGTGTATTCCGCCGATCCGCGCGTGGTCGGCAGCGCGCGCCGCATCGGCACGCTGTCGTACGAAGAGACGCAGGAAATGGCCGAGGCGGGCGCCAGGGTGCTGAACGCCCAGGCGGTGGAATTCGCCAAAGAGAAAGGGATCGCGATCTACGCGCGCGCGACGTGGGGCCCGCTTCCGGGCCCCGACCCGTCGAGCGACGGCACCGTCGTGCGGAAGGCTGCCCCACGCGCGGCAGGCACCGTGGTCGGCGTCGCCAGCGAGCGCGACATTGTGATGCTGAACGCGGACGTCCCGGCTGCGGACTTACTGGCGCTGCTCGACGAACGCGGCGTCTCCGGCAAGCAGCTCCACATCTTTGGGGGCCGGACGCAGGTCGCCGTCTCGCGGCAGAACCTGCACGACGAGGCCCACTTGAAGGACGCCCTGGACGCGCGCTTCAAGGGGCGCGCACAGCTCGTCGACGGCCTGGCCGCCGTCAGCGTTGTCGGCTCCGGCATCAACGCGACGCACGCGAACGTGCGCGCCGGCGGGGAGGTGCTCGCGCAGGCGGGAATCACCCCCGCCGCGACCGCCACCTCATCATTCAGGATTACCTGGATGATCCCGCGCGACAGGACTGAGGAGGCCGTCCGGCTGCTCCACCACCGGTTCATAGAGACCGTTGTGACTTGAGCTTTGGGCCTTGTGCCTTGTTTCATTTCACCGGCTGCGGGCCTATGATCGGCCGCATGCCTGTTCACCGCCTCCTCACCATCCCGTTCGTCATCCTCCTGGCCGCCGGCATCGGCTGCAGCCGCGCCGGATCCGGAAAGACCGAAGCAGACGCGAAGACGTTCCTGACGCAGGCGAACGACACGCTCCTTCGGCTCGGCGTCGAATGGAACCAGGCGGGCTGGGTCCAGAATACGTACATCACGCCGGATACCGAGGCGATGTCGGCGCGCGCGAGCGAGGCCTTCATGACCGCGGCGACGAATTTCTCGAAGCAGGCCCCGCAGTACGACGCGGTGGGGCTGCCCGAGGCCGAGCGGCGCCAGTTCACGGTGCTGAAGAACGCATTGACGATGGCGGCGCCGGCGGATCCGAAGGAGGCGGCGGAACTGGCGCAGCTCGTGGCGTCGATGGAAGGGATGTACGGACGCGGCAAGTACTGCCAGGACGGGGAATCAGACGAGGCGTGTCTCGACGTCGAGGAGATCACCGAGTTCCTCGCGAAGGACCGGGATCCGGCCGGGCTGCTCGATGTCTGGGAGGGCTGGCATTCGATCGGCCCGCCGATGAAGAAAAGCTACGCGCGTTTCGTGGAGCTCTCGAACAAGGGCGCGCGCGAGCTGGGCTTCTCCGACACGGGCGCGATGTGGCGATCGAAGTACGACATGCCGCCCGAGGCGTTCTCGAAGGAGCTCGATCGCCTGTGGAGCCAGCTCCAGCCGCTCTACCTGTCACTCCATACGTACGTTCGCGCGAAGCTGCACGAGCGCTATGGCGATGTCGTCCCGGCGAATGGTCCGATCCCCGCCCACCTGCTCGGCAACATCTGGGCACAGGACTGGTCGAACCTCTATGACATCGTCGGACCCGCCCAGGGCGGCGCGCGGACGTCGCTAACGGACGAACTGCGGCGGCGAAAGGTCAGCCCCACCGACATGGCGAAGTACGGCGAGCGTTTCTTCACCTCGCTCGGCTTCGAGCCGCTGCCGCCGACGTTCTGGGAGCGGTCGCTCTTCGTCAAGCCGCGCGACCGCGAGGTGGTGTGCCACGCCAGCGCGTGGAACATCAACATGGTCGACGACCTTCGCTTCAAGATGTGCATCGACCAGACGGCGGAAGACTTCACGACGATTCACCACGAGCTCGGGCACGATTTCTATTCGCGCGCGTACGCCGGCCAGCCCGTGATTTTCCGCGACAGCGCCAACGACGGGTTCCACGAGGCGATTGGCGACACGATTGCGCTGTCAGTGACGCCCGAGTACCTCGTGAAGGTGGGACTGCTCGATCGCGCGCCGGACGCCTCGGGCGACATCGCGCTCCTCCTCCGGACGGCGCTCGAGCGGCTGGCGTTCCTGCCCTTCGGACTCGTCGTCGATGCGTGGCGCTGGCAGGTGTTCAGCGGCGAGGTCACCCCTGAGAACTACAACCGCTCGTGGTGGGAGCTCCGCGAGAAGTACCAGGGCGTCAGGCCCGCGTCGGCGCGCGGCGAGGAGTTCTTCGATCCGGGCGCGAAGTATCACATCCCGGCAAATACCCCGTACGCGCGGTATTTCCTCTCAGCCGTCCTGCAGTTCCAGTTTCATCGCGCGCTCTCGAAGACAGCCGGCTGCACGACGCCGCTCCACCGGTGCTCGATCTACGGGAACGCCGAGGCGGGAACGCGCTTGAAGACGACGCTCGAGATGGGGGCCTCGAAGCCGTGGCCCGACGCGCTCGAGGCGTTAACGGGCCAGCGTGAGATGGACGCGAGCGCGATGGCGGATTACTACGCGCCGCTCAAGGCGTGGCTCGACGAGCAGAATCAGGGCCGGCCCGCCGGGTGGTAGGGGGCGGCGCCAGGCGCATCCACAGCAGGTAGGCCGAGCGCACGAGCGTCGTATACCACGCGGGCGCAGGCCCCGCGTCGACCCGGCGCGCGTTGAGCCGGCGATCGAGTTCCGGCGCGATCTCCTCGCGATACTCCGACGGGTGCGCCACGATCGCGGCCACCTCCTGCACCGTCCGCGCCGCGCGGCGATCGCCCTGCGGAAACAGCCGGCAGAACTCGTCCACCGTATCGATGGCGTCAAGGCCCACCGCGCCCGCGTAGCCGCGGATCCAGGCGCGGGCATAGAGGCCACGCGGCCACTCGGTCAGATCGTTGCGCTCGAACGCCTCGAACATTTCGGGCTTCACCCGCGTGGCGATGGCGATCTGCCCGATGGAAACCTGGTTGCGTTCCCGGTGCCTGCGAAGGCGGGCGATGAACGTCTCCTGGGCGACGAAAATTTCCTGAGGGGTCATTGGGGTCTCCGGGGTGGAGATCCCAGCAATTCCCGCGCCTTGGAGAGCGCTTTGCGGCTGCTCCCGCTACGTCTTCATCCGACAGAACTTAGGCGCGCGCACCAAAAGTGTGATCCGGGGCAAGGTGTCAAAATGTGACGAATCGATCACGGAACCGCGTCGCAATTCCGACAACATGTCACGAAAGCGGCGGCACGCTCCCGTTCAAGTACGCGCCCAGGCTGGCCGGCGCAAACTGCAGGCCGGTGTAGAAGGGACCGAATTCCGCGAACTTCGCGCTCGCCTCGTCGAACCGCATTTCGTAGATCAATTTCTTGAAGACCAGCGGATCCGCGGCAAAAAGATCAACGCCCCACTCCCAGTCGTCATAGCCGATCGATCCTGAAATGACCTGCGTCACTCTTCCTGCGTACTGCCGGCCAATCATGCCGTGCTCGCGCATCAGCGCCGCGCGGCGCTCGAAGCTTTCGCTGTACCAGTTCAGCGCCTCTCCGCGCCGCTTGTTCATCGGGTAAAAGCAGACGTACCGCGCCTTCGGCAGATCGAGGAAAAGCCGGTTCATGACTCGCTGGCGCTGGGTGTCCATTTCAGCGTCGAACGCCTTCTCGAACTCGTCGCTGCCCGGCTTGTGCTTCGCGCCCAGTTGCTCGTGAATCTTCGCCGTCATCTCGTACATGCCGAGTTCCACCACCGACACGTACGAAGACGTGGGCTCGAGCGATTCGTGCAACGCCGTTCGCGAGAGGGCCAGCTGCGCCTGCGCCAGCTCCTCGAAGGTGCGCCGGAAGCAGATGAACATCAGGTCCGCCTTGTGCCCGAGCACCTGGACGACCGCCGTCGATCCGGCGTCCGGCACCGCCAGCGCTTTTGCCGCGTCGGCGGCCAGGCGATCACGCATCTCCGGGCTGTGATCGCGCAGGCGATCCCACCGCACGCGGTACATCAGGTGGAGAACGCTCCAGCCTTCAAGTGTCTCGGGGACGAACGGATTGTGCATCAGCGGATCCTAACTCAGAGAAGCGCGTCGACGGCGGGCAGGACGTCCTCCGCTGCCCCCTGAATGGCGACATCGACCGCTGACGAGGCCGGCGTCGCTTCGAGGTTGATCTCCGCCGTGAAGGCGCCGTGGCCACGCGCTTCGTGGATCAGGCCGGCGGCCGGATAGACGATCGCCGAGGTGCCGACCGTCAGGAACACGTCGCACGCGGTGGCGCTCGTCGCGGCCTCGACGTCTTCGCGGCGCAGCGATTCCCCGAACCAGACGACGGCCGGACGCGCGAGCTGTCCACAATGCGGGCAGCGAGGCTGATCCAGAGGCACGCGGTCATCGCGCCAGGGCGTCGCACCCTGCGAACAACGGCCCCAGCACGAGAGCTCCCAGATCGATCCGTGGATGCGGATCAGTCCCTGCGTCCCGGCGGCAAGGTGCAGATCGTCGACGTTCTGGGTGATGACCGCGGTGCCGTGTCGCTTCGACCAGGCGGCGATCACGCCGTGCGCGGCGTTCGGCCGGCAGCCGGCAATGAGCTGCCGGCGCCAGTCGTACCACTCCCAGACCAGGCGCGGATCACGCGCAAAGGCCTCGGGCGTGGCGAGATCTTCCGCGCGATACTGACGCCACAGGCCCTCCTGGCCGCGAAACGTCGGCACACCGCTCGCGGCCGACACGCCCGCGCCGGTCAGGATGGTGAGGCGCTTCGCGCTCCTGATGCGCTCGGCGAGACGGGTGAAGGTGTCTACGACGTCTTCTCCAGTTGAAACGCGCGATGGATCGCACGGACCGCGCCCGCGGCGTCGCGCTCCGTCACCACCAGCGAGATGTTGCGCTCCGACGACCCCTGCGAGATGGCAATCACGTTGATGCCCGCCTCGCCGAGCGCGCCGAACACCGTGGCCGCAATGCCCGGACTTCCCTGCATGCGGTCGCCGACGGCGGCCACGATCGCCACTTGCTGCTCCGCCGTGATTTCCTCGATGTGCCCGCGCATCAGCTCGAACTCCAGCGCGGCGCGCAGCGCGGCGACCACCCGCGGCGCCTCCGCCGCACTCAGCACGAAGCAGATGTTGTTCTCCGAGGAGGCCTGCGAAATCATCAGGACGTTCGCCTGCTGATCGGCGACCACGTCGAAGGTCTTGGCGGCAATCCCGGGGATGCCCTGCATGCCCGTGCCGCTGATCGCAATGAGGATCACGCCTCGGATCGACGTGACCGCCTTCACGCCCTGCGCCGACGGGTTCCCTTCGACGCTGACGCGCGTACCGGGATGCGCCGGGTTGAAGCTGTTGAGAATCCGGACGGGGATGCGCTGGCGGAACGCCGGCAGGATCGTCTTGTAGTGCAGCACCTTGGCGCCGTAGTACGCCAGCTCCGATGCTTCGCTGTACGAGATTTCCGCCAGGGTCCTCGCTTCGGGCACTTCCGACGGGTTGGCGGTCATGACGCCGTCCACGTCGGTCCAGATCCACACTTCGCTGGCATCGAGCGCGGCGCCGACAATCGAGGCCGAATAATCCGACCCGCCTCGTCCGAGCGTCGTCATCACGCCGTCCGCCGTGGCCGCGATGAATCCCGTCACGACGGGAATCTCGCCGCGGTCGATGGCGGGCTTCAGCCGCGCGGCGGTCTTTGCGCGGGTCTCGTCCATCAGCGGCTCAGCGCCGCCGTACTGGTCGGTGGTGACGATCAACTCGGTCGCGTCCACGGCTTGCGAGGCCTTGCCGCGCGCCGCGATCGCCGCGGCCACGAGCGGCGCGGCCAGCATCTCGCCGGTGCCCGAGATGGCGTCGAGCAGCCGCGGCGTCAGCTCGTGGACCATGGAGAGGCCGAAGCAGAGCTTCTCGAACCGATCGAGACGCTGGCGCAGCGCCTCCAGCACCTCGCCGTGACGCGCGGCATCCTTCCCGATCAACGCGTCCGCCACGGACTTGTGGCGATCGAACAGTTCCTGGCGAAGCTTCGGATCCCAGTGGCCGGTGGACGCCTGGCGCGCGGCGCCTATCAGCAAATCGGTCACCTTGCTCATCGCGGACGTGACGACGACGATCTGGTGCCCCTTGGCGGCGGTATCAACGGCGAGCTGCGCGGCTTGTGCGATGCGCTCGGCGGATCCCACTGAGGTTCCGCCGAATTTCATTACGATGAGCATAGGGAGTAGATGATATCGATATCGCTATGAAACTGGCGACGTGGAACGTCAACGGCATCCGCGCCCGCCAGGGGAACGTGCAGGACTTCATCGAGCGCGAACAGCCCGACGTGCTGTGCCTCCAGGAAATCAAGGCATCGCTCGACCAGTTGCCGGTGTGGCTCTGCGATCTCGAGGGCTACTGGTGCTACTGGCACGGCGGCAAGGGCTACTCGGGTGTCGGGCTTCACGTGCGCAAGGCGTTTCATCCCGACAGGCCTGCGTTTCATCACCCTGAGTTCGACTACGAGCACCGCATCGTCACGGTCCGTCTGCCGCAGGCGACGATCGCGTCGATCTACGTGCCGAACGGCGGCAAGGATTTCCCGGCAAAGATGCGATTCCTGGAAGCGCTCGACGCGCACGCCGCCGAGTTTCAGTCCGCGGGACTGCCGGTCGTGCTGTGTGGCGACATGAACGTCGCGCGGACCGACATGGACGTGCATCCCAAGGAGCGCAAGCCGCGCGCGATCGGGCAGCTTCCGGAAGAGCGGGCGCTGATTGAACGGATTCTGAGCCGCGGCCTCGTGGATGTGCATCGCCAGTTCGAGCCGGACAATCCGGATCTCTTCACCTGGTGGGCGCCGTGGCGGAACATGAAGGAACGCAACATCGGGTGGAGGCTCGACTATCTCTTTGCCTCCCGATCACTGGCCGCCCGCGCCACGTCGTGCGTCGTCCAGCGAGAGGTCGGCACGAGCGACCACGGTCCCGTCGTCGCGGTTTTCCAGGACCGGTAGGCGGAGGCCTTCAGGCCTCCGCGTCCTCGACTATTGACCACGCATTGGCGAGATCTTCGCCGACGGCGAGGTGGTTGAGGACGAAATCGGCTCCGCGGAACGCCTGCTTCAGCAGGGCCGCGTCGAGCGCCTGGCCCGCATTGCGGCACTCGCGCGCTGACTCGATGCGCACAAACGCCAGCGCCGCCTCCAGCCCGCGCACGATGGACAGCACCCCGCGCCCCTGATACGCCGTCCAGTTGGCGAACGCCTTCGCCGCCAGGAACTTCCGCAGCGGTCCGTGCCATGCCTCCCATTCCGGTACCACGAGCCGCTCGAACGCTTCCTGAAGTCCGTCCGTATCCGGCTCCGGCCTCACATCGTCCGGCACCGCCTTCATGACCTCTGCGTGCAGGAGAAGGCTGGCGCCGAGCGAGAGGTCACCAGGGGTGACGATTGTCTCCGCCGGCAGGCCCGCCACCGCAGCCACGAGCGACCCATTGCCTGGCTGGAATGTGCGCAGCAGGCGCGCGTCGCGGGCGAGCGTGCCGATCACGCTTTCGGGCGAGAGCGGGAGCGCACACCGCGCGACCATGTGCCTCTCCCACGCTGAGTACCCATCGAGATCCATCAACATCTCGGGTTTCAACAGGGGGGGCCACGCCTCGGGGTCGACCGTCAGGCCCTCGTACGGCGCCGGCGGAAACGCCGCCGGACCCTCGACGATTTCGAGCGGCACATCTTCGCGGAACAGCATGCCAGCCGCCGTCGGGCAGTAATGCGTCAGGGAAATGAACGTGCCTCGCCAGTCCTTCACGGCGAGGCGCGGAAAATGGCGGCACGTGGACGGAAGCTGGGGCTCGCCGAGATCGCGGTGGATCACACAGAGCCCCGACCGCGAGTGAAAGAACACGCAGTTGCCAGACGACGCCCGTCCGACCAGCGCGGCCGCATCGTCCGGGAGATCCGGTTCGAGCATGAAAGTTGGATAACCCTCTTCCTCCGCAGCCGCGCGGCTCAGCTGTCCTGTGGCAACGGCATCGGTGAGAGTACGGTAAAGCGGGACCTCAACAGGGACGTCCCAATCGGAGGTGCAACAGATCCCCGACTGCTGGCACTTGTAATCGGCGTGGATACTGAGTGCGTACACGGACACCACGACAGCATAAGCGCAGGACTGTCATTTGCAGCTCTGCGCGGTATGACTACACGTTGGGTTTTGGGATTTTGGATTTGGGCTTTGTCAGGCTCTGCCATATTGGCCCAGGCGCCGGTCGTCAACGACATCACAGCCGCGCAGGTCATGCTGGATCGCGCCGGGTTCTCACCCGGCGAGATTGACGGCCGCGCCGGAAGCAACATGCGCCGGGCGGTCGTCGCGTTCCAGCGGGCGAACGGCCTTCAGGAGACCGGCCGCGTTGATACCGCTACCTGGGACCGCTTGAACGCCGGCGCCCAGGCCCCTCTGGTTGCCTATACCCTCACCGCCGAGGACGTGGGGGGCGCATTCACGCCAGACATCCCTGCCGATATCGTCGAACAGTCCAAGCTGAAGGCGCTGAACTATCGCGCACCTCTCGAGGGGATTGCCGAAACATTCCACGCGAGCCCCGCGCTGCTGCGCCGGCTCAATCCCGGCGCGACGTTCGACCGTGCTGGCGAACAGATCATGGTCCCGAACATCGAGGTGACCGAGATGCCCGCGCCGGAGCCGGCGGCGCGTGGCCGTGGCCGACGCGGCGCGAGCCCGGTGGGCACCGCGGGCACCGCGGAGCCGCAGGTCACGATCTACGTCACCAGGGCCACCAGCGCCCTGACGGTGGAGGACGCGGACGGCAAGGTCATCTTCCACGCACCCGTGACGAGCGGCAGCGAGCACGACCCGCTGCCGATCGGCGAATGGAAGGTGACGACCGTCCAGCGCAACCCGGCGTTCAACTACAATCCCGACCTGTTCTGGGATGCCGACCCGAAGCATGCGAAGGCGCGGATCCCGCCCGGGCCCAACAACCCTGTCGGCACCGTGTGGATTGACCTGACGAAGGAGCACTACGGGATCCATGGCTCACCCGAACCCTCGAACATCGGCCATACGCAATCGCACGGGTGTGTCCGGCTGACGAACTGGGACGCGCAGCGCGTCGCCCGCCGGGCGAAGCCGGGCACGCTGGTCATTTTCAGATGAGACGATTCGAGCGGCGCCGCCGCGATCGCGTTCTGGGCGCGTTGACGGTCATCGGCCTGAGCTTCGCGCTCGGGGCGCTGGCCGACGCGGCCCTGACCTGGCGCCTGCACGAGTCCACCCCCGATACGGCGGCCCTGGTGAGGGCCCCAGACCCCGAGCCCGCGCACGATCCGTCAGAGCCCATCGCCGTGGAACGGCCCGGCGAGAACGGCGAACCGGCGACGGTGGCGACGACGGGCAGCGTGGCGCATGAGGAGGCGGTGGAGTGGCTCCGCGAGCGCGATTTGAAGATTCCCGTTGAGGGCGCGAACCGGGACGATCTCCGCGACACGTTCGCGGACGGGCGCGGCAGCGGCCGTGCGCACGAGGCGCTCGACATAATGGCGCCTCGCAACACGCCGGTCCTCGCGGCGGACGATGGCGTGATCGCGAAGCTGTTCAACAGCCAGGGGGGCGGTGGAACCACCATCTACCAGTTCGATCCCACCGAGACCTACTGCTACTACTACGCGCACCTCGATCGCTACGCGCCGGGCCTGCAGGAAGGGCAGCGCGTCCGCCGCGGCGATGTGATCGGCTACGTGGGAAGCACCGGCAACGCGTCGCCGAATGCACCGCACCTGCATTTCGCCATCTTCCGAATGGGAATCGAGCGGCAGTGGTGGAAAGGTGAGCCGATAAGTCCCTACCCGGTCTTGAAGTAGCTCTCGGCGTACAAACCACAGCGACTCAACTACTTAGCACCTATTACAGAAGTATTACAGAGCTCCGCCGCGCCACCTGATATCGTGCAGAAGCTTCATCCGATTTCAGGAGGCGCAGCGAATCGATGGCGACGCGGATGCTCATGTACGGGCGCAAGTATCAGAAGGGCGTGAACTGGATCACCGGCACGGCGATGGCCGGCTTTCACGTTGGCGCGGTGGCCGCGCTGTTCTACATCGACCTCGGCGCCATCCTCACCGCGTCCGTCCTGTGGATCATGGCGGGGTCGCTCGGCATCGGCATGGGCTATCACCGGCTGCTCACGCACCGCGGCTACAAGACGCCCCGCTGGGTTGAGTACTTCCTCACGTGGTGCGGAACGCTGGCGCTCGAAGGCGGCCCGATCTTCTGGGTCGCCACGCATCGCATCCATCACCAGAAATCCGACAAGGAGGGCGACCCGCACACCCCGCGCGAAGGCGGGTGGTGGGCGCACATGGGGTGGATCCTGTTCGGCGAAGGTCTGCACCACGACGCCGATGTGCTGAAGCGGTACGTGCCCGACCTGGCGCGCGATCCTTTCCATGTGTGGCTCTCGACCTGGCACTGGACGAGCAACGTCGCGGTGGGCCTCCTGCTCCTCGCCTTCGGCGGCATCCCGTACGTGCTGTGGGGCATCTTCTTCCGCACGACGTGGGGCCTGCACTCCACGTGGCTGGTGAATTCGGCGACGCACCTCTGGGGCTCGCGCCGCTACCAGACGCGCGATGACTCGACCAACAACTGGTGGGTTGCACTCCTCACGTTCGGCGAGGGGTGGCACAACAACCACCACGCGCATCCGACGTCGGCCCGCCACGGCCTGGCCTGGTACGAGTTCGACTTCAACTGGATCGGCATCAGCACGCTGAAGGCGCTGGGCCTGGCGTGGGACGTAAAGCTGGCCAAAATCGCCGAGCCGGTGCCGCACGAGGCCAACGAGACCCTCGTCCTCTCCGACGAAGAAGCCGTAGCGTAAGATCGCCAGGTGACCCGACGCCAGAAGGCGATCGCCTTCTTCGTCGCCCTGTGCGTCCTGCTGGTGACAGCGGCCATTTCGCTGAACATCGGCTGGATCGTCATCAACGCAAGGCGCGTCACACCGCTCATCCTCGGCATCATCTCCTTCGCGCTCATCATCGCCGGGCTCATCGTCTACACGGTGTTCCTGGTGCTCGAAATCAAGCGCAACGAGGATCACGACACCTTCATCAACGCCGTCACCCATGAGCTGAAAACGCCGATTGCGTCGATGCGGCTGTACCTGCAGACGCTGCAGTCGCGCGAGGTGGACGAGGCCCGCCGGCGCGAGTTCTACGACATCATGCTCGAGGACGCCGACCGCCTCCATCGCACGGTCGAACAGGTGCTCAAGGCGGGCGCCTCGGGGCAGAAGGCGAAGATCGTCGCCCGCGCGCCGGTCGACATGGCGGCGCTCACCACGGAGTGCGTGCGGCTCGCCCTCACGCGCCATCACCTCGCCGCGGCGGCCATCACGCTCGAGGCGCACCCTGCTGCCTCCGACGGGCACCTCGTGGTGAACGGCGACGCCGAGGAGCTGCGCACCGTCGTGACCAACCTGCTCGACAATGCCATCAAGTATTCCGGGACCGCGGTGAACGTCACCGTCTCGGTGGCGGCCCCTGCGCCCGACACCGTCTGGGTCCGCGTGCAGGACAAGGGCGTGGGCATCCCGCGCAAGCAGCTCAAGCGCATCTTCAACCGCTTCTACCGCGTGCAGGCCCGCGGCCTGAAGCAGGTCACCGGCACCGGCCTCGGCCTCTACATCGTCCGGTCGATCGCGCGGTCGCACGGCGGCCGCGTCTTCGCGCAAAGCGAGGGCGAGGGCCGCGGCGCCACGTTCACGCTGGAGCTGCCGCGGCTCGCTTCATGAGCCGTGTTCTGATCGTCGAAGACGAACAGCACATTGCCGACGGCCTCCGCTACAACCTCGAGGCGGAGGGCCATGAGGCGTCCATCGCGCGTGACGGCAAGCGCGCGCTCGAAATCCTGCTGAAGGAACGCCGGCCGGCGGACGTCGTCATCCTCGACGTGATGCTGCCGGGCAAGGACGGCTTCGCCGTGGCGTCGGAGCTGCGCGCCGCCGGCCACCTCGTCCCGATCCTGATGCTCACGGCGCGCGGCAGCGCCGAAGACGTGCTGAAAGGCTTCGAGGCGGGCGCGGACGACTACCTCCCGAAGCCGTTCGAACTCTCTATTCTGCTGGCGCGCATCAAGGGGCTGTTGCGGCGCCACCGCTGGAACGTACCCGCCGAAACGCCCCCCTCGGACGCGTATGCATTCAGCGGACGCACCATCGACTTCACGGCCATGCAAGTCAGGTCCGGCGACAAGTCCTACCCGTTGACCGTCATGGAGTGCGATCTCCTGCGGTATCTCGTGAAGAATGCCGGCCAGCCCGTCTCGAGGCGCGCGATCCTGCAGGATGTGTGGGGGCTCAGCGAAAGTGTCGACACCCGCGCGATCGACAACTTCATCGTCCGGCTGCGCCGCTACATCGAAGATCGGCCCGCGGCGCCGAAGTTTCTCCAGACCGTCCGCGGCGTCGGCTATCGGTTCGTTCCGCAGCCTTAAAGCGCATTTCACACGTACGTAGTGTCCGCCTTCAGGCGGACCAAGCCAGTTCGGTCCGGCTAAAGCCGGACACTACGTACTCATGAAAGCCGATCTAGCGCGGCGGGGCGAGCCGCTTCACTTCCTCGAAGAAATTCTGCACGAGCACAATCTCGCGTGCGCCCTGCGGATCGGCGCCGCGAAGCATTACCAATCGGCCATCCGGGAAGACGTCATAGCGGGGGCCCCAGTTGTTGCTGGCCGCATACTGTTCGATGATACCGGCTGGCGTCGGCACGCGCATGTCGAGGAATGGAACCGGCGTTCCGAGTCTCAGGGAATCGGCAGTCACCGTCACGGAGACGGCCATCAATCGCGGGGTGCCTTCGTAGTTTGCCTGATTGAAGAAGAGCGTGCGGCCGTCTCGACTCCACACTGGACCGGTGCCACCAGCGATGGAAACCAGGACGGCGTCACCCTGCGGGTATTTCCGCACATAGACTTCACCACGTCCGGATTCGTCCGACACGTATGCGAGCCACGCGGCGTCGGGCGAGAACTTGGGACTGTGTTCAGACGCGGCGCTATTCAGCAACGGCTGGGCTGTCGGCTTCTCGCCCATTGTGAGCACCCAGATGTCGTGACGATTCGAGTCCTGCACCGTGTACGCGAGCAGCTTTCCGTCTGGCGACCACGATCCAGGCCGCAACGATGTGGCGGTGTCCGAACCGCCTGACAAGAGGAGCCGTTCCCCGCCGTTGCGGTTCTTGAGGTATAGACCCCGCTCGTCCTGTCGTCTCGACCACACCGCGACGGCGCTGCCATCGGGATGCCATGCGGCCCAGCGGTCGGACCCCTCCTGCGTGAGTTTGCTCGTCGTCCCGCGCGCCACGTCGTGGATGTGTACTTCTGTCTGCTGACCGCGTAGAACTTCCACAGCGACGTATCGGCCGTCTGGTGACACACGCGGTGTATCGAATTGGTTGGGCGGTGGGCCGAGAAGTTCGAATCGACCGTTCGGACTTACGACGCCCATCGCAAGCGTCGAATCGACCGCCGGGACGTAGGCGAGTGTGCCGGATTGCGAGATAACGAGCTGCGATACAAAGCCCTCTGCTGCCCCACCGTCATTCCGTGCTTCATCGAGAAGCGGCACCGGAAGCCCTGCAAGAGTGAGTGTGTTTGGGTCGAACGGAGCGACCAGAATCACTTCGTCGCGCTTGAACACGAGATGGCCGCTGCCGAGATAGTGCGGCATGCTCGCATTCTCGACAACAATCCGGCGCTCGCCGGAATCGAGCATCACCGCATCAATTCGCGAATCCCGGAGTTGGCTGAAACCCACTGTGAACAGCACCGCACCGGTCCCGGGAACCAGGCTGGGATATCGATGAAACCTCTCATCTGCTTCCGCGGCCACCATGGTCAGATTCCGTAAAGACCCGCCGTCTGCCGCTATACGCTGCAGACCAGTTCCCCCCTCGCCGAAGATGATCGTGTCGTCGTCAGTCCAGGCGCCAAACCCCCATTGGCCGCCCTCCACCTTGTCAAGCAGCGTCACTGGATTCCCACCTGCAAGCGACACCTTCTTCAACGTGCGATCTGTTCCGCTTGTGAGTCCGAAGAAGCCAAGCCACTGGCCGTCAGGCGAGAAGAACGGCTGTGTGGCGCCCTCTGTTCCCGGAAGCGACCGGATCGCCAGGTCTTGGAGGGAGCGAACAAAGAGCTGATTGCGTCTTCCGCCTGGCGGGAGATCGAGGTTCTGGCCGACGTACGCCACCTGCGTTCCATCGGGCGACAGCGCGATGGACCGGCCGGGCGTCCAACCGAAGGCGAGGGGACGATCCGCGGGGACCATGATCGACAGCCGCTGCGGCGCCGGAGGCGAAGGCCGCGTCCCGACCCAGACCGCCGCTGCCGCCGCGATCGCGCCAAGCACCAGGCCGATGCCAGCCGCAATAAGCGTGCGCGCATGGCGCCTTCGAGCGGGTAATGGTGCTGAAGCGCCAACCTGTGACTGAGCCTGTGACCGTCCCTCGACGACCCACTTCAGCTGGCGTTCGATATCGCCGGCGGTCTGCCATCGTTCGTCGGGATCCTTCCTGAGGCACGTCCTGACGATCTGATCCAGCGCCGGCGGCGCCACAGGTTGCAGTGCCGAAACGGGCGGCGGTTCGCTCGACATGATGGCGGAGATGAGGCTCGCCTGGCTCTTGCCCTCGAACGCCTTCCTGCCCGTCAGCATCTCGAAGAGCACCGCCCCGAACGCAAAGATGTCCGTCCGCGCGTCGGCCTCGGTGCCCTCGAGCTGCTCCGGCGCCATGTACTGAAACGTGCCCAGGATGGTTCCCTGCGCCGTGAGGCCCGGCGGCGGCGTCGGCAGCATTGACCCGCCGACGCCTGCTGCGGCCGGTGCGGAAGTCTTGGCCAACCCGAAGTCGAGCAGCTTCGCGCCACCCTTCGTCAGCATGACGTTGCCCGGTTTCAGATCCCGATGGACGATGCCTTTTCGATGCGCCTTGTCGAGCGCGTCCGCGACTTCGATCGCGTAGCGAAGGGCCTGGTCGAGCGGCAGCGGCCCCTTGGCCAGACGATCGGCCAATGTTTCACCTTCGAGGCACTCCATCACCAGGAAGTCGATGCCGTCCTGGTGGCCGACGTCGAAGACCGGGCAGATGTGGGGATGACTCAGCGTGGCGAGCGTCCGCGCCTCCCGCTCGAACCGTTGTCTCGAGCTCGCGTTGCCGGCCACGTGCGAGGGCAGCACTTTGATGGCGACATCGCGCCCCAGCCGCGCATCGCGCGCGCGATACACCTCGCCCATCCCGCCCGCCCCGATGGCCGACACGATCTCATAGGAGCCGAGGCGCGTTCCGGCGGCCAGGGGCATAGCGGGGAACGGCGCGATTATACGGCGGTAGGTAGAATGTCGCCATGGCCGCCAGCGACACCATCGAGGCCCAGGGGCACCTGATCGACTCGGGCCTCCTCTCGGCGATCTTCGACAAGATCATCGAGTTCAAGGCCAGCTACGAAATCCTCACGTTCGACATCGGGCGCACGAACGACGACCCGTCGCGCATCGAGATGCGCATCAATGCCGCCGACGCCGCGGTGCTCGACGAGCTGCTGCAGCAGCTCACCACCTTCGGCGCCCATCCGCTGCGCGAGCGTGATGCCACGGTGAAGCCCGCCGAGAAGGACTGCTGCGTCCCGGATGACTTCTACTCCACGACCAACCACCGCACGCACGTGCGGCTCGGCGGCAAATGGGTCGAAGTCGAAGGGCAGCGGATGGACGCCGTCATCATCGCGGCGAACGGCCGCGCGGCCTGCCGGAAGCTCCGCGACGTCCGCGCCGGCGAGCCGGTGATCTGCGGCCACGAAGGGATCCGCGTGACCCCGGAATTCCGCGAGCGCGACAGGCTCGGCTTCGCGTTCATGAGCAACGACGTCTCTTCCGAGCGCCGCGTCGAAGGCGTGGTCAGCAAGATCGCCGAGATGATGCGGCATGTGAAGAAGGGCGGAGGCCGCATCGCGGTGGTCGCGGGTCCCGTGGTCGTGCACACGGGCGGCGTCGAGCACTTCTGCGAGCTGATCCGCCATGGCTACGTGGATATCGTGCTCGCAGGCAACGCGCTCGCCGTCCACGACGTCGAGTTCGCCATGTCGGGGACGTCGCTCGGGATTGATCTGATCGCTGGCGCCGCCGTCGAGCAGGGTCACCGGAACCACATGGCTGCGATCAACTCGATCAACCGCGCTGGCGGGATCCGTCAGGCCGTCGAGTCGGGCGTCCTGACGTCCGGCGTGATGTACGAATGCATCACGCACAACGTGGAGTATGTGCTGGCAGGCAGCATCCGCGACGACGGTCCACTGCCGGATACCGTCATGGACCTGATCGAGGCGCAGGAGCGCTACGCGGCGGCGCTCACGCAGAACGTGCAGCTCGTGCTGATGCTGTCATCAATGCTGCACAGCATCGGCGTCGGCAACATGCTGCCGTCCTGGGTGCGCGTGGTCTGCGTCGACATCAATCCGGCCGTCGTCACAAAGCTGTCAGACCGCGGCTCCGCGCAGACGGTGGGCGTCGTCACCGACGTGGGACTGTTCTTACATCGCTTGGCTGAGCGCTTGAGAAGCTGATTCACGTGCGGCGCGAGCCATTGGCACCCCACCGCGCAGGCGTGCGCGGCGGGGACCCCGCCGAGGGC
>Ga0209640_10001756_pt1 | contig 18649 bp, 12 predicted proteins | sample RifCSP10_1_FD_184018 | JGI IMG/M metagenome (GOLD analysis project Ga0209640, IMG submission 184018) | Soil microbial communities from Rifle, Colorado - Rifle CSP2_sed 10_1 (SPAdes) (version 2) | ecosystem: Environmental > Terrestrial > Deep subsurface > Rock core/Sediment | place: Rifle... | reverse complement strand
AAACGCGCTCGCCAAAGAATTCGATCTCCACCTCGGTGCCTGTTTTGCTGAACGCGATTGGCAGGTAGGCGTATACGATGCTCTTACCGACCGTGTAGCCGTAGCCACCAGAGGCCACCCAGGCGATGATTTCCTCGGCGCCGGCCGGCCGGATCGGCTCCTTGCCCAGGGCGATCACCTGGCTGTCTGCCAGGGTCATACAGCATAACTTTTGCTGAGAACCATTATTTTTTTGTTCGAGCAGGGCCTGGCGCCCAATGAAGTCGCCCTTGTCCGGCTTGACGGCGAACCCCAGTCCGGCCTCATAAGGGTTGTAATCCGGCGTTATTTCTCCGCTCCAATAACGGTAGCCTTTTTCGAGCCGCAGGGAATCGATGGCCCGGTATCCCGCCGCCACCATCCCTTCGGCTCTTCCAGCCTCCCAAAGCGTATCCCACAACCTGAGGCCGTATTCCATCGGGCAGTAAAATTCCCATCCCAGCTCACCAACGTACGTCACGCGGGAGGCCATGACTGGCACATCCCCGACCATGACCTTCCTGGAGGTCATATAGGGGAAAGCGGCGTTCGAGACGTCGGCGTTGGTGACCTTCTGAAGGATCTGACGCGCTTTTGGACCCCACATGCCGATGCAAGCGTAGAAAGAGGAGACATCTTCCAGCCTTACGCTGCCGTCCTCCGGCAGGTGGAGGCGCAGCCAGGACAAATCATGCTGACCGAAAGCGGTGCCAGTGATGATGAAGAAGCGCTGATCATCCAGGCGGGTGACGGTGAAATCACATTCGATTCCGCCGCGCGGGTTCAGGCATTGCGTATAGACAACAGTGCCAGGGGGCTGGGAGATGTCGTTGGCGCAAACGTAATTGAGGAACGCAGTTGCGCGCGGTCCACGCACTTCGAATTTGTTGAATGAAGTCTCATCGAACAGGCCGGCGTTCTGGCGCGTCATGATATGTTCATAGCCGATAGCGCGCGACCAGCCGTGCGCCGCCCAGCCTTTTGGCTCGTGACCGTGGCGGGCCAGGGCCTCATAAGGCTTGAAGTAGTTGGGGCGCTCCCACCCGGTCTTCTCGCCAAATACCGCTCCCAAATCACGCAGGCGGTAGTAGGTGGGGGAGAGGCGCAAATTGCGACCAGTCATGCGTTCTTCATTGGGATAGTGGATGTCGTAATACCGGGAATACGTCTCAATGGTGCGTTCTACCACGTGGTCCTGACCGGCGTAGTTAGACCCGAAACGGCGCACGTCCAGGCGCCACATGTCCCATTCCGGATGGCCGTTTATGATCCATTCCGCCATCACCTTGCCGATGCCGCCGGCGCCAGCCAGGCCATGGGCGCAGAATGCGCAGGCCACCCAGAAGCCCTTGACCTCCGTCGGTCCGAGCAAGAACTCTCCGTCCGGGGTAAAGCCCTCCGGACCGTTGAGCAGCTGGATAATCTCGGCTGTTTCCAGAATGGGAACCCGGCGGATGGAATTCTCCATGAGCGGTTCAAATCGTTCCCAATCGGGCGGCAGGAGCTGGTACTTGAAGTCTTTTGGAATGCCTCTGAGCCCGAAAGGCGCGGGGTTGCGTTCATAGCCTCCGGTTACCAGCCCACCGACCTCCTCGCGCCAGTAGACCAGCAGGTCCGGATCGCGCAGCGTGGGAAAATCATGCTCTACCCCGGGGATCGGCTTGGTGATCAGGTAAAGGTGCGCCATGGGAACCACGGGCAGGTTGAGACCAACCATCCGGCCCACTTCACCGCCCCATTGCCCGGTGGCGTTGACCACGATTTCGGTCTGGATCGTGCCCCGGTCGGTCACCACGGCCTCCACCCGGCCTCTTTTCACCGTGATCGCTTCAACATCGGTTTCCATGAAGAACTGGGCCCCGCCAGATCGGGCGCCCACCGCCAGCGCATTGGTAAGGCCGGTTGGGTCGATCATGCCGTCGTTTGGCGTGTAGGCGGCTCCCACCACCCCTTTGATATCCATAATGGGAAACAGATCCAGGGATTCCCGGGGCGTCAGAAGCTCCATGGGCATGCCAAAAGAACGCGCCATGCCCACCTGGCGTTTGAGCTCCTGCATACGTTCTGCCGAGGAGGCCAGGCGCAGACCGCCAACTGCTCGCCAACCGGTATCCTGGCCGGTCTCCCCTTTTAGGCGGCTGTAGAGGTCAGTGCTGTAGTACATCATGCGGGTGAGGTTGGCGTCCGAGCGCAGCTGCCCAACCAGGCCGGCGGAGTGCCAGGTCGATCCTGCCGTCAACTCGTGGCGCTCCAAAACCACCACATCCTTCCAACCCATTTTCGTCAGGTGGTAGGCGATACTGCAGCCGCCCACGCCACCACCAATGATGACAACTTGCGCGTGCGAGGGAAGTTCAGGCATGTTGCGAAATCTCCTTAATCCATTGTTCCCAACGAGGATCCTGAATGTTTTTGGTCAGCCGGTCAAAATGTTTGTTAGCATACCCCAGGAAATCGAAGTCGAGTTTCGAGATACCCGTCTGCACAGTGCCCCACATCGCCTCACGGAAATCCGAGACGATCTTCATGATCTTCAAGCGCGCCCAATTTATAGATGTAACTTCCCCAAAATAATCCTTCAGGAGATTCCGGTCATGCTCATCTGTGAAATCATGGTTAACCGAATAATTCGCCAGATCGAAAAATGGATCTCCCATCCCGGCGTATTCCCAATCCAGGATCCTTATCTGCCCATCATAGAGAAAATTCTCATTTAGCAGATCATTGTGACAGGGCCGCAGCACAAAGGCGTTCGCCTGCAAGGCGGCTTCCGCATCTCGCAGGCGCTCGATCAACCAGTCAAAGTTTTTCGGGAACGCAACCCGGTAGCGTTTTGCGATGCGGGTGTAGCCGTCTACGATGCGGGGCACCCAGAATTCTCCGGGGATTTCCGGCATTGCGTGCACCTTTCGCAGGGTTGCAGCGACCAGGCCGATCATTTGGGGATCTCTCATCTCCTGTGGTGGGATGGGTCGCCCGGTAATGAAACGGGTCACGAGATAGCCCTCAGGTTCAATGAAGTAAACGACTTCGGGCCCTATTCCCAGGCGGGCGGCGGCCAGATTGGCTGCATATTCGTATTGGCGATTGATTCCCAGCAATTCTGTGTTCGCTCCAGCGATGCGCAGCACGTAAGCCTGCCCACCGGTTTCGATCAAAAAATTCTGGTTGGTGATCCCGCCTGCCAGTATCGAGGTTTTCAGATCACCGGCGCCGTCCCACCGCGGGACTCGCGCAACCACCTGCTCCAGAGACATTAACATGGCTGCTGGTTATCCCATCTGCCAGGCGGAGCCGGGGCGGGCCATTTCCGCGACAATATCGAAGGAGGAAATTACACCCAGGGGAACTGCATCAAGATCATCCGGATCCACAACCACCAGGCGATGGTGGTGATTTTGAATCATCAGGTTGGCGGCCTCGTGCAAGGTAGCGGACATCGCCACGGTAAGAGCAGGGTGCATCACCTGGGTAACGGTAATTTCATCCGGGCAATCCTTATCCTGGCAGTAAGCCAACAGGTCCAGGCCGCTAAAGACGCCCAACGGCTTTCCAGTGGCGTTGACGACCAGCACGGAGCGCCAGCCGGAGTCCACCATGGCGCGGGCTGCGGCTGTGACCGGAGTGCGATCCCGGCAGACCAGCATTGCGTCCGACATAACATCGCCGACCGTCTCGCGGGCTTTGATGGCCTGCGAGGCGAGGTCGCGGAGCAGGTTCGTCACCGAGATAACGCCAACGGGTTTGCCGTTCTCGACGACCAGCAAGCGGCGGATGGTTTCCTGGAGCATGCGGCGAGCGGCCTGGCTGGCGGGCGCACCGGCCGAAATTGTCGCCACCGGCGAGGACATCAACTCGCCGGCCGTCATCCTGCGCATTACCGCCAGGCTTTCGGGATCTTCCGAAAGCCATTCCCCTGCCAGTAGATCGAAGTCAGTAATCACACCGGCGATATCCTCACCATTTTCGCTTACGAAGAGGGCATGAATGTGGTTTTCGTGCAGGGTTCTGGCCACCTGTCCCAACGGCGTATGGGGACTGCAAGTAATAACTCCAGGGTGCATCAGATCGCGTACCAATTTAGCCAAATTTTCACCTCCGTCAGAATGCTACTTCGTCCACGTCTTTGTACCACTTCACGCGATCTCCCACCCGGGCGCGCAACCTCCAGGCCAGCGATTTGGGTTCTGCTTCGATGCGCTCGAGCGCCGCGCTCACCTGGCTTTCGACGTGCGCCTTCTCAGCATCGGCAAGTTGTGGGTAGGTGTGAGCCAGCTGGCGAACTTTGTCGAGGTTCATTGTGGTCGTGCGCCAGAGGCCCCAGTCCCTGGCGCATAGTTGGGCAACTCGCTCCAGGTTGATGGTTTCATCATCGTGATCGCCCAAGGAATGTTCTATCAGCAGCATAATCGTATCGATGACATCTTTTTCATTGATTTTTACGATCTGCATTTTTTCGAGCAGGAGCTCTGCCAGCGGAATGGTGGGCTGGTCAACTTCCAGCCGATCCTGCCAGCTAATGACGTGGCTGAAATCCAGTTTTTCGAAGAAAACGTCGACATGCAAGGAACTGTTGTTGTGGTGGAAGATTGAGCGATCTCCTTCGCTGACGATGAAGACCTCTCGATCTTCACCATAGCCAAGATCGGCCATCAAATCCTTAATTTCCCTGGCCTGTTTGCGGTAAGCGGCAAAATCGATATCGGTATAAACTCGCCCCATTGCCGCTTGCAGATAACCGTACTGTTGGCAGTGCATCTGGAAAGCCAGGGATCCGATGACGCGCAAGATTAATCCTGCCTCTTCGCCAGCAACAAGAATTCGCTTCAGCTCGTTTTCAAACATTTCGCGTTCGGCTTGATCTTGACCCCCCATGCCGATCGAAGTTTCAGCCATGGCACGCTCCTCGGGATTGCGGCAGCAGAGATCGCTGCTTCGCTGCGCTCGCAATGACAGGTCTTTTAGGAGTGTCGCTGCTCGGGCAGAGAACGCCTCGCAATGACAGAATAATGAGAACTTCTGAAGCATCAAGGAAACGCTTCACCCAACGCATTATAATGGAAAAATCAAAAACTTGCAAATTTCTTCAAATATCGTTATAATGATTTATCAATTCGCTCAAATATCGTCATAAACGCTAAAGTAGTATCCCTTCGCATTTCAAGTCCTGTTCGGTACAATTTATTTTATATTCATTTTTCGCCATTCATGCCTGAATTCAACATCCAATGACTAAAAATCTCATCCCAGCCCAGCGCCGTGAACGGATCCAGGAGCATTTGGCTCTAAACAAGATCGTTTCCAGCGCGGAACTGTGCGGGATGCTGGATGTATCGGAAGCGACGATTCGCCGCGACCTGGAGTGGTTGGAAAATGAGGGGGTGATCACCCGCACTCATGGCGGCGCGATCCTGAACCAACGCATCCAATTAGAACCCGAATACCAGCAGCGCGCCCAGCGTTTTCCGGAAGAAAAGCGCCTGATTGGTGCGGCTGCAGCTGCATTGATCGAAGATGGTGAGATCGTCTTTATCAACAGCGGTACGACAACCACGCAGCTGATTCGGCATATCCGCAGCGGAGCAGACATTACGGTAATTACCAATAATTTGAGCGCGGCCCTCGAGCTTGGTGACCCCGGTTTTGAGCTGATCCTGGTTGGCGGCGCTTTTCAGGCGAAATCCCTCTCGGTTGCTGGCGGTTTTGCCCTGCGGAATCTGAGCCAGGTGTATGCGGATAAGGCCTTCATCGGGGTAGACGGCATTACCCTAAGACATGGCTTCACGGTCCCGTCCGACGTGGAAGCAGAGGTGGTGCGTTTGATGTTCGAGCGCACGCACGGCCCAGTTAACGTGGTATCGGATCACAGCAAGTGGGGCGTGGTCTCGAACTTTGAGGCGGCCGGGATCGAGGACGTCGACCGGATCGTAACAGACGAAGGATTAGAGCACCTGGCGCGCGGCTCCTTAACGGCCCGTGGTGTCGACTTGATGATTGTTGGCGAGAGTCTGGAGAAGGTCTGACAATCTGATGGCATTTCTCTTTAAGAAGCCCCGCAAGAAGCTCACCCGCCTTTTCTTTGCCACGGATTTGCACGGTTCTGAACGCACTTTCCGCAAGTTCCTTAACGCTGGCAAATTTTATGATGCCGATGTGCTGGTCATGGGAGGGGATATCACCGGCAAGCTGCTGATCCCGATCATCAAAGAAAAAAATGGACATTATCGGGCTACCCTGCAGGGGAGCACGGAACGCTATGCTACCGAGGCCGAGTTGCAGGGCCTGTATGACCGCCTCGGCACGCTCGGTTTCTACAGCCAGATCATGGAGGAGGATGAGTTTGCGTCCCTGCAGGCCGATCCTTCAGCGGTTGACCGTCTATTCCAGGATCTTGCCAGCAAACGATTATCTGATTGGGTTGATTTGGCCGAGACCCGCTTGAGCGAGAGAGGCATAAAATGCTTTGTCACCGGCGGCAATGACGACGACCCCCGGACATTAGGGGCGATACGACGAGAGAACACGGAATTCTTCTTTGCCTGCGAAGGGCAGGTCGTCCAGGTCGACGAGGAACATAGCATGATCAGCATCGGCTACAGCACGCCTACCCCCTGGAATACTCCCAGAGAAGTCAGCGACGAAGACCTCGGCAAGATGATCATGGAGATGGTGCCCAGGGCACCAGATCTAAGCCACTGCATTTTTAATTTCCATGATCCTCCCAAAGATTCAACGTTAGATACTTGCCCAATGTTAGACTGGAATACTGATCCTCCGGAACCGATTTTTAAGGCGGGGCAGATGGTGATGCATGGCGCCGGCAGCCAATCTGTGCGCCAGGCCATTGAGACTTACCAGCCCATGTTAGGCCTGCACGGTCACATTCACGAATCCCAATCCGTGGCCAAAATTGGACGTACTACCTGCATTAATCCTGGCAGTGAGTATGGTGAGGGCATTCTGCGCGGCTGCCTGATTAATGTGGCTGGCGGCCAGGTGGAGAGCTATCAGATGACGAGCGGTTGAGCGTGGTTGCCCATGGACAGACCTGAAAGGTTTCTGAAAACCTTTCAGGTCTATTCCGTGGATGGAAGGAGGTGAGCCCAGGTCGAGTCACACATATCTATGTCTCCATCTCATTAACCCTGACCGGACGTCCTGCATTGTACGTACGCTCGACCGGAAGGGGCGTTTTGTCAAACTTAGGAGAGAACGCGATGGCCACAACAACTGCAGTTGCCAGACCGGAGATCTTCACCCGAAAGGCTTCCGGCCTGGTCCGGGTGATGTCCCCATACTCCGCTTTTATCTACAATGTGCTGACCATGGGTCTGATTTTTCCTTGGACTTACCTCTGGGCACCCGGCGCGCTCCCTGGAGGAAAGCTGGTCTGGGGGATATTATTGGCAACCTTATTGGAAATCCCAATCGCCGCGGCTTATGTATGGCTTTCGACGGCATTACCACGTTCCGGAGGCGATTACGTCTTCCAAAGCCGCGCTTTTGGTGGCTTTTGGGGTTTCACGCTGCTGATGTCCGGATTTGTCATCTGGATTCTACAATGGGTGGCGCTATCCGGCTGGTTGCTTGCCTATTTGGGATTTGCGCCACTTTTTCTCGGATTGGGAGCCACGATGGGCAGCGTGAGCCTATCCAGCGTCGGAGTCTGGTTCACAACAAGGGACGGGATCGTGATCGTTAGCATCCTGAATGCTCTGCTCGCCATGCTCTTGCTGGTCAGCGGCTTCAAGAATTACGTCAAAGTGCAGTATGTCATGTTCTACGGCATACTGGCGGCCTTTGCCACCATGCTGATTGTGCTGTTCACGACGACGCCCGCCGAGTTTGTGGATAGGTTGAATTCTTTTGCCCTGGCTTCGGGCGGGACCGCCAATTTTTACCAGACAGCCGTTGAGGCAGCCAGAGCTGCTGGTGTGGAGCTGAACCCTCAGCTCAGCTTGCTGGCTACGCTGTTGATCGCCCCAATCGCCTGGACCTCCCTCCAGTGGGCCACATACAGCGCCGAGCAGAACGGTGAGATCAAAGATGCCCGTTCCTTTAAGGGCCAGGTCTTCATCCTGGTGGGATCGCTGATCTTCACGGGGATTTTGCTGGCCGTTTTGGCGCTCGCTCTCGAGCGGGCCGCAGGGACCGAGTTCCTGTATGTGGCCGGCGCCGGTTACTGGTCTGGTGTAAGCGAGGCTACGATCAGCGGGTTCTGGCTCTGGCCGAACATCATCGCCGTAGCCCTTACGGCCAGCCCGCTGATTGTCATCATCATTGGGCTGGGATATATTCTTAATTCCTTCCAGATCGTCAATAACTGTTACATCGGCGTGACCCGCATCATGGTGGCGATGAGCCTGGATCGCTTGCTTCCAGAATGGATCAGCAGGGTAGATGAAAGACTGCACACCCCGGTAAACGCCCATCTGGCTTACTTCTTAGCCAGCATCCCGGTTATCTTAGCCTACAACTATATTGGCGGCTGGGTGGGATTAACTCTCGGGGTGACCTTCGGCTGCGGCTATGTCTTCGCCTTGAGCAGCCTGGCCGGCGCGCTGCTGCCTTACCGTGCGAAGGAGCTCTATGAAGCTTCTCCCGGCGCCAAGTATAAGCTGGGCAACGTTCCCTGGGTGACGATCCTCGGCGGAATCGGCTTCGTATTTGGTTCAATCATGGTGTTGATGTTTTTGTTTGCGCCTCAATTGGGCGTCCTGGGGAATTGGGATTTTGGCGACTTTCCAAGGAATCTCTGGGCGCAGATCGTCGCTTTCGGGATCATCGCTATCTCGGCGATTTGGTACGTCTTGGTGAAGCGGGCTCAGAAAGCCCGCGGAATTGACGTAGATTTCGCTTTTAAGGAGATCCCTCCAGAATAGATCAAAAAGGAGAGAAAATCTTTCCAATATGAAAAATCAAGCCAGGGTGGTCGTCATCGGGGGTGGCATCTATGGGGTAAGTATCGCTTACCACCTCGCCAGGCTCGGCTGGAGCGATCTCGTTCTTCTTGAGAAGAACGAGATCGCCAGCGGGGCAACCGCGCACGCCGCCGGTCTGGTCACCCAGTTTGCTACTTCAGAGAATATGATGAAGTTCCGTAAGTACAGCATCGAACTGTACAGCGAATTGGGCCTGTTTAATCACGTGGGCAGCCTGCGGGTGGCCTCGAGCGAGGCGCAGTTCAAAGAACTGCAGCGCAGCGTTAGCAAGGCCAAGGCGATCGGCATGGAAGTCGAGGTTATTTCGCCCGAGGAAGCGGCGAGCCTGATGCCGCAGATCAGCTGCGAAAGCCTGTACGGCGCGATCTACCTGCCGCGCGACGGTCACCTCGACCCTTACATTACGACGACCACCATGGCTCGCCTGGTGCGCGAGATGGGCGGCACGGTCCTCACTGGTACCCGGGTAACCGGCATCGAGCTGTCTCCCACGGGGGAGGTGCGGCGCGTGCTCACCGAAAAAGGCCCGATCCAGGCAGAGATCGTCATCAATGCCGCCGGTATCTGGGGCCCGCGCGTTGCTGCCATGGCCGGTGTGAGCATCCCATCCACCCCGGTGGACCACCAGCACATCGCCTTGAAAGCCGTACGCGGAAACGAATTCACCCACAACACGCCTTGTTTGCGGGATCCCGATAACCTGGTTTACATGCGTGAGGAAGCGGGTGGCCTGGTGATTGGCGGCTACGAGCCCAATCCAGTTGCGCGCTGGATCGACGGCGTTCCCTGGGAGCATGACGGGCAGGCCCTCCCGCCAGACTACGATCGCTTCGAGCAGCTCATGGAAGGCGCCATCCGGCGCATCCCCTTCCTTGACCGGGCGGAGATCATCTCCTTGATCTGCCACCCTGGCGCGTACACTCCGGACTGCAAACCGCTGATTGGCCCGGTGCCGGGGGCGCGTGGCCTGTGGATCGCGGCCGGGGTGTCTTTAAACGGCTTCGGCGGCGCCGGCGGGATTGGCAGGCTGCTGGCGGAGTGGATCGTCGACGGAGAACCCTCTCTGGACGTGTATGAGTTTCGCGCCGCTCGTTTTGGTAACTATTATGACAACCCCTTCTACGCTGCCGAGCGCACGCGGGAAGGCGTTAAATATTATTATCGCTTGCGGTTCCCCAATGACGAGAATGAGTGGGCGCGCCCTTACCGCCTGAGCGCGCTGCATTCCCGCCTGCAGGATCTTGGAGCAGTCTTCGGAGAGAAATTCGGCTGGGAGCGCGTGAACTATTTCCGCCCTGGTAAACCCTGGCGCATGATGGGCGCTGACCAGCGCAGCTGGGGCTGGACAAAGCCGCCTTATTTTGACCTTGTCGGGCGCGAACACCAGGCGACTCGTGAACGCGCGGCTCTATACGACCTGAGCTCTTTCGGCAAGATCGAAGTCAGCGGAACGGGCGCCTTGGACTTGTTGCAGCGCCTCGCCGACAATGACCTGGACCGGCCAACCGGCAGCGCCGTTTACACTCAATTCCTGAACATGCGTGGCGGCATCGAGGCGGATATCACCATCACCCGCCTGGCCGAGGATCGCTTCCGGGTGATCAGCGGGTCTTCTTTCATCGGCAACGACCTTGCCTGGATCCGCATGCACGCTGATTCGGCCGGCGCACCGGTCGAGATCCGCGATGTGACCCTGGACTGGTCCTGTATTGCCCTGTGGGGTCCGCTGGCGCGCCAGGTGCTAGAAAAGACCAGCGACAGCGACGTGTCTAACCAGGCTCACCCGTACCTGCGTGCCGAGGAGATCGACATCCACGGCGTGAAGGTCCTGGCCCAGCGGGTCAGCTATGTCGGCGAGTTGGGTTGGGAGCTGTACATCCCGCCGGAGCGCGCCGTGCAGGTTTGGGACGCGCTGGTTGCCGCCGGTCGAGAATTTGAGCTGATCGCCGGAGGGTACAAAGCCCTGGATTCTCTGCGGCTGGAGAAAGGCTATCGCTACTTCACTGCAGATATTACGCCCCTGGAAAATCCATACGCTGCCGGCCTGGGTTTCTGCGTCCGCCTGGATAAGGGCGACTTTATCGGCCGCCAGGCGCTCCTCAAGGTAAAGGAAGAGGGTTTGAAACGAAAGCTGTGCACGCTGGTATTGGAGGATGAAGCCTATGTCCCGCTCTATGGCGGAGAAGCCCTCTATTTGGACGGCAAGGTGATCTCCCGCGTGCGCAGCGGCGGCTACGGTTACACGCTCCAGCGCAATATCCTCTACGCCTACTTACCCATCGAGCTCGCCCAGCCCGGGGTCCGGCTGAATGTCGATTCCTTCGACCGTCACGTCGAAGCAGAGGTAGCTGCGGCGGTTTTGTTTGATCCGAAGGGCGAACGGGTCCGGTCGTGACCGCTATTCCCGAAGTGGTCGGTTTCGGCATGATCACACCGGTGGTTATCCTGGTGGTTGATGAACTGCCGCCGCACAATACGGGAGCGCTGATCCGGGGCGCCAGCGAATATATCTTCGACGACGCCGCTATCGTGGCCTGCCTGCTGCGCGATTGGGACGTGCAAACCGGGTTGATCGGCACGACCCTGGGAGACGATCCTCGCGGCCGGCGCATCGTGCGGCAGCTCAAACAGAAGGGAGTGCTGGGAAACGTTCGCCTATCGCGCCAGATTGCCACCCCTCTAGAGGTGGATATCTCCGACCTCACCGGCGCGCGCACCTATTTCTGGCAGCGCGAACCGTACGTGCTGAAAACCCTGGACAGCGCCGATCTTTCCCTGCTGGCCGGCGCGCGTGTGCTTTACGTCGACTGGTATGATGGCGACCACATCCTGCGTGCCATGGACGAGGCCATCCGCCTGGACATTCCGGTGTTTCTCAACCTGGAACACGGACACGCAGACCCGGATATCCTCTCCCGCTACGCCGGCCGCGCTACCTTCTGCCAGGCGGTGACGGATGCTGCCCAGCTGGGGCGTGAATCCCCGCTGGCGGTAGCCCAGAATTTGCTTGCCGAAGGAGTCCAAATCGCCCTGATCACGCTGGCCGGCGATGGCTGCCTGGTCGCCAGCCAGGACCAGGTCTTGCAGGTGCGGGCGCCACATGTCGATGTGCTCGACGGCTGCGGGGCCGGGGCCACCTTTTCGGCCAGCTTTATCTATGGTTATCTGCAGGGCTGGGAGCTGGGAGACATCGCCCGTTTCGCGGTGGCCTCGGCCTCCCTCAAATGCGCTCGCATCGGTCTGCAGCTCTCGCCGTTGGCAGATGTATGGCAGCTGGCAAATGAACTAAAAATCGAACACTTGACAAGGGATATCTTAGAATGATCAGATTTGCAACCCTTCTAACGGAAGAACAGGTCGCTCAAATCCACGAAGCTTCTCTCGAAATTCTCGAAGAAGTCGGCCTGCTGGTGCGCAACGAAAAGGCCAGGGCGCGGTTCGAGCAGCATGGCTGCCCGGTCGATCTCGAGACCCAAATCGTCAGGTTTCCCCGCCGCGTTGTGGAGGAGCTGCGCGCCGCTTTTCCATCCAGTTTTACCTTCCACGGCCGCGACCCCCGGTTTGACCGCACCATTCCGGAAGATGGCCCGATAATCATTACGGGCAGCTCCGCCCCTAACATCGTCGATCCGGTTGCCGGCTACGAGCGCCGCGCCACTTCCGACGACATCGCCCGCATCGCTTTCCTGATCAACGAGCTGCCTGGCTACGACGTTTTTTCCATCTCGACCCTGGCGGATGATGCCCCGGAAGGCCAGTTCACCCTTAGCCGGCTCTATCCGGCGGTGAAGAACTGCCTGAAGCCGGTGCGCAGCAACGCTCCCAACCAGGACGACGCCGACCAGCTCTTGAAGCTCGGCGCTCTGATCGCAGGCAGCGAAGAAGCCTACCGCGCCCACCCCTTTATCACCACCCACTTCTGCCCGGTTGTCTCGCCCCTGACCATGGATTTCGATTCCACGGAATTGTTGATGTTTTTTGCCGGGTTGGGTCTGCCGGTCTACCCCAGCATCGTGCCCAACGCCGGCCTGACCTCGCCGCTCACCCTGGTTGGCACCCTGGCGCAGGGCAACGCCGAGTTTTTGGCGGCCGGGGTATTGATGCAGATGGTACGGGAAGGCACGCCGTTGATCTACAGCACTTTGCCGACAGTCGGCGATATGCGCAGCGGCGCCTACGCTTCCGGCGGCATCGAGTGCGGGATCCTGCACATGGCCTTTGCCCAGATGGCGCGCTTCTATAACGTGCCCTGCGGCGGTTACATCGGCCTCACCAATTCGAAGATCAACGACGCCCAGGCCGGCTATGAAACGGGAATGTCCACGGTTGCCGGTTTGCTCGCCGGTGTCAATATGTTCAATATGGGGGGGTTGTTGGATGCGCTCATGGCTTTTGACTTCGCCAAGGCGGTGATCGACGACGAAATCGCCCAGATGATGAAGAGGATTAAGCGGGGTTTGGAGTTCAGCCAGGATAATCTGGCGCTGGACTTGATTGCCGAGATGGGACCGGCGGGCATGTTCATGGACAGCTGGCATACCCTCGAACGCATGAAAACCGCGGCTTTCCTGCCCACGATTGCGGACCGGGAGACGCGGGATGTCTGGATGCGGAACGGCTCCCTGGATGCCGGCGGGCGGGCCATGCGGCGGGTCCAGGAAATATTGAGCCGGGATAACCCGGCGGTTTTCTCGTCCGAGGTCGACGCCCGCATCCGGGCAGAATTTGAGGGGCTGGTTGCCGGCGACGTAACGCTCCCCGATGGTTGGAAACCGGTCGTCGTCGAGCAGCGAGTGCGTACGAGGAGAATGCGATGAAGATATTCTATGCCACTGACGTTCACGGATCGGAAATCTGCTGGAAGAAATTCATCAACGCCGGCAAGTTCTACGAAACCGAGGTTCTTATTCTAGGGGGCGACATGACCGGCAAAGCCATCGTGCCGATAATCGCGCAGGGCAACGACAGGTTCAAAGTTACGCTGCTGGAACAGGAGACCATCCTGGAAGGCCAGGAAGAGGTCGAGAAGATGGCGCAGACCATCCAAAACCGCGGGTACTACCCCCTGGTTACCGACCCGGACGAGGTGAATGAGATCTCGTCCACCGCGGGTCGCTCGGATGAACTATTCCTGAAGCACGTCGTCAAAACCGTTGAACGTTGGATGGAATACGCGGATGACAAACTGGCTGGCACCGGCATCCAGTGTTACGTCTGTCCGGGCAACGACGACATCTTTGAAATCGACAGAGTGATCGGCGCCTCGAAGAGCGTCAAGTTAGCGGAAGGGCGGGTAATTCAACTGGATGACCATCACGAGATGGCCAGTTCCGGCTGGTCGAACCCGACTCCCTGGGACACCCACCGCGAAGAATCCGAAGAGGCGCTGCTCCGGCGCATCGAGAGCATTATCGCCAGGGTCCGGGACGTCCAAAACGCCATCTTCAACCTGCATGCGCCTCCCTTTGGCAGCGGGCTGGATGAGGCGCCTGAACTGACCAAGGATTTGCGTCCCGCTTATGCCGGGCGCTCACTGGTGCCGGTCGGCAGCCATTCCGTGCTCCGGGTGATTGAGAAATACCAGCCCCTGCTTGGCCTGCACGGGCACATCCACGAGGGCAAGGGCACACGAAAATTTAAACGCACCCTGTGCATCAACCCTGGAAGCATGTACGAACAGGGCATCCTGCACGGGGCGGTGATCGAACTCAAACCGAAAAAAGTAGGCGCTTATATTCTTACGACCGGGTGATATCCGGGATTTAGAGAGAAAGGAGGGCAGCGATCAACAGCAATGAAAGTTCAGTACCGCGCTTTTCCAACCGGTTCCAGGTTTGCCCACTGAGAATGGCAAACTCAAGGGCAATAACAACATTTGCCAAGGAGTAATCTTATGAGCGAAGTCACCCTTTTCGTGCGCAAGGCGAGCGGTCTGGTGCGATCGTGGTCGATGTTCGACGCCTTCATCTACGCCACCTTTTCGATCAACCTGATCACGCTCGGTCTGTACATTTTCTCCTTTACCTACTATTTCGAAGGAAACTTGCTGACGGCAGTCATCGTGGGCGCGGTCCTGACGATCTTCGAAGTGATCGTTTACGCCAGCCTGATATCGGCAATGCCGCGGGCCGGTGGCGACTACGTCTGGCAGAGCCGCATCCTGGGACGCGGCATCGGCTTCGTCCTTTCAGTCACCGGCTGGTGGTTTATCTTGTGGCTGTGGGTGCCGCTGTACGCCCAGATGCTGGTCTATCAAGTCATCACACCCCTGCTGGCGATCGCCGGCGCCCGCGATACGGCGCTGTGGTTCACCAGCTCCTCGAATGGACTGTTGATCGGCGCCTTGCTGCTCTGCGCGCTCGTGTTCATCTACATTGCTGTGGGCATGAAGTGGTATGCCCGGGTGCAGAAGATCTGCTTCTGGGGCGGAATGATCGGCCTGGCGGCTGTCTTCCTGCTCCTGCTCTTCGGCAGCAACCAGGCGTTCGTCAGCAACCTGAACGCGATCGCGCCGCAGATGTTCGGCGCGGATGCCTCACAGGATCTTTACCAGGCCACCCTGGCGGCCGGTGAAGAAGCGGGCACCGTCGCCAGCCCGCTGAGCAACCTGGCTTTTGGCGCCAGCCTGGCGCTGATTCCCATGATCGTCTTCTTCAACCTGTGGCCGAACTGGGGCTCCACCCTGTATGGTGAGGTGCGCGGCGCTTCGGACTACAAGCGCAACTTCTGGGGTATGACCGCGGCGGTCATCGTCACCGCGGTCCTGGCGGTGATCTTTTTCCTCCTGATCGGCAAGACTTTGGGCTGGGACTTTTACAACAGAGCTAACGGCGCATTCTGGAATTACACCTGGGGCTACACAGAGACAGCCCCGCCGCTACCTTTCTGGCCGTACCCAGCCCTGTTCGCGGCCTTTATGGTCAACAGCCCGTTGATCCAGTTCCTGGTCATCCTGCTGATGAGCATGTGGTGGTTCGGCTGGTCCGGCACAGTCTTCCTGAGCTCGACCCGGGTGATATTTGCCGCCGCTTTCGATCGCATGCTTCCCGAGTGGGTCTCGGCGGTTGAACCGCGCACGCGCACACCCATCGCAGCCTTGATGCTGATGGTCATCCCCTCCATCATCGTTTCGTTCCTGTACTCCAACAATATCCTCAACTTCCAGAGCCTGGTGCTGGATGCCACCCTGGTCATCGCAGTAACCTTCCTGGGCACCACCGTAGCCGCCATCGTCATGCCCTGGCGCACGAAGGATGTGTTCGAGGGGTCGCCGGTCTCCAAGTACACCATGCCTTCCTGGTTGGGTGGGTTGGTGACGGTCGTGTTCGCCGGCGGGGTTGTCTACCTGATCTACACTTCGTTCACCTATGCCTACACCGTGCTGTCCAACCTGGGCTCGATGGGCGCCAGCGGGTTGACCTGGTTGATCGTGCTTTTGGTGACCGCGCTGACCATCGTCAACGCCGCCGTCATGCTGTGGTTGCTGTCTTACGTTGGCAGGAGAGTCCTGGCCGGTGTCAAGCTGCCGCTTGTCACCCTGGCGGGCTTGATCTTCTTCGTTTTCCTGGACTGGCTGCTGGTGGAATGGTTCTGGGATCCTCACGTGCCGCCCTTCGACTTTGCCTATTACGCCATCGGCTGGTCAAACGTCAGTTCAATGCTCTTCATGCTGGTGAACTACGGCCTGGCCGCGGTCATTTACTTTGGCTTCAGCGCTCTTCGGCGCCGGCAGGGCATCGACGTATCCAAGGTTTACAAGGCAATTCCGGTGGAATGAGATCGGAATCCCCCCCAGCCCCCCTTGATAAGGGGGGAGGAGAATCCCCCGAGCGACGCTCTCCGTCGCCGCCCCCTTGATAAGGGTGGAGGAGAATCCCCCCCAGCCCCCCTTAGAAAGGGGGGAGCAGAGGCCGTCCCCCTTGGAAAGGGGGGAGCAGAGGCCGTCCCCCTTGATAAGGGGGGAGGAGAGGCTGTCAGCAATGACACCCGGCAAGGTTTTCCGACTTTAGGAAAGCCGTGGAGGTGAATACCAAACAAATTGACTCCGGCTTGCGAAGATGATAGAATTCTACGACCGCTTTACAGTTCTTCCATTGATCCGAGCAGGCCAGATTCAATTATCAACGGAATTTCAAAACCATGACAAACCCGTGAAAGAGGAACTGGCTGTCCCCCAAACCTTTTTGAAGACAACCTACCACGGCTCCGCGAACGACATAGGCGCTTGGGATCGATACTCGCGCCTGGCCGAAATGCGTGCGGTCCAGCTCCCATGAGGTGGCCACCGCCAGGCCGGATTCCGATCGAGAATCACTCTCTTTGGTCAGGAGGTGAATAGAGAAAATCCACCAACCAGTAATTCAAGCTTTCATCGGTATCGGATTTCAATATTCAATTACACGGAGGAAGAAATGTCTGAGAACAAAACCCCCCGCCGAGGATTAACCCGGCGTGAGTTCTTGAAGTTTGGCGCTGTAACCGGTGGATCCGCCATACTGGCGGCATGTGCCCCTCAAGCTGCGCCAGAAGCAGAAGTCGCTCTACCGGATTTGACCAGCGGAAACGCAATTCCGCTGGACCAGCTGGTTGCCGCCGCTCAATCGGAGGGCAGCCTGACCACCATCGCCCTGCCGCATGACTGGGCCAACTACGGCGAAATGATTTCGACATACAAGTCGAAGTACAACCTGCAGATCAATGAGCTCAACCCGGACGCAGGCTCAGCGGATGAGCTCGAAGCCATCCGGGCCAATAAGGAGAGTAAGGGTCCCCAGGCACCCGACGTCATCGACGTTGGCGTGGGTCACACCGCCACCGCCATGGCTGATGGCCTGGTTGCAAAGTATAAGGTCTCGACCTGGGACACCATCCCCGACGACGTCAAGGATCCGGACGGGCACTGGTGGGGCGAGTACTACGGCGTGCTCGTTTTCGAGGTCAATAAGGACCTGATTCAGACCATGCCGGAAGACTGGGACGACCTGCTGCGGCCAGAATACAAGGGCAAAGTCGCCCTGGCCGGCGACGTGCTCAAGTCCAACCAGGCGGTACAATCCGTCCTGGCTGCTGGGCTTTCCCGCAGCGGCGGCGACATCGAGGCGGCGCCGGAGGCTGGCCTCGAATTCTGGAAGGAGATGAACACAGCGGGAAATTGGATCCCGGTCATCTCCGACCAGGGCAAGATCGCCCAGGGCGAGACGCCCATAACCATCGAATGGGACTACCTGGCGTTGGCCAATCGCGATGCCCTGGCGGGCAACCCTGAACTGGAGATCATCGTGCCCAAGACCGGCGTCCTGGCGGGACCTTACGCCGGCGGCATCAGCGCTTATGCCCCGCATCCCTATGCTGCTCGCCTGTGGTGGGAGTTCGTCATGTCCGATGAAGGCCAACTGATCTACCTCAAAGGCTATGCCCACCCCATCCGCTTCAATGACATGGCCAGCCGCGGCGTGATCCCGGCGGACCTGGCCGCCAAGCTCCCGCCGGCCGAATCTTATGAAGTCGCCGTCTTCCCGGCCGTCGAGCAGCTGCAGGATTACAACGAGCGCATCACCGAGAACTGGCGCCGGGTTGTCCTTGGGGAAGGCTAGGAGGCGCTTATCGTGAAGGTTACAACGACAGATCCAAAAGCCACGGTTCAAAGGGGCGCGCTTACGGCGCGCCCCGCCGAAAAAAGGCTTTCGTGG
>Ga0209640_10001755_pt1 | contig 18655 bp, 17 predicted proteins | sample RifCSP10_1_FD_184018 | JGI IMG/M metagenome (GOLD analysis project Ga0209640, IMG submission 184018) | Soil microbial communities from Rifle, Colorado - Rifle CSP2_sed 10_1 (SPAdes) (version 2) | ecosystem: Environmental > Terrestrial > Deep subsurface > Rock core/Sediment | place: Rifle... | reverse complement strand
AACCCCTTTCTAAATTATGTGGGGAAATAACACCGTTTCTAGCTTAGATTTTATCCTTCTACAGATAAATAAACAGAACATCAAAAATTTGGTAGGAGCGGCCTCTAGCCGCGACTTTAGGTCGCACCAAGATGGTGCTCCTACCTGTCCAGAACATACATTCTCGAAGCTACCTCAGCACATAAAGAAAATTTTAAAATGGAAACGGTATAATACAGACCAGGGAGGACAAAATGACTGATGAGAAAACTAAGTCCATCCTTATGGAAGAATGGGTGGAACTATACAAGAGCAAAAACCCAGCGGCAGATCGCTGGGCAGCCGGTTACGGTGCGATTGACCACTCAATAGAAACCCAAGCTCGCGTCTTTGCCATGGCTGATCTTCTAGCAGCGAGTGGGCTGGTTGGGGATGGTGTACCTCTTTTCGATCTGCTAAGCGCGGCCGATAGAATAGCCAGCGCTGCTATGTGGCTTGTGGTCCACGAGACATACGCTCAAAACGTTTATCTAGACGGTATGGATCTGACCTTAGAAGACTTCAAGCCTCATCCAGAAGGACACACAGGCGGGTCTTTAAACATGGTGCCCGCCTATGTTGGCTACATGGCTATAAACGCCATAACCGGCTTCACGCGTTCTTGGATTATGGGTCAGGGACACTGTGTATCGGCTATTGATTCCGTAAACCTTCTGGTTAATAACATGACTATTGCACACGCTGAGCGGTACTCACTTAGTGATGAAGGACTCACCCGATACGTGAGAGATTTTTATTCATATCGGTTAAAGGAGAACGGAACACAGGACTCACCTCTCGGAAGCCACGTTAATGCTCATACTGCCGGTGGACTAGCCGAAGGTGGATACCTTGGCTTCGTAGAGCTTCAATATGTTCACATGCCTCTATCTGGAGAGCGGCTTGTAGTTTTCCTCAGTGATGGCGCCTTCGAGGAGCAGAGAGGGAGTGATTGGGCGCCACGCTGGTGGCGAGCTGATGACTGCGGCCTTGTAACTCCTATAATGATAGCCAATGGTCGCCGAATAGACCAAAGAACTACAATGTCTCAGCAGGGTGGAATTGACTGGTTCATCGATCATCTGAAGCTTAACAGCTTTGATCCAATCGTATTTGATGGCAGAGACCCAGCAGCGTTTGCCTGGGCCATCTTCGAAATGGAGAACAGGCTTGAGGCAGCCGCCAAAGCCATACAGTTGGAAGGAAACCGCTATCCGGTGCAACTACCATATGGTATAGCAGTGGCTCCAAAGGGCGCAGGTTTCTACGGCGAGGGAACAAACCTTGCCCACAACCTTCCATTGATGTCTAATCCTCACATTGACACTCAAGCAGCTAGCAATTTTAACAAAAGTGCAAGGCGGCTGTGGGTGCCTGTAATGGAGCTCAAAGCAGCCATAGATAAGTTCCAACAACACGAGAATTCTAGTCGTCCGCGCGAACGTGACAATGCTCTGGTGCACCGTGAGGTTCGACTGCGTGAGGTACCGCCTATAGCGTCGCATCCGATTCCGGATAACCGCATGGACTTCACTCAGTGGAAAAGGACATCTCCTATGCACGCAGTTGACAGCATGTTCTTATCGATTGTTCAAGCTAATCCCCATTTGAGACCTAGGGTAGGCAACCCGGACGAGATGCGGTCTAATCGAATGCAACGCACGCTTGATGTATTGAATTTTCGAGTCACAGACCCAGAAGCAGGTTTACCCGAGGATATTCACGGTGCTGTCATAACAGCGCTTAATGAAGAGGCAGTGGCCTCAGCGGCTCTTGCAAACAAAGGCGGCATCAACATCATAGCCACATACGAGGCGTTCGGCGCTAAGATGCATGGTGCCATGCGCCAAGAAATAATATTCGCCAACCACTGCGCTGAAGTTGGAAGGAAGCAAGGTTGGCTATCTATACCACTTGTTCTTACATCTCACACCTGGGAGAACTCTAAGAACGAGCAGTCTCATCAGGATCCTGCGATGGCAGAGGCTATGCTAGGCGAACCTTCAAATGTATCACGTGTTGTGTTCGTTGCTGATTACAACACCGCTTCCGTAGTCGTGCAGGGTGTTTGCCAAACACAAGGCCAGATCTGGACTCTGGTAGTACCGAAGTCAGACAGTGTGCCAGACCTTTTCACTTTAGAAGAAGCCAAACAACTTCTGAATAACGGTGCACTAAGATTGGGCTGGGCAGGCCACGATGTAACAAATCAGCAGTTGGCTCTGACAGCAATTGGTGCATTTCAGTTGGAAGAGGTGCTTAAGGCTTCAGCCCGCTTGAAAGAGCGCAGTATCACTCACTCTGTTGTCTACATGCTTGAGCCCGGAAGGTTCCGTGTCCCCCGCAGTAATGGTGAACGCATCCACACCGTGTCAGACGATATTAGATGGGAACTCTATCCAGATTCTGCATCGGCACGCATATTTGTTACTCACACTCGACCAGAACCAATCCTTGGGATACTACAAACACTTCATACAGGAAGAAGAAAGACTGCTGGGTTGGGTTTCATAGGTCAAGGTGGCACACTAACACTCGGCGGGATGCTATTTGTCAATCGTTCCACCTGGGGTCATATTTTGTTAGAGGTAGCACGAGTTCTCGAACTACGGCGAGAAGAGCTTCTGAATTCCGAAGAGTTAGCCACCCTCGATGGTAAGGCGCCTCCTGAGGGGGTAATTATTTAGATGAGTATTAGTTATATTAGGAGCGTGGCGATATTGTCATTATTGATTTTTGACAACCTAATTCTGTAATGAACACCGGGTAGTTTCACTATGTCCACCAGTCCCCTCGACTTTACTCGGGACAGGCTTGCTGGTGGTATAGGATAGAGCAACGAGCAAGCCTGTTCTCACCTCAGGCCAGTGTTTAGAATGACGATAAAAAGAATGATTTCTCATGGAACCTGTGCTGAGTCTAAACGAAGTATTCGAAATGACACTGGAGTGGATTCCCGATTACGCTTGTCCCTGTGTGTCTTTAGTGGGGAACATTCGGGAATGACGTGGGGTGGTGGATTCACGATAGAGGGGTTCAATAAAAAGGGGTGTGATGTCCCCCTTTTTTTAAGTATTTATTTATATTATCAGCCAGTTGTCCTGCCTCTTTTTTAAACTCAGTATAATCCTCCTTTGTAAATGTATATGTGGGATTATAATCGGCTTCTTCCCTATACTTCATAAGTTTTGAAAATATATGTGAATCACTAGGACTAAAGATGCCTTTTTTTACGAAATGTAGACCAAAAAGCCTAAGTGCTCCTTCGTGGCTTTTCGGCTCAAGACCTTTTGTAAGAAGCAGTGCCCTAACATTATACAGTAGGAAGTAATACAATTTTGAGACAGCGTCATTAAAAAAACCATTATCAAAAAGAAGATTAGCGGCACGCATCGCTTCTTTTGCCCTTTTAATCTCTTCTCTAATGTTCTCTTTTTTGTTCTCCTCTATCATATAGGATGACCTTCTCTTTCAATATCAAGAGCTATCCTTCTTTCCAGCCTCTTCAGATTTTCAAATTCATCTTCTGAGAGTACGAGAGTAGAGATTGGAACAAGATGTTTAAATTCTATCTCGGCAATCTTTTCAAGTATCTGATTTTTAAGATTTCTTGTCAGACTTCTAACAATGATTGCTACATCTATATCGGATTTGTTATCATAATCCCCCCTTGCCCTTGAACCAAAGAGAACAAATCTTAAAAGGCGCTCACCCAAAAAACCATTTAGGCTTTTTTTTAGTTCCTTTAATACTGCATTCTGTTTAGATAAAGAGATGTTTTTCCCCATAAGCTGTTAATTGTTTTGAAGATTTGTCTTTAGAATCATCATTATACCTTACAATAATTCCTTTTCTTTAAAATAGATAAAAAAGAGTAGTTAAATCTAATCGAACAGATTCTCAGATAGTATTGGCTTAATCACATAATTTATCAACAAAAGATTTGCCCCCTTGATTTTGCCCTGTCATTCCCAAACGTCTTTATTGGGAATCCAAAAAATATGGATACCCGATAAAGCTTGTTCCCGCACGTCTCTAGCGGGAAGCATTCGGGTATGACATGTTGGGAGCCTCCTTGGGTAGGAGCGGCATGCTCTTTGTCAATCACTGTACATGGGGTCATATTCTGTCAGAGTCAGCTCGAGTTCTCGAACTACGCCGAGAAGAGCTTCTGAATTCCGAAGAGTTATCCGCCCTCGACGGTAAGGGTTATCCTGAGGGGGTGATTATTTAGTATAATATGCGCTGGATTGGAAGTGGGCGATGCTAATGTAACTTAAGTTCGATATAATTTTTTTAGAATGAAAATGAATCTAGCGAATGTCTTTAGACTCCCCCATCCTAACCTCCGTTCGGCTGAGCTCACGACGAAGTACTTGTAGGGGCAACCCTCGCGGTTGCCCGTATTGGGCGAACGCAAGGTTCGCTCCTACAAATAATGATCTAAAATTTATGCTACATTTTTATATGCAAATAGTATGGTGTATTTCAAGATGAGCTTTTTATTCAACACGAAAAAATAGTTTGGGGCACACCTGATGGCGTCCATGCCCAGATCACCAGCATCTCAAACCACTAAAGTTGCCTATTTCTCCATGGAGATTGGTCTTCACCCAGCAATGCCCACTTACAGTGGCGGTCTAGGTATTTTAGCAGGAGATATAATTCGTTCAGCAGCCGATCTAAGTATTCCCATGGTTGCCGTCACCCTCATTCATCGTAAGGGATATTTTTACCAGAGGCTCGATGCCAGCGGATGGCAGAGAGAGGAACCAATGGAATGGGCAGTCGATGACTTTTTAGAAGAGATGCCAGAGAGAACTTCAGTCACAATTGAAGGACGAAGTATTCAGATCCGCGCTTGGAAATACGAAGCTACCGGCGTTGATGGTTATAAGGTGCCAGTATATTTTTTGGATACCGATCTTCCGGAAAATTCTGAATGGGATAGAACACTAACCCATTTTCTTTACGGAGGGGATCAGCGCTACAGACTTTGTCAGGAAGCGATCCTCGGCATTGGTGGAGTAAGGATGCTCCGTGCCATTGATAATCAAAGTATAGAACGCTTTCATATGAACGAGGGGCATGCAAGCCTTCTCACGTTGGAGCTATTAGATGAAGAGGTAAGGAAAGCCGGTAGGAAATCAATCTCTCATGAAGATATTGAAGCAGTTAGAAAGAAATGTATATTCACCACGCATACCCCTGTTCCTGCCGGCCACGATCAGTTCCCACTTGATTTAGTAAGTAGGGTTCTTGGCCGCCGCGAGGTTTATGAAATGAAGGATGTTTTCTGTTGCGAAGGCCTTCTCAACATGACCTACCTGGCGCTCAACTTGAGTCACTATATAAATGGAGTGGCAAAAAAACATGGAGAGATCACAAGACTTATGTTTGCCGGTTATGTCATTGATGCTATCACTAATGGAGTTCATGCGGCTACCTGGGTAGCAACACCATTCCAGGAACTTTATGATCGCTATATCCCTGGCTGGAGACAGGACAATTTCAGTCTCCGGTCAGCGCTCAACATTACCAAGCAAGAGGTGTGGAAGGCTCATACCGAATCGAAGAAACGTTTGATTCAATATGTGAATCGTCAAACAAATGTTGGGATGGATATGGATTTTTTGACCGTAGGCTTTGCCAGGCGCGCTACAGCATATAAGAGAGGAGACCTGCTTTTCAGAGATATCGAACGGCTGAAAAGTATCTCGTTGAAAGCCGGTAACCTTCAGTTGATTTACGCCGGTAAGGCTCATCCCCACGATCAGGGTGGTAAGGAACTTATTCGGCGGATTTTTCAAGCCAAGGAGTCACTTAAAAAAGAGATTAAGATTGCATATCTTGAAAATTATGATATAGAACTTGGAAAGATGATGACTTCAGGTGTTGACCTGTGGCTTAATACTCCCCAGCCGCCCCTTGAGGCTTCGGGAACAAGTGGAATGAAAGCAGCGCTTAACGGCGTTCCCAGCTTGAGCATCCTGGATGGATGGTGGATTGAAGGACACATTGAAGGAGTTACAGGATGGTCTATCGAAGAGAACGGTAGAGGAACAGGGCAAGGTCACGATTTGCAAAAAGATGCCATCTCTCTTTACAACAAACTAGAGCAGGTTATCATTCCTCTTTACTACAATGACCGCGATCGTTTTATTGACGTGATGCGCCATTCAATTGCCCTCAACGGCTCCTTTTTTAATACACAAAGAATGCTTCAGCAGTATGTGCTTAAAGCTTATTTCCTTTAAACCGGTTTAAGCGATAGTTACGAATATGCACTTAGTAAACACCGCCTGTTTTCTTGATTTTGATCATACGCTCTTCAATACAGATGAGCTTTTCCATGTTGATCTAAGAAATTCCTTCTTGGGGTTTGGAATTGATATAGACCTTTGGGAGCGAAGTTACAACGCCGTATGGAAAACGGGTTATACTCTTGAGAAACACGTAGAAGAAATCTTTCGCCAATCTGGTAGCCAATTACCACGGCAGGATATGCAACAAATACTTCACGACTCTTTTTCGGATTTGAGGCGATATATTTTTCCGGATGTTATCCCATTCCTTGAGGATGCAAAGAAAAGGAGCATTCGTTTATATCTTCTTTCTTTCGGAAATCCAGAATGGCAATCCTACAAAGTTCTAGGCTCCCGCTTAGATGCTTATTTTGACGAAATATACTTCATTCCAAAAGAGGGTGGAAAAGCGGGGTTGATTCAAGGCCACACACACGGGATTGAGCAAATAGTGCTGATTGACAACGATCCCGCCGAACTCGATTTACTTAAAGATGCAATCCCAGAGGCTCAAACCTATTGCATCAATCGGGTTCCAGATGAGAAGTTAGTTCCAGATGATGAGTCATCACGATTAAAGTTTCTAGAAGCTCGCAGGTACGTGGACAGGTCATGGCGCCATCAACACATTGCCTGTAGAACCTTGAATGGTATATTGAGCTTATGAGAATTGTAAGATCAGAAGCGCCGACACGGATTGACCTTGCGGGTGGGACATTAGATATTCCGCCTCTTTACTTATTTCATTACCCAGCAATCACGGTAAATATGGCAATTGAAATAAAAGCGCGGGCTGTAATTTCACCATCTAACCAAACTAAGGTTATTTCTCACGATCAGAATATAACCGCGATATGGGAGAATCCCAAGCATATTTCATGGTTAGAATACCCACGCCTAGAGCTTATATTGCGTCTAATAAAATCGTTTAATCCGACTAAAAACATTCAAGTGGAGATTGATTCGGACGCTCCGGCAGGTTCTGGGTTGGGCGGCTCATCAGTAATTGCAATAGCTCTTACCGCAGCTTTGGCCAAATGGTTTAATCATGAATTGTCGAAAGATGAACTTGTTGAGTATGCAAAATCAATCGAGACGCAAACCATCAAGGTTCCAACTGGATATCAAGATTACTGTGGTGCAGTGTATGGAAAAGTTCATGCGTATGAAATGGGATTAAATGGTAAATTAAAGTTAACGCCGCTCGGTTCTCAAGCTTTTCATCGAGAACTAGAACGCCATCTGCTCCTTGTGTATGTAGGCAGACCACATTTTTCTGGTACAAACAATTGGGAACTCTTCAAAAGACACATCGATGGAGATAAGAAGATAGTAGATTTTTTCGACAAACTCAGGGAGAACGCTGTGCTTATGAAAGAGGCGTTAGAGAGTGAGCAAATAAATAGAGTGGCTGAAATTTTAAAAAAAGACTGGGAAACAAGGAAAGCGATGTTGCCAACCATGACTACGCCGGAAATCGAACACCTGTTATCAGAAACGTTCAAAAAAGGCGCCTTTGCAGCCCGAGTGTGTGGCGCCGGGGGCGGAGGATGCGTAGCACTATTGATTAATCCAGATGAGCGAAGCGAATTAGTTCGCTTGATTAAAGAAATGAATATGCTTGCAATTCCAACAAAAATTTCTGAAAAGGGGGTGGTTGTGGAAGGGGAATGAAATTATAGTTCAGATCTACCGGTTCAACTCGTACCTTTTCGCATAATAAAACTTACTTCACTATTTGTTTTGACCCTTTCTTGACTTAATAACCCCTCCTATCAAACACGGTATGCTGCTCATCACAAGTACCAGTATCCATCCTTCTTTGCCAGGTTCAACAACACGGAGTACTCGGGCAAAGGCTGGAATATAGACAGCAGCCAGGAGTAAAACGATGCACAACCCCAATGCTCCCCATATGAAGGGATTTCGTGTAATATCGTTTCGAATAAAGCCAGATCCCATGTCACGCATATTGAAAACATGCCATAATTGAACGAATGCCAGAGTAAGAAATGAAACGCTAACGGCTTGCTCCTCCTCCATACCAACCCAGATTAATGCAATCATAAGAGCTCCGATGACAGAGAGAGTCATCATTACACCATACCCGCCTATTGCTAACCAGTTTTGCGAGGTGAGGATAGGCTCTTTGGGATCACGAGGTGGTTTCTTCATTGTTTGGGTGTCTCCCTCACCTACACCTAGAGCAAGCGCAGGAAAAACATCGGTAACAAGGTTTAGAAATAGAATCTGAAGAGGAAGAATAGGCAATGGAAGAGCAGCGAGTGATGCAATAGAGACAACCATAATTTCGCTAACATTGCATGAAATAAGATAAAGGACGAATTTACGGATATTGCCAAAAATGATACGACCTTGTTCAATTGCAAGAACAATAGTGGAAAAAGCATCGTCTTTAAGAACTATATCAGCAGCCTCGCGTGCCACTTGAGTACCTCGCATTCCCATAGCAATTCCGATGTCGGCTTTTTTTAGAGCCGGAGCATCGTTGACTCCATCACCAGTCATCGCAATAATAGAGCCGTTCTTCTGATGGATTGCAATGAGATCAAGCTTTTGCTTGGGGCTGACTCGTGCAAAAATAAGCGACCGGATAACACGTAGGCGTTCATCTTCAGACAATTGATCAGGTTTTTTAAGATCCTTGCCATGAATTACTCCATTCTCGGCTTGATCAATTAAGCCCACAGCCAACGCTACATTACGCGCTGTAGATGGGTAGTCACCTGTAACCATAACAACTCGGATTCCAGCCTCTCTACATTGAAGGATTGCTTGACGTACATCCGAGCGCGGCGGATCAAGAAGACCAACCAAACCTAGAAAGGTAAGGTGCTCGTAAGGGTTAGCCTTTACTGTGTCTACCATCTTTGTTGCAAGAGCTATGACGCGAAAGCCTTGCTCGGCGAGTTCCTTTGTTTCCTCTAGCCATCTTTGGGAAAGTGTTGATGATAGTTCTTTCTCACCATCAGTGCTAAGAACACTTGAGGAAACTTCTAATATAGACTCAGGGGCACCCTTTACAGCAACACGATATCGGCCGTCCTCCTTGTGAAATGTAGCCATCATGTTGAGAGCAGGATCAAAAGCCTCTTCACGGACCTCTGGTGAAATCTTAAGAAGACCGTTCCTATATATCCCTGCCTTTGCTCCCACAACTAAGAGAGCTACCTCCAGTGGGTCACCAACAGCTCTACTCTTGCCATCGGCATCTTCTTGCAATGATGCATTATTGCAAAGCACACCAACTTCTAATGTTTGCCTTAGAACTCGATCCCCCAATGGATCAATTAGTCTTCCACTACAAATAAAATTGCCTTCTTTGCTAAATTCCTCTCCTCTGATTTCCACCTCAACTGAGTCAAGTGCTATCCTTGTGACAGTCATCTGGTTTTCTGTCAGTGTGCCAGTCTTATCAGTACAAATAATGTTTGTCGCACCAAGGGTCTCCACTGCGGAAAGACGATTGACTAAGGCATTACGTTTAGCCATACGCATCATGCCCCTTGCTAAAGCAATGGTTGCAACAATAGGTAGTCCTTCGGGTATAGCAGCCACGGCAAGAGCTATAGCCGTCTCGACCATCAGGAATAATTCCTTGCCACGTAGAATACCAGCGATAGCTACAAGTGCTGTGATTACTAGAGTTGCCCAGATAAGTTTGTGACCTAAATGATCAAGACGTTTTTCAAGCGGGGTGCTTTCTTCCTTAGCTTCTTCAACAAGAGTAGAAATTTGACCTAACTCCGTATTCATTCCAGTCGCAACAACAACACCCTCACATGACCCGCGTGTTATAGCGGTGCCCATAAAGATCATGTTTAAACGTTCGGGTAAAGAAACATCGCCTTCTATTAGTTCTATATGTTTGCTGACAGGCACCGACTCGCCTGTAAGCGTAGACTCATCGGCTTGAAGCTTTGATGCCTCAATTAACCGAATATCAGCGGGAACTAGGTCCCCACCCTCAAGCAGTACAATATCTCCTGGGACTAGTTCCTCTGCCAAAACCTCATGAATCTGACTTTCCCGACGTACCTTTGCACTTACACGAATCAATCGCTTTAGTGCTTCCATCGAACGAACGGCTCTAATCTCCATGAAAAAACCGATAGCTGCGTTGACACCAATCACTATCATTATTGCTACACCCTCTACCCAGCTTTTAAAGGCAAAAGACAACAAAGCAGCAACAGCAAGAAGTAGAACAATAAGACTTTTAAACTGATTTAAAAGAATAAGCGAAGCGCTCTTTCTCATTACTTCCCGAAGACGGTTCGGGCCGTATTGTTTAAGCCTTCTACTAACTTCTGCTGTGCTTAGTCCATTGTCCGCGGATACATTGAGATCTTTGAGAGTATCTTCCCAAGGACGTGTAAAGGGTTTTATATGATCTATCATAATATAGCTACACTTTAGTATTTCAGCTTTTGAGCCATTTCAAGAAGCAAGATAATTAGATTTTCAAACCGATTAGTCAAGATAAGCAAAGGGCTCTTTCTCTTAAATTTTTTTAGAAGCGGTTTGGACATTGTATCCCTTCGTTGAGAGTGTAGGTCGCCAAACCCAAGACACTTCATTCAAGGTCGAAGAGTTGTAACAAAGCGTGCAGGAAATTTACCACCTCGCCTTTTTTCTTGACGCAAAGAAGTGGCCGGTTTGCCTTCCATGCTACAGAGTCCGCTACATGGCCAAGCAGCATGGCCGCCGGACGTGTACGACCATGAGAGGCCATGACGATTAGTTGAGCATCAATCTCGTCTGCAACAGCTAGAATCACCTTGGGCACCTTATCACTCAACTCGAACCGTATGTTCCATGGAACATTGCGGAAATTGACCATGAGCAAGAACTCGTCCCATTGCCGCTCAGCGAGGTTCTTCATAATGTCAGCAAATTCCTCGTATGTCCGTCCGGTCTTGTAATATCCTATTGGCACCTCATAAACATGAAGGACCGTGATAATAGCACCTGGGTTTGAGGTAGCTACTGCCACCGCTACATCTAGAGCCTCACGCGAGTGCTCGGAAAAATCCACAGGAACGAGAATCCTGTCGTAGCGCGGCACAACACTGGCAGGAATCAAAAATGAAGAACATGGAGCTATGCGCAGCACCTTTACGGCCGAATCGCTCAGTGGATCATGGTCTTCATGTGGACGGCGACTGAGGCAGACAAGGTCTGCGCTCTTCTGTGCAGCCAATCTTACAATCTCTGGTACCATCGAGCCTTGCCGCACGGCACACTCGATCCGGGTACCTGGCGGAAACTCGATCTGCTGTTCTGTGTAGATTTGCCGCAGCCGGTGTTCGATGTCTTCGTCGATCGGTAGCACCACATCAGGGGATTGCACCGCGGCCTCGGGTGGGAGATCAAACGTGGGTGTTACATGCGCCATATACACTGTCTGCGATCCAGCCGCCTGCGCGAAGTACGCTGCATGCCGTAGCGTCGTAAGATCCCGTTCGTCAAGCGCCATAGCTATAACAATGGTTTGATAGCGTCTCATCGGTTATCTCTCAAAATTGTTCTCAGATGACGCAGGAGCCGTAACTAAGTTAGAATTTTAGAATTACGGAGAACATTTGCCTCTTACTAACCCCCCCTTCAATTCAAGCATACCTGATAGGGTTGATTTACCGCAACACACGAACAACTCGCTTGTCACCTTCAACACTCTGTCCTTGGATGCCCCACGACACTTTGAATCGTCTGCTTCAAACTGGACTTTCCTGGTCAAGACGGATATGGGAAGTGTTTGCTTGTTGTTTAGTCAAACAGGGCGGTTACTTAGTGCTCGATGACACAAGTTGGCAAAGATGGACAATGTGTGCTGAGGCAGTAAGTTTTGTTTGGTAATGACTTTTTGTTTATGTATAATTTAAGCATGATTTCAGGATTGATGCCTGACCCTTTTTAATTCATTTGCTTCTCGAAAGACCGTCCACTTGGTCTCGGGAATATCTTTACAGGCCCTCCGGAAGCGGTCAAAATCAACTCCTTCCCCTTGAACATCACGAATGCAAATATGCAAAATTTGATTAGGGTGTTTACAATATAGCTCTGCATAAATTTCAGGATCAGACTGACCGGAATCACCTACCAGGATGAATTTACGCTCAGGAACTCGGTGTAGTATATCTTCAGTAATAGATAGTTTGAATGTTACTAAAGATGAAAAGAGTTGTTCCAGTGATCTAAAATCCTTCCAGCGAAAGTTTCTCAAGCGCATGCTTCCCTTAGGAAATCCCGCTGACTCCATAAACTTATTTATGGTATCGTAAAGTTGCCAAGGATTAGCAGAAACATAGTGAAACTGCATACCAGCATTTTCCCATTGCCGGTATAGGTTGGCCATGTCCTCAACCGCCTGATATTCATTTATGAAGGTATTGCGCAAAAATATCTTGCTATCGGGGTTGGTCACCTCGCTAACCTTAATGGTGTCATCAATATCGGATATAACAGAAATTCCCTTCCGTTCTAGTAATTGTACTCGCCCTGTGTAAATTCGCTTATCCATTTTCGGAAGAACGGCCTGGTAGGTAAGCCATCCTGGCATATCTGACTTAGCCTGCAATTTGCTTACAGTTTTAGGAGACAGTTTCAGGGTTTCAATGAGATGACCATTTGGCTCTGTTTTTCCATATAGAAATCTTGATCACCAAAACGGATTGTCAGTCTTTTCCCTCGCTCGTTATCCACAATGAACCACCAAGCACGTGACTCAAATAAGTTATTCATGTTATGTATTTCTTATTGCTAAGTTCTAGAACCGGCCTTTCCTAAGAATTATCCAGCCTACAACTCCTGCAATAAGTGACGCTGTAAGAATTCCTAGCTTTGCTAAGGACAGAAGTGCAATATCTCTGAAAGCAAGTCCAGCTATAAAGAGAGACATGGTAAAACCAATACCTGCTAGCCATCCAACACCGTAAACTTGCCACCAATTTACTCCTACAGGTAAAGTAGCAATACCACTTCTAACGGCAAGCCAGGAAAAAAGAGTGATTCCTATCTGTTTGCCAAAAACTAGGCCAAATACAATACCCAGAGTTACTGGATTTATAAGAACTTGAGTTAGGTTTCCATCAAGAGAGACACCAGCGTTAGCTAATGCAAAAAGCGGCATGATTCCAAATATTACCCATGGATGTAAATCGTGCTCCAACCTTTGTAGGGGTGTTTGTACAAGCTCGCTAGCTTTTTCTAGAGCTTCTGCTGCTCTGCGTTGTTGCCTACTGGTAAGCACACTCTTCTCATTTACACTAGCTCCCTCAAATTCTTTAAGGATATAACGACTTTTCTCTAAAAACTCTTCTCTACCGATTCGAGTGCTAGCCGGTATAGTCATTGCTGAAAGTACCCCAGCTATAGTGGCATGAACCCCAGACATAAGGAAGGCGAGCCAAAGCCCACCAATCCCTAAACTAGCATATACTAGTGGATGGCGAATTCCTGCTCGATTAGCCAAAATAAGCGCTATTAGAAATCCGGCTCCTACAATAAGATTCGACCAGTAGATCTGAGATGTATAGAAGAAAGCAATAACCAAAACTGCTCCTATGTCATCTACAATAGCGACAGAAGTGAGAAACACCTTAAGCGCAATCGGCACCCTTTTACCCAGGAGAGCCAGAACACCCAAAGTAAAAGCAATGTCGGTTGCCATGGGAATTCCCCAGCCAGAAGCACCAGGCTTTCCCGCATTTAATACTAGATATAGAATTGCAGGTACTATCATACCTCCTAAAGCAGCGACAATGGGAAGCGCAGCCTGTCTGGGAGATGATAGTTCACCTACTAATATCTCACGCTTTATTTCCAAGCCTACGAAGAAAAAGAACATTGCCATCAGCCCATCGTTGATCCAAAGAATTAGAGGCTTATCAAGAACAAAGCTACCAAGACCGATCTTTAGTTTGGTCTGCCAAAGGTCAAAGTAACTATCGAACCAAGGTGAATTGGCCCACACGAGCGCTACTGCAGTGCAAAGAAAGAGAAGTATACCGCCTGATGCCTCTAATTTAGTAAACTCCTGAAAGGGATACAGAAGTCGCTCAATCGGTAATTTGGGGGAGTTTTTTATTGTTTTATCTATTTCTTCTATCGGTGTTCCTTTCTTTAGATTAACAAATGAATATAGACTTAATTTACTTTACGTTTATCACCTTATACTAATTCTATTGGTTAATAGTGCATTGAAAAAGCATTGTCTGCGAGCGTAGCGAAGCAATCTCTCCTTTTGGGGATTGCTTCGTCACCTCGCTCCTCAAATGACAGCTTTCATTATGCACAATTAAATAGTCATGTTACGCACAGATTGGGTAAAATTTTAAATTAGAATACAAGCTAAAAGGGAATTATCAATGGATAAGAATCTCCTTGATCTTTACCCTGATTACCTACTTAGCTCCTTTAGCTACACGACAGCTACTGGACTTTCAGCCTTGCTTAATATTGCTGTAAACCATGACAAAGTCACTCGTTTTCTTTCTTCGACTCCGTGCACTTCTTCTGAGTTGTGGCGTCTTGTTAAGCCACTGGTTCGCAAGGTGCAGAGGGGTGGATTTTCCGGTTTATCTGGTAAGAGAAGTCTTCACAAACGAAGACGGAAGCAGAGGTGTTCTCCATCTTTTGAGCAGCGATCCGACACTGACCTACGACCAGATTACGAGAATCTACCAAAGACGGTTGAGAGTCGAGGAGTATCACAAATCCCTAAAGCACAATGCATCATTAACCAAGTCTCCGACCAGAACTGTCACAACACAGACAAATCACTTTTTTGCATCTGTCTATGCTTTTATCAAACTGGAAATGCTTAAGATGAAAACCTCTATCAACCATTTTGCACTTAAGGGAAAATCTATATTTCAGCTCTCAAAACAGCATTTGAAGAATTACAAAAATTACAGTTTATCTATCAATATGAATCGTGCAGTGCGTAACATCAGTAAGTTATTATCAATTTCATCCTCACTAAATTTAAGCCATCCGCGAAACCCTTGGATAAAGATCTTACGAGTCTTAGAATCTTTTTCCGTTTCAAATACCCAGGCTTGAACGTCAACAAGCCAAATCCTTTGATCAGGGTCAAATGAAGCTATTGTAGGGAAAAACAGCAGTTCTTCATCACTTTTCAAATCGGATTCGGCAAATCCACTGGAAACACGCACTACAGAGAATATGGCAATGAATATGAAGATAAACAGGATAAGGAACAGGCGTTGGCGTTTAAATCGTGAGGTGACTCTATCACTTGCTGTTATGCTGAACACCTGTTTCATAGAAACCCTACTCGAAAATGAGTATGAATCGGCGGAATAGCGAAACAAACGTTTACTCTCACCCTACAGTTTGCCTGTTAATTGATGCCTCTCCTTCTAAACCTGACTCGATGCATGTTCTATGGCTGAGCTGTATAATAATTCGAATTGCTTCACCACCCTGTTCATGTCGTGGGCTTGTATCAGAGAAAGGCTTTTTTGACCCATTTCGCATTTTAATCTCCCATCGGCCAAGATGCATATGACCTTTTCTGCGAACACTTGGCTATCACCATCAGGAAAAAGGAACCCGTTTTCTCCATCATGGACGAGTTCGGGAAGTGCTACTGCATTCACTGCGACCACAGGGAGTGCCGAAGCCATAGCTTCCATCGTCGCAATGCTTTGTAGTTCTGCGATTCCTGCACTCACAAAGATATCAGCGAATGTATATAAATTAGGCAGATCCTCATCGGGTACAAATCCAGTAAAAGTCACGTACTCGTGAAGGCCTAATTTATGCACTATTCTCTCTAGATGATTTCGGAACGCACCGATGCCAGCTAAGATGAGCTGAACATCGATTCTCTCAAGGATGAATGGCAGCCCTCTAAGAATCACCTCGATCTTTTTTTCTTTGTCTAATCTTCCAACATATAGGATAATTGGCCGGTCGGGGATGTGATACCGTTCCCTAAGGTATGTGCCGTTATTAGCTGGATTAAAACGCTGTAAATCAATGCCGCAGGAAAGTGGGATCACTTCTTTTGCTAATCCGTGTCGTTGCATTAATTCTGCTGCAGTCCTAGTAGGCGCAGTAACGATTCGAAGCTGGCTATACACCTCAACAAACTGATGCCACAAAAGTTGTTTTAATTTCTCTTCCAAAAAGTGTGGTAAGTGGAGATAATGTACCAAATTTTCTGGCATGAAATGGTTTGTCCCTATTATGGGGATACGGTGTTCTTGAGCGAACCTGAGTGCTCCTTTTCCAATGATAAAATGATTTTGAATATGGATGATGTCAGGCTTAACCTTCTGTATGACTTTGTGAATATATTTTCTTGCTAGCAAGGGCAATGAAAAGCGAAAGCCGGGGTATAAAGGCAGTGGAAGAGAACGAACACCGTAGAGTATAACACTATCTGCGGAAATGACGGTGTTTTTTATTGTCTGCGATGGAATGATTACGAAAACCTCGTGTCTCAAGCTACTCAAGGAATGTGCTAATCCATGTGTGAAGTAGGCTGCTCCATTCGTGCTGGGATAGTATGTATCAGTCGCGAGAAGAATTTTCATGATTTTTATAGAGTAGTTAGAAAATCTCTGTATATTTTAAGACATCTTACACTTTTTAAATTCCCTTGCTATGCATACTCTAAAGCAAAGAGCCAGGTTTAATATTCCATTCGGCTAGTTTCACAATTAGAGGCAATGTTAGCCATCCGTTTACTCTAACCTGCCTTACTTAAGCTCTTCATTCCGTAAAATCAGATTCAATAGGTCGTGTCATGCTACTATTCCTACTGGCACTCTATCGCGCACAACCGGAACATGGTTGATATCGTAGTGGAGCATTTTTTTCACCACCTCTTATAATGCTTCCTCCTCCGTTACTGTGATTACAGAAGTACTCATAACTTCCTTAGCAGTCATTGTACATGCCGCCATATAAATCTTCTTAATTTCTTCTTTAGACATGCACTTACCGAATAACTGCGGAGCAAAAAATGTTGAAAACGGAAAGGCACGTTCCTTTGCTGCAAACTCTGAATTCGTTATAATCCCGACTATTTTACCCCCCTTGTCTACCACCGGCACGCACCCTATACGATTATCCAAAATTATCTGCGCAATCTCTTCCAGTGTAGAGTTTTCTTTAACAACAACCACTGGCCGCACCATGATTTCTCTTACTTTCATCAGCTATCTCCTTTATCACTCATAACACTCAAAATATTTCTTAAGCCTTTTACGTCACTTAATTTCTATCTCATCATATATAAAACTAAGGTTGATAGAAGATAAGTTGCCACAATGCCTATAGAATCCCAAGTAAAAAGGAGTGGTTTCTTACTAGCTCTATAAGTCAAACCTATGATTGCAATGGCTGTCATCATTATAGCTGATATTGCTGTAACAATATGATTTTCTGAGACATATGAAAGAATCGGTCCTTTTGTATAGAGAATATCGTCAAGAGCTAGTATGACGATATTAAAGAGATTACTCCCAAAGAGATTTCCAACAGCCATATCCACAGCGCCTATTTTAGCAGCGGCTATAGTAACAGCTATTTCGGGCAGTGACGTTGATATAGCAATAAAGATGCTGCCAACAAAGGTTTGGCCAAGACCTGTAATCTTAGTGATCTCCTCTCCAACATAAGGAAGATATGTAGCCGCTCCTATTACTATTCCCGCGTTTAAGGCATACATTTTATAGGCTCTTGATTTAGGAATATCCTTGTATTGCAGTTCTTCTACCGCCTCTTTGACAAACTTGGCTATTCGAGTTTTTTCATATGAAAAGATTATTCTTATCGCTACGAAATATATAAAAATGAATATCAAACTATATATACCAATCCAACCAATGGGTGGAAATATTGCACTACCAAAGATAGTAATACCCACTACCCCAAGTAAGAGAATTCCAAAGCCTGCCGAAAGAACATGCCCTTCATCTACCTTTGTTGAGATAGGCACAGAGCCGGATAGGACATCAAGTAGGGCAATAATAAGAATATTAAACATACAACTTCCCAGAATATCCCCTACCGTAATATTCGGGAGATCAAAGATGGTAACTGAGCTTATGCCTGTAATTAACTCTGGCAGAGAAGTAACTGAGGCCATAAGAATAACTCCTATCCAGGTTCTTCCTAATCCTGTTTTCTCAGCGATGATGTCACCATATTTTGAAAGCTTTGAACCTGAAAAGAATATTATCGCCGTAAGAGCTACAAATTGAAGCCAGATCATCTACGTACCCCCCGCTGTCTACGCAAATATGCCACTTTTAGTAGGTTCCTATAGAGAC